>Ga0315320_10000237_pt1 | contig 44700 bp, 43 predicted proteins | sample M140m21515metaG_FD_203458 | JGI IMG/M metagenome (GOLD analysis project Ga0315320, IMG submission 203458) | Ammonia-oxidizing marine archaeal communities from Monterey Bay, California, United States - M1 40m 21515 | ecosystem: Environmental > Aquatic > Marine > Coastal | place: USA: California... | reverse complement strand
TCTAACATGGCATCCGCACCAACATGCTCAAGCATCAATTCCATGCCTAAGTGCTCTAACATGGCATCCGCACCAACATGCTCAAGCATCAATTCCATGCCTAAGTGCTCTAACATGGCATCCGCACCAACATGCTCAAGCATCAATTCCATGCCTAAGTGCTCTAACATGGCATCCGCACCAACATGCTCAAGCATCAATTCCATGCCTAAGTGCTCTAACATGGCATCCGCACTAAGGTGAGACAAAATCGATTCGGCTCCAACATAGCGCATCATAGTTTCAGGCGTAAGGCTCTTTAATAGAAGCTCAATAGGAAGCACCGGAATAATGGCCTTTGGCCCTTTAAGTTTTATCAATGCTTCTACCGAGATTAAGCCCAATTCATCTGCTCGCAGTAATACGCTCTGAAACGTTTCCCTCGTTTGATACGCTAAAATTAATTCCGGGTCTACCCACTCTGCAGCTTGTGTGTCCAGTTTTAAGGTCTTTCGAATATCTGGATCTTGCAACAGGGCTTCCCAAGGCCCCTTTTCCCCAAACAACTCAACCAATAACGATTTGTCAGCCAGTATATCCTCGGCAACTTCTTCGTTACGAAGCAATGTTTTCACTATACCATGCCGATTTGCGATGGTATTGGCTACCGCTTTCGCCAAGGGAGTCTTCCACGTCATAGGTGTCTCCACTTATACCTTAAAATGATTATTACAATTGTCGTTACTTAGCCCAAAGTATACCATAAGTATCAATGTCATTATTCCATAGGGTATATAAAAAAAGTGGTGTCGTCAGGCTCACCTGAGGACACCACTAAATACTTATTGGATTAGCTTATTGAAGAGATACAAGTACCAGTACCAATCCAGTGTCAGGGTTGATTGGTGTCATAGCTTTACCAATAACAGAGCCTTGTGCTTTTATATGGTCGGTTACTTTCATAGCTTGACCTGGAACTTTGGAAGTAGTCAGCATGTCGCCGGGTTTGATTGCGCCGTTCAATGCATTGGCTTTAACATATACACGTCCGGTTAAAGCAACTTGACGGTAACCATCACTGGCTTTTTTCACATCGCCCAAGTGTACCCCAGCGTGTAAACCACCAGCGCCATTGATTACACCAGCAACTTTAGAATCGTATTCGCTAGAAGACAAGGTCATTTCACCAGGATTGGATGGGTCAATAGAAACAATCATACCGGATTTTACTTGGCCCACTGGATTGTTCACTTTAAAAGACTCGGCTAAATCGTTACCTGCACCACGAATTTCTACTACAGCAGCAGAAAGAGTGTTGTCGACTTCTACGTCACCGTTGGCATACAAAGTCAACGTATCGTGGTCACGATCAGAGCTTTCGGAAGTACGAAAAACGGTCAAGGAACCTAATGCACGGTTATCAAAGTATGTACCGCCATCACGGAAGTAAGCAATACCATTATATTTAAGGTCAAACTTTTCACCGGCATCCGATGGGTTTGATAAGGTCAACGTACCACCAATCACTTTAATTGGACGAGAATTCAAAACGTTTGTATTCCCTTTAAAGTTGGTGTAATCATCAACCGTCAAGTTTGGAACTGTATCCGCAAATGTCATGTGTGAAGTCATTACACCTGCTACCAAAATCATTACTGTTGCAAATTTTTTCATATTTCCATTCTCCTGCATATGTATACTTCGTTAAATAAATTGACTATTTATAAAGAATCTATTCTCAGATTCCCATTAACTGCTTCCAATCGGAGTGCACTGGTCATCATCACCGATTCAGATGAACTGTGGTTCGATAGAACGACACCCCCTTTACTTGAAATTGATGTTACCGGTAAAGAAGAAGAGGTTACAACCGTCCCATTGATCGATTCAACCGTATCCATTTCAAAAACTTCTTGAGCTAGCGGAAATGGTGTCTCTACAGATGTTGGGCCAACTTGAGTGGCTACAAATAAACCCGCCACCAATAAGGTCATGGCTGCAAGGGCATTAACTTGTCCTAATAGTGAATGTTTCTTCTTTATGGAAACCACTTTGCGCTCAACTCCGCTGTTAATCTGATCCATTACAGAATGCACAATACTTTGCTCAGTATCGCGAAAATCCGATTGAGCAGTTGAAATGATTTGAGCCCATTGCTCAACCGTTTTAGTCTGCGCTGTAGATAAGCATTGAGATAAAGAGGCATCTTTCCCTTCAAGCAATGCTTCCACAATGTCGAATTCATTTGTATGTGACTTAATTTTATGCTTCATATTTATAATTGACGGGATTTATGATCATTTTGTGACAAAAAATTTAACTTATTGCCTCCCCTTTCTAAATAACCTTATAAATGATTGATATAAATAAACTTACGAAATACCCTATCTGTTTGCAGTCCTTGTGAATGCTTGATATACTTGATCAAATATCCCAACACATTGAAAAATTAAAGGACAAATGGTGGATTTTACTGGAAAAATTGCCTTAATCACTGGAGGCACCCGCGGCATTGGAGCAGCGATTGCCACCATTCTAGAGTCGTATGGTGCCCAATTGATAATAACAGGCACCCAACAGTCCCAAATTGACAAACTTAACTCCGCAGCACCCGCCAACCGGGAATATTGGTGCGCGGATGTCAGGGATCGTGCATCCCTCGATGCCTTTTGCACTCGCATCGAAGGGCTAAAAAAACTCGATGTTTGCATCAATAACGCAGGAACTAACCGCAATAACCCCATTGATGCAATTCAAAATGAAGATATTGATGCCATTTTGGACATTAACTTACGTGCACCACTCATCATATGTCGAAGTGTTAGCCGGGTCATGAAACGTCACCAATCCGGCCGAATAGTCAACATCGCTTCCATCTGGGGCGTCATATCCAAACCAGGGCGTTCAGTCTATTCTGCAAGTAAATTTGGGATTGTAGGGATTACAAAAGCATTGGCGTTAGACTTAGCCGAAAATGGAATTCTCGTCAATGCAGTCTCACCCGGCTTCACCATGACAGAATTACTTACAAACACTCTCTCTAGTGAAGAACAAGATTCCTTAGCTGCGCAAGTCCCACTAAAACGGATTGCTAAGCCCGAAGAAATTGCCCAAGCGGTCGCCTTCCTTTCCAGCGATACCAACTCATATATAACCGGCCAAAATATTGTAGCCGATGGCGGATTTACCAGTGCCTGATACTCTTTCAATTAAGTCCAGTAAAATCACCTATCAAGTTCAATTTAAAGACGATTTCGCCACAACCCTTGCTGAACATATTCAACCCGGTGATCATATTGTGGTGGACGCAAATATTCTTGAACTGTACCGTGATCGTATTGCACCACTTCTGGACTCAGTACAACACACCTTTATAAACCCTTCCGAAGAACAAAAAAGTTACCAAGCCATCACTTCGTTTATCGAAAACTTATTGGAAACAGGATTCCGAAAAAACAATCGGCTTTTTGCCATCGGTGGTGGAATTACACAAGACATAGTTGCGTTTACTGCGTCAATCATGTTCCGCGGAGTGAACTGGATATTTTATCCAACCACACTGCTGGCCCAATGCGACAGTTGTATCGGTAGCAAAACATCCATAAATTTTGGGGTATACAAAAATCAACTCGGCGGCTTTTACCCACCCAGTGAAATAATCATTGACCTCTCATTTCTTGATACGCTCTCCTCTTTAGATCTGCGGTCCGGCATGGGTGAAATGCTGCATTATTTTTTAGTATCCGGCGAAGAGGATTTTCAACGCATCTGCAATGAATACGATGCCGCCATGAAGGACAAAAATGTTTTACGCGGTTTAGTTTTTCACAGTCTCGACTTTAAGCGCGGGTATGCTGAACGCGATGAATTCGACCAAGGCCCACGTAACGTATTCAATTATGGACACTCTTTCGGACACGCGATAGAATCCATCACTCAATACCGCATTCCACACGGCATCGCGGTTTCATTTGGCATGGATATTGCCAATGGCATTTCTGCAAAGCTTGGTCTCATCACCGAAGATGAACGATTGCGCATACGCCCTATTCTTGAAAAAAATTGGGGCGACATACGACTCGATAAAGTCACCGTCGACAACATGCTTGAAGCCCTCAGTAAAGACAAGAAAAATGTAGGCAATCAAATAAACGTCATTCTTACTCGTGGATTGGGCGATATGTTTAAGTCACCACTTGACGTCACTGATGATACTCGCCAGTGGCTTAGCGACATTTTGTACACCATGAAATAAAGGAGCACCCTTATGGCCACTGTGGCTGCAATGATTCCCGTATTACTCGGCAGTACCCGCGTTCCGGATAAAAATATTTTACTGGTGGATGGTCGAGTGCTCTGTTCGTATAGCATCGAAGCCTCCAAAGAATCGAGAGCTTTTAGCGAAGTCTATCTCAACTCTGAAGATGGCGTGTTTGAAGATATCGCAAAACAAGAAGGTGTAAAGTTTCACCGCAGACCACCTGAATTTGGTGGTCGCCAATGCCAACAAAAAACAAAGTCACGCGACTGTGCTGGAAACCGTTGCGTAACCAATGAGCATTACTTATACCATTTTATGACCACAGGTACCGATGCCGATTATGTGTGTCAGGTGAACGCGACTTCCCCCCTACTCAAACCTGAAACTATCCAAGCCTTTGTCGATACGATGGTCAGTGGAGAGTATGATTGTTTCTTCGCAACAGAAGAGGTACGCGCTGAAAGTTTCTATGAGGAAAAGCCCGTCACACACTCGTGCAAGTTCAAACGGCCTTCGAACGAAATTGAGCCTATCCAGGTCGTATGCTGGTCTATTGCAGGCTGGAAGCGCGAGTCCTACATTGCTTCTTATGAGCGCGACGATATTAACGAAGATGGACCAGTGTTCATGTCTAAATGCGGCGTATTCCCCATTGATGAACGTGAGGCGTTAGATATTGATACTTGGCCGACGCTGGATGTGATCGAAAAATATCTCGTTGCACGACGTACAAATAAACAGCGATCGTGGAAGTATATCGATGGCCGAACGACTCAAGGTGGTTAACGATTAAAAGGGCTCAATACCTTTAGCAATCAAAGATTTCCGGAGTGCTTTTAGACCTCGACTAAATCGAGTACGCACGGCATCTTCTTTGAGCCCTGTCAAGCCAGCAATTTTACTATTGGATTTTTCATCAATCAATCGCAAATACATGATCAGGCGATAGCGTTCTTTCAATTCTCCGATGGCTTTGGCTACGAGCTCTTGCAATTCCCCCTCACTCACAGTCTGAGCCGGATCCGCCCCAGACCCCGCAGGCTGCTGCCCCTTGTCACACTCCACCACTTCCAGGGATGATTGCTGTTTGCGCTTTTGCGTTTCAGGATTACGGCAATGATCTACCCAAGTGTGTCGTGCAATTTTCACGATCCACTGATTAAATTTCGTACCATCGCGCAATTGATCCAGTTTAGTGTATGCGCGTATGAACACTTCTTGCCCCACATCGGCAATCTCATCGCGCTCCCACATTTTCCCCCAAAGAAAGGCCATTACAACAGGCATATAACGCTTCATCAATATCTCAAATGCAGGCTTCTCACCTGACCGAACCAAATCCACCAATCGTTCATCTGGAAAGGCATCATAACCTCCCACAAAACCAATGACTTTGCGTTCCTCTGATGCAGATTGTGATTGATGGTCACTCATAGAGTAATCCAACTCCCATAAAGTATTGATTTACCAATAGTTAGGCGCACTACACATATTAATAATAAACACATTTTCCCACAAATGCAAGGGAACCCTTCAAACTCTATGGTCTGGTTTGACTTAGACACCTTTGCTACAATGCAATTCTTAATCGTTAACCGGAGAACTTTTCATGATCGTAGGACAAATAAATTGTTGGCAAGATCACCTATCGGGGAATATCTGGGAAGAAATATTCAGCTTCTTAATGGGACTTGATGCCCAGTCACCAGATGAAGAAATAGAGTTACACGGAGACAAACTCTTTGCCCGCATCATGTCCTACCCTACGCGCGGACCTGAAGAAGGCGTTGTTGAATCGCACCGCGAATACATCGATGTTCAAATGACCTTGGATGGTGCGGAGCGCATTGATTGGTTCCCCACCAGCAGCCTAGACACCAAGACTGAGTATAATTCCGAGAACGATGTAGAATTTTATCAGCGATATGATCCTGCACCAGCCCAAGTGAATAATGTACCCGGTGTGTTCTGCGTGCTTTATCCTGACGATGCACATGGCCCACAACTATGGGTGGATGGTCATGCAGAAGATATCAAAAAAGTGGTCGTAAAAGTTCACCGTTCTTTGCTAGAGAACTAACAAGTCTTATCGATCGTCATTGTATATTTTAAAAACAAGTTCCATTACTTTCAGCGCATCTTCTGACGTGCCTGAAACTATGGCCTTGTCATGCAATACTGAATCCACAAAGTTTTCAACTTCCAACTCCCAACTAGGATCGGTGTCGAAATAAATCGTTTCAATTTGTGGCTTACCTGAATCAAAGCCCTCATCAAATTGACGCCGTGCAACCGAAATCGTTTCATCACCATAACTCCGCGTAGACGATAAAATTCCATTAACTGACAACAAACCATCTGAGCAGTAAATCTCAAGACTGAACTTATGGTTCCACTGGGTACTGGAGCTGTGTAGCATCGCTACCGTACCTTGTTCATCTCGTAGAAGGGCAAAGGCGTTATCTTCCATAGGGATATCCCAATACGCCGTTGACACCATGCTCTTCACCTCAGTGAAGTCGCCTGAGAAATAGCGAAAGAGATCCAGCATATGAATACCTTGATCAAGCAAAATCCCTGATCCACTCATGTCTTTATCCGAGCGCCAAGAATCTTCAAACCCCTCCCCGCCCGCCTTACCATACACTCCACGCATCCACAAAATACGGCCTAAACGACCACTATCAATTATGCGCTTAGCTTCTTGAATCCCTGCATGATAGCGATGGTTAAACCCAAATTTGAGTTTTAGGCCAGGATTGCGTTTTTCTGCTTCGATAATCCGCTCGATATCGTCCACCGAACATCCCGGGGGTTTTTCACTAAATACATGTTTCCCTGCATCCAAGGCAGCAATAACCAAGTCCGGTGTATACCGATTAGGCGTGGCAATCATTATACAGTCCACATCCGATTCCAACACATGCGGCGAATCAGTAGAACACTCTACACCATGATATTCAGCGAAATGAGCCTCATTAGGATCGGCACCATGGGTCACATAAGTATAGGGATGCTTAAGCAATTCCTTATAGCGAATGAGCCCCATTTTACCAAGGCCTATCATGCCAATATTCAATCGCTCACTCACGCATCAATTCCTTCACGGCGGTATGCTGCAACCCGCACATGCGAACTCAATCGATGTTTTTGCAGATAAGCTTGAAAATCATTGTGCGCCAATTTATCGCGTTGCTCAATTAAGTACTCTATAAAATTAGGTAATTCAACCGAAGGATCGGCCTCCCTCGCTTGTGCCGTTAATTCCAAATCCAACTGCCCCGGAGTACTAAGCTCGATTATGTTTAATCCCGCTCTATGGACCAAACGGTCAATTCCTTCAACCGACAATAGATTCAAATGCTCAGGCACAAATATATACGGTGCCTTAGCCCACAACATTTGTAAATCAAACCCACTAATCGTACGGGTGGTGAAAAAGAAGAGACCATTTATAGAAAGCATATCTCCCGCTGCTTTCACCATATCAAAAGGTGAAAATTGATTTTCCAATTGATGCAAAGCGCTAATGACTCCCGCGCCCGACACCCCGCCCTGCGATATCGTCACTCCAATTTTGGCCAATTCAACATCCAATCCGGGCAATGGATTCACGGCATAACTAGAATCGAATAATCCAAGCCGCTGAATCTCATCAAACAAAACGGAGGAATTACTGCCCATATCAACAAAGATACGTGATTGAACATTGCCTTTTTCATCTACAATACGTCCAAGCCAATTGGACAAAGCCCGCAAAAGGTATTTCCTTCGGGCTTCTGCGGTCTCCCGTTGAAAATGCTCTACCCTATACTGAGTCGCATTCGACTTTTGGTAATAGTGAGCCAATGCCACTTTACTTGGACGAGGCGAAACATACACACTCTTACACTCTTCACATTCTTGAAAATGGAACCCTTCTTTTTGAAATGCTTCGTGGCATTGGTCGGAGTCACACGCAGGGCAAGCGACTTCCACCAATTCCTTCGGATCACTGAAAAATGATTTGGCATCTTCAATGGATAGACGACGAAATTCGCTCAGCAAGGTTTGCGGGCGAATGGCCGAATCATGCAATCCGCTTTCTATCACTACACGCTTCATACTATTCGCGCCTCCATCTGCTTTGATTCAGTCCATTAACTAGCATAGCGATTAAGACAATCCCAAGTCACGCAAGATATTTTCAACCGCGGCCGATTCCATCCCCAATCGACACTGTTTCGTGTAGGTGCCCACGTGAGGGCTCAATAGAACTTGCTCGTATCCACATAAAGGCCCTGTATAGGGCTCTTCAACAAATGCATCCATCCATGCACCAGAAATTTTCCCTGAATCAAGCGCTTCACAAAGCAATGCTTCATCCACCAACTCTCCACGTGCGGAGTTTAATAAAATTGTGCCTTCTTGAATATGTGTAAATTCGTCCATTCCCAACAATGTGTCGGTTCCACTTGCATGCAACGATATAACATCTACTTTCCCAAGGCCTTCGTGTAAGTCATGTACTTGAATCAAGCCATTGGGAATGGATGCACTATCGGCAAAGGGGTCAAATATAATGGGTTCTGCCCCGAAAGCTTGTAATAATTTACCGACACGTCGACCAATTCGCCCGTAACCAACCAGTAAAACCTTCGCTCCCAAGAGTCCACGACCAATCGACTTTTTCCATTCTTTATTATGTAAAGCATTATTAGTGGGAATGAGTTGGCGGCAAAGTGCCAACAAAGCGGTCAAAGTCATTTCCGCTACCGCATTTACTGGGCCGTCGGGCGTGTTGGAAACGATAACATTATGTTCTTTGGCCGCATCAAAATCGACATTGGTCACCCCAATGCCTACTCGAGCAATGGCTTTAAGCTGTGGCGCCGATTCAATCACCTTCCGGTTCAAGGGCTCCAGTCCGGCAATCAAACCGTCAATTCCTTTGAGGTGCTCAATGATTTCTTCCTCCGTCAAACGTCGACTAAAAGGATTAGGCACAATTTCACACCCCGCTTGCTCAAGTAATTGAATGGGAGTTTTGTCTTCGGCCGCAAAAGATGACGGCCCTATGGCTACACGCAATGACATAAAATTCTTTCTATAGGGTTAATTTAAGAGTGCGCCAATTGCTGGCCACGTTTCATACGTAAATACCCTGCGATACTGTGCATAATAATGCTGTATGTATCCTCAATTGGACCATACTCGTCACGTGTAGATAGCGTGTGAATGGACAACTGACTCATTTCTTTTAACTTACCCCCCTCGATTCCAGTGAGTCCTACTGTAACTCCCCCATGCGTATTGGCAAATTCCGCAGCACGTATAAGATTAGGGCTATTACCACTCACAGACATCAATATAACGACATCACCTTCACGCATATTGGCCATGAGTTGACGCTCAAAAATGGCCTCAAAGCCTACATCATTCCCCAGAGCGGTAATCGAAGAGGCGTTATCACTCAAAGACATCACACGCAGCCCCGGCTTACCTTCAACTACAGTATCGGAACCAATATCCAGCACGTATTGCATGGCGACTGAGGCACCCCCGCCATTGCCCACCAGGAATATAGTCTTATCATTGTCACCTGCTTGCTCAATCAAAGCATATAATTTCGCAATGGCTTCAGCATCCAAACTGGATGCCAAAGAGGCGACATGCTGGCAATAATTTTTAATGTACTCCTCGGGACTTTCAGAAGCATGAAACATGGATTCAAGCATGTTCATAATTGTGCGCTCCAATGGGAAATAAGGCTGAAAGGTTCAATCCACACTCTACCAATATCTCTTCAGATACCGCAAGTGAGAGGCGATTTAAGTCCGTCGGTATCCGCCGACCAAACATTTCCCACATTTCCATATCCAACGTAAAGGTACAATCTGGCGAATCCTAGGACGCCACACATTTTGAAGGTGCATCTGTAGCCAAGTATGAAAGTATCCATGTGCACGAGCATCACTGGTCTTCCAATCATTCCCGCGCTGGCACAGTATCTTGATAGCCTGCGCCACCCGAGCATGGTTTAATCCATCTACCCCTGTAAACACATCGCTTAGTGCTTGTCCTTTTCCTACCAAGTGGATGGCGGACTGTATAGTATCGGACAATACTTGCTTCAAGTCTTCAGGGGTATAGCATTGCTGAATCAACCCTGTATCATCATTATTCAACCAATACTCAGGCTCATTAAATGAGTTGTAATAAATCACATGACGCCCCATCATCGCAGCTTCATACGGTAAGGAACTGTCGCGTGATATTAATACAGAAGACTCGGCAAGCTGCTCATGTATCTTAAACGCATTAGAAGGCAGTACATGCTCAATCCCCGATAAATCCGTTTCGTCACGTGGATGCACGGTGACAGCATATTCGAGCCCTAAGCTTTTAGAAACTACAATCACTTGCTCTACCCATGCACGCCCCCAGCCCACACCTATCCCAAATGTGAAATTGCAATTGATGAGTACTCGAGGTTGTTCAGGAAGCGGACTCAGTTGGATTTCATCAAATCGAGGATTACCTGTCAAAAACATCAACTGCCTTGAATGTCGCTTCAAGGTATAAACTCCTTGAATAAAAGTAACGTCTGCCCATTGCATTCGCCATGGCCACCCATAGAAATCAACATTCGTCGATTCTTGTAAACTGACCGTCGGAATTCTTTTTTCCCGACACCTCAGAATAAACAAACGCTCTTCCCACCCTACATCATTGCCCATGAGTGCTATATCGGCTTGCGCAAACTCCACCATATCAGCTGTATGAATTACATAGTCGACACCCGCTCCATCCAATGCGGGTCGCGCATGCAAATCCAATGTAGCATGCACAACAAACGTATGCGATGGACAATGGTTTGCTATTCTCAACATCGTGTTGACATGCGTATCGTCAGTCGCAAAAAATAACACATGCTCACCCAATGTCAAAGCGACATCCAATGAGTCCAGCTCAACAAGCGCTGAGCCTGTATCGGGCAACGGATCATGTTGCCCAATTTTTTTTACCGAATCCGGCATAAAAAGATGTGGGGGAGTTGTCTGTTCGGCGCTTGACTCAATGGTCATGAATAAAAGTGAATCCTTACTCATAGTGGGCTAAATCATGCTTGAAAAGTAGCACAACAGCACAAGCAAATCAATTGATATCATGTTGGCGCATCCTTACTGAGTTGACTTAATCCTCTTGGCTTTGCTTCAATAGACCCTTGTAATGCAGACAACCCGGAAGTATTCATGTCAGATTCACATAATGTAACTATATGGGATGGTTTCACAATAAGTTTGTGGACGTTCTTTTTTTTCGCAGGCCTTGCCCCAGAAATTGCTTTCCATTGGTTCCGTGAACTCTCTGGTGTCACTACACAAAATGCATTCGTGAATTCTTCAGCAGTGATCTCCATAGGGCTTGCCGCATACTTGGCCTTTTTTGTTTCACGTCAATGCCGCATGACCCGACTCAACGATGCCGATGCACAAGCTAAAGCACTTCAAGTAGTCATTTTGGCTCTACTCGCTTTCTTGGAACTCCCCTCGCGTGGCACCACATTCAGCACCCAAACATTATTAGGATTAATGCTCCAATCGTCCTACATTGAAGACCCCGATTTACGTATTGTCATTTGGGCAGTTGGATGTTGCAAACTCACCGCTTGGGCTTATTTATACAGTCTAATCCTGCGCTTTCATTTGTTAGGGCGTCGTCAAGTTTTTAGCCGTATTCCATCATTTTTCATGCGGCACTAGCCTTCAACTTCAAGCCGCAACTCATCTAATACCGACTAATTAAAGAGATTTATTCTTATGAAAGCAGAACTGCTAATGATCGGTACCGAGTTATTGCTCGGGCAGGCTCAAGACACCAACTCCACCTATATGGGGCAAACCTTAGCCGACAATGGGATCAATCTCTATCAAAAGACTACCGTAGGTGACAATCATGAACGCATTGTTGACGCACTGAATGACGCGCTGGATCGCTCTGATGTAGTCTTGTGCTCTGGCGGCTTAGGACCCACAGCAGACGATATTACCCGCGATTGTGTTGCAGAAGTCGCTGGAGCTGAATTGGAATTTCACCAAGCCATCGTGGATAACATACAGGACAAATTTACTTCCTTCGGTTCTACAATGACCGAGAACAATAAACGTCAAGCCATGGTCCCAAAAGGCGGAATTGTTATTGAAAACCCCAACGGTACTGCACCGGGTCTCATGGTTGAATGCGATCGCGGAATCATATTTTGTTTACCGGGACCTCCACATGAACTCAAGCCAATGATGGAAAATAGCATCTTAGCGATACTTCGTGAGCGCTATGAATTAAACAGTATAATCCATTACCGCGTAATCCATATCTGCGGAATGGGTGAGTCAAAAGTTGACCAAATCATTAAAGATCTCATCAGTAACTCTTCCAATCCAACCGTCGGCATACTAGCGAGTCCAGGTGCGGTGCGCATTCGCATTGCCGCCAAAGCCGAAACCATCGAAGCAGCAGAATCACTAATCGACCCTGTAGAAGAAGAGATTCACGGATACTTTCCTGGTATTATTTTAGGCACCGATGATGACACCCTAGAAGGGGTTGTTGACCAATTAATGAATAATCGTGGTTGGGGAATGGACGTCATTGAGACCATTTCAGCCGGGTCAATTGCCTTGCGAATGACCAAAATTGGCGCTAAATGCTACCGCTCAGGGCGCGTTTACCCATTGGGAAAACTAGACTTAGCTAACATCGAGGCCCTCTCGGTGGAATTGGCATCCCGTTCTATGCTAGAATCTGGTTCTGATTGTGCATTAGCCGTTGTGGCGGATCCAGCTGCGGGAAATAATATCGCCACCTTTATTTATCCCAACGGTCAAGAAACTTGGTCACTAGGACGTACAGGTCAGAGTAATGTCATGCAAGAAAGAACAGCCATACTCGCACTAGAGTTTTTACGGCGCTTTCTTATTCAATAGGTTAATTCCGCAGATTTTACGAAACCCCTATTTAGAAAAGGATAGACATCCGGGTCTTCTAAGTCCGAGATACAGGTACTTGTTATGTTAACACTGATAGCCCTAATGCTTTACACTCAACAGCCTGTGGCGCCTGTCCACGAAGGCGTAGCCTCTTACTACACAGTGGCTAGCAGCAGCGACATGACCGCTTCCGGCGAAACCATGATCGACGAAGCGTTGACCTGTGCAATGATTTTCGGTAAATTTGGCGAGCACTATCGCGTGACAGCAGAAAACGGAAACAGTGTTGTGGTTCGTTTAAATGACCGTGGCCCTTACATTGATGGACGTGATATTGACCTTTCAGAGGCCGCTATGCGCGCGCTGGATCCCAAGCTCAAAAAAGGCGTCATCAATGTCACCATTGAAAAAGTCAATGAAAAAGAAATCCCCCCATTGTTCTAACCCCAATAAACACAACAGTTACCCTCTATTTATCTGCCCTTTAATCTTCTGGATTTTAGGGCATTTTTTCGTTCCGCATGGTGTTTAAGTACTTTGTTGATAAATACTTAATCAAAGAGTAGAATAAAACTGAGTTCTGGGTTGTAGTGTGTATACGTGTTTTTAATAAAAGCGAACATTCGGGACATATAAACTCTATGCGACACACCATTTATGCAAGCATTCTATTGGCAATGGCAGCTCTATTGCCCTTGAGCATGGCCCAAGATGCCCCTGACTCAACAGAAACGGATATTTCATCTACCTCCGATACAGAATTAACTGTAGTTGAATCCAACAATGAAGTAATCGTTGTTTGTCCTATCAACGGCATGATTGAACCCGGAGTATTGGTCCTGGTTGAGCGGGCATTAAAAGAAGCCGAAGAGCTCAAAGCCAAAGCCATAATTTTTAAAGTAGACACCTTTGGTGGTCGTGTTGATTCCGCTATTGATATTACCACTGCCATTGGTAAAGCCCCTTGCCGAACCATAGCTTTCATTGAAGGCCGTGGCGCAATCTCAGCTGGGGCTATCATTAGCTACAGCTGCGATGACATCATCATGACCCCTGACACGAATATCGGCGCCTCGATGGTGGTCTATCAAACCAGCGATGGCATGGCCCCTGCAGAAGAAAAAAGTGTCTCCCTCGTACGCGCCAAAATGCGGGCTTTAGCCATTGCCAATGGACACAACGCAGACATAGCTGAAGCTATGGTGGATAAAGACATAGAGCTTCGCGGATATGTGAATGAATTGGGCGAGTATGTTGTGTATTCAGTGGACTCGGATGGCGATGATATTAAATCGAAAGACAATGTAAAACCTGAGGCTTTACCTATTGCGGATATAGTCAAAGGCATTACTGAAGATTTACCCGTTGGTGTAACCGTTCCAGCCCCTGAAGACAAAGATGAAGAAGTAAGTGAACGAGTGGATGAATCAGCCCCAAAAAGCTCCGAGGTAGGCTCACTTCAATATAAAGACGGCAGCGAATTGGTGCTGGCACGCGGAAAATTACTTACTCTCACACCCAGTGAAGCCATAAAATATGGGCTCATTGAGGATACCGCCATTGATGTAGATGCCACCGTTACTCACTTCTTATTGGGTCGTGGGACATACCACATCATTGAACCCAACTGGGCCGAAAAAACTTTCCGCTTCTTAACCAGCCCAACAATTGCTGGTTTATTAATGACGCTTGCTATAGGTGGGTTGTACCTCGAAGTTCGCACCCCAGGATTTGGTATTCCCGGAATCATTGGTATCAGCTGCTTAATAATTTTCTTTGGATCGCATTATGTTCTCCATCTGGCCGACACCATTGATCTGCTTCTTGTACTTGTCGGTATTTGCCTAATCCTATTGGAAGTATTTGTGATTCCAGGATTTGGTCTAGCCGGCATATCGGGTATGATCTGTCTTCTTATTGGTATGTATCTATCACTAGTGAATTTTACAATCCCACAATATACTTGGGAATATGAAAGCCTTAAGGACGTTGCCACGTCTTTCTCGGTCTTCGTGTTATCCTTTAGCGCACTAATTGCTATTACGTGGAAATTCCTTCCGCTCATGCCGTTCTATGGCGCATTGGTTATGGAAGGCGTTCAAGATGCATCCGAAGGATATGTTGGATCGGACCTCGAATTGGCGGCTGCTTCCATTAGCTTACGCGGAACGGCGACCACATTTTTGCGCCCTGCCGGAAAAGGGCGTTTTAATGACCGCACTTACGACATTGTGACCCGAGGTGACTTTATCGAAAAAGGCTCGGCCATTGTGATTGTTCAAACGGACGGAAACCGATTTGTAGTTGAATTGGACGATGAGGAGACTGAGCATGAGCACGCGTAATTCTATCGTAGCGATGTTGAAACAACTTTTGCAGGATATGGCGGTATTGCATCAACAAGGTGCGGGGTATTATAGTTGCATGCCGATCATTGATCGGTACAATAAGCTTTTGGGTCAAACCCGCTTACTGTTCACGGATCAGGATACGTTGATTGCGACTTTTGAAGAGCAAAAGGAAGACGATCCTAAAGATCCTGCGTATAAAATGAAGATTGTTCAGGCGATTCGAATTGAAGTGGGCCAATTGATCGTTTTATTGGAAGTCGCTGATCACGAAGACGATGAACAAGGAGAACATGCATGATTGCAATTATCGTTATGTTTCTGGCTGGTGTCATCCTTATATTGGCCGAATTTTTTTTACCGGGACTCATCTTGGGGATCATTGGTGGTTGTTTGATTCTCGCGAGTTGCATCACGGGTGTTGTTCAATACTCTCAGTATGCTCCATTTATTATTGGCGGTGAACTTTTAGGTTTCTTTTTGGCTTTATTTGCTGGATTTTACCTTATTACTAAGACGCGCTTGCGTAATTTATTTATCCTCAATGAAACCATGAGTGCCGAGGAGGGTTTTACTGGCCCGAGTCAAAACCCTGATCTTGTGGGGCAAACAGCGAAGGTGTTTAGCGCTTTACGCCCTGCCGGGACTATCTTGGTGGATAAAGAACGTATTGATGCTGTATCGGATGGCACGTTTATTGATGCTGGAAAAACGGTAAAGATAATTACGGTACAAGGCAATCGAGTGGTGGTAGAAGAGCAGCAGGAGGTATCCGTAGCGCAGGAAGGAACTAAGAATTAATGGACGTAGTACTGGTTGTTTTACTGGGGCTGGTCATTGCTTTGGTGTTGTTGGTTGGTTCGATTGGTTATTTATATTTTTTTAGGCTTTGGTTTCGTAGCCATATTGCACAGTGTTCGGTGCCTTTAGCGACGATAGTTAAGATGTTTTTCAGTGGCGGAAGCCCGCATATAGTGCTTATAGCGTATATCCAAGCGCACAAAGCGGGATTTTCTCTTGCACTGGAGGATATGGAAGCGCATCATAAGAGTAAGGGAGATATTAAAGCTGTTGTTCAGGCCCTTATCGATTCTCAACAACTCGGCACAAACGAAACTTTTGAACTTTTATGTGAACAAGAGTTACAAAAAAGTCAAACACTTGAGCACTAGGGATAAGTTCAAGTATTCATTATTTAAATAAACAAACAAGAATGTAAACTGAAAGGATTTATTATGGAAATCGTATTTTATATTGCAGCGGCCTTTGCCGGAATTGTGGGCTTAATAGTGGCTGTCATGATGTTCTCATATTTTGGCCTGTGGATTCAGGCGATGGCTTCGAAAGCCAATGTAGGATTGCTTCAGATTGTGTTTATGCGCCTGCGTAAAGTGCGGCCTTCTGTTATCGTGGAAAGTCGCATTATGGCGGTAAAGGCTGGCTTGCGAGTTTCAACGAATGATTTGGAAACTCACTACCTCGCTGGTGGTAACGTTGTACGCGTGGTACAGGCTTTGATTGCTGCGGATAAAGCGAATATTTCGGAGTTGGATTGGAAAAAAGGTACTGCAATTGACCTCGCGGGACGTGATGTATTGGAAGCGGTACAAACCTCTGTGAACCCGAAGGTGATTGATTGTCCCGATCCAAATAAAGGCGGGGTGAATTATGTGGCTGCGGTGGCGATGGACGGTATTCAAATTAAAGCCAAAGCACGGGTAACGGTACGTACAAGCATTGCCACGTTGATTGGTGGTGCGACGGATGAAACGATTATCGCGCGTGTGGGTGAAGGTATTGTGACCACGATTGGTTCGGCGGAAAGCCATAAGAAAGTGTTGGAAAATCCGGACATGATTTCGAAGACTGTATTGGCGCGCGGCCTGGATTCGGGTACGGCGTATGAGATTCTCTCAATTGATATTGCGGACGTTGACGTTGGCGAAAACATCGGGGCTATTCTGCAAACCAAGCAGGCGGAAGCGGATAAACAAATCGCGCAGGCTCGTGCTGAGGAACGTCGTGCTATGGCGAAGGCCCGTGAAGCTGAGATGCGCTCGCAGGTGGTTGAAATGCGTGCGAAAGTAGTCGAAGCAGAATCCGAGGTACCCAAAGCCATGGCTGATGCATTTCGCAGTGGTAACATGGGCATTATGGATTATTACAAAATGAAAAATGTAGTGGCTGATACTGGAATGCGTGAATCCATTTCCAAAATTGATGGTGATGATGATAAAAAATAACCCGACTGCTTAAGCAAGAGGAGTATTAGACCATTGGATGGCTTATTTACAATTCTCATCTTCATAGTGATTGCGATTGCCTCTGGCGCGCAGAAGATGCAGGAAGGCAAGCAAAAGAAGATCGCTGAGGAGCGGCGCAAAGAACGTTTGGCTAAACGTAAAGATGGAAGACAATCTCCTGCTATGCAATCGGCTGATCGTGAAGGTGCTGTGCCTGTTCGTCGTGCTCGCCCTAAGGGTGCGAGCCGTGGTGAAAAACCGGCTCAACTCGAACCGGGGACTTCGGGTAAGGATTTGATTGAGGCCCTGTTTGGCGAGGGTGCAGCGGAGACGATGGAGGGGTGGACGAATGTTGATTCACCTGCGCCACCTAAACCGCAACAGCGTCCTGCTCAGCCGACTTCTAATCGGGATCAGGAGGTGCGCCGCCAAGAGCACCCGTCGAATCCGCGTGAGGCGGCTCTGCAACAACGTGAGGAAATGGAGGAGCAGTATGCCCGAGATAATGACCATTCTGTACGTGGTCATGCAAGGGGTGTATCGCACCAACAACCGACGCCGGGTGTTCGTCAAGCGAAACCTAATCAGCAGCGGAAAGAGTCAGGGCAGGAACGCCAGCGCGTGGTTACCGAACGTAAACGCCGTCAGCAGCAGTTGCAGCAACAGAAGCGTCAAGCCCAGCAAAAGGCTCAACAACAACGGGCCCCAAAAAGTAGAGTGGTTGCGCCCATCGCTAGTGATAGCTTTATTCCTCATACAATTCCTGAGGTGCGTAGGGCCATAGTGATGGCGGAAATTTTGGGACCGCCCAAAGCCTTCGACTAGTTCTCGGTATGACTTAACCATATTTACATCCCTTACTTTTTTGAATTATCTCGAAAAAGTAAGGGGTTTTTCTTAGGAAAATGCCCTTCAGTATGCTACACTCCTAGTATATGTCAAACGCACACGAATTTCCGGTTATTGTTCAGTCTGATCGCTCCATTTTATTGGAGACTGATGGGCCTTCATTTGAAGATGCCCGCGACGCAGTCGCGTCCTTTGCAGAATTGGTCAAATCCCCTGAGCACATCCACACTTATAACATCACGCCCTTGTCCCTTTGGAATGCGGCAGCGAGTGGGATGGACGCGCAAATGGTCATCAATCGCCTCGGTGCGTATAGCCGTTATGACATTCCTGATAATATCGCCTTTGAGATCAAGGATAACATGTCCCGCTATGGGCGCTTAAAGCTTTATAAGCTTAAAGATGGCCAACTTGTTATCGAAGTAGACGATCCAATGCTCCTTGTTCAACTGATGAATGAACCTAGTATTCAACAATACGCCAAAAAATCGGTAGATGGTAAAAAAATCTTGGTGGATCCTGGCGATCGCGGCAATATTAAAATTGCCCTAATCAAAATTGGATTCCCTGTAGAAGATTTAGCCGGATATGTAAGCGGCGCCCCCCTCGAATTGGTATTTAGAGAAGAAACCTTAACCGGAAAACCCTTTGCCCTACGTAAATATCAAAGAGAGTCCATAGATGCTTTTTATATGCGCGGTTCAAATCATGGCGGAAGCGGGATAGTAGTATTACCCTGCGGTGCCGGAAAGACGTGCGTAGGTATAGGTGCCATTCATGCTATGCAAACTCAGACCCTTGTCCTAACCACCAATACCTTGGCTCTTCGCCAATGGAAAAACGAGTTGCTCGACAAAACTGACCTCACAGAAGATCAAATCGGCGAGTACAGTGGTGAGTCCAAAGAAATTCGCCCCATCACTATTGCAACGTATCAAGTTCTCACTTATCGCAAATCAAAAGACAGCCCCTTTATACACTTTGATTTATTTGACCAAGGCAACTGGGGTCTCGTAGTTTACGATGAGGTACACCTTTTGCCCGCACCTGTATTTCGAGCCACTGCCAGTTTGCAAGCCCGCCGTCGTATTGGTTTAACAGCAACGCTGGTACGTGAAGATGCGCGCGAAGAGGATGTATTCTCCCTAATCGGGCCGAAAAAATACGATGTCCCATGGCGAGTCCTTGAGAAACAAGGCTGGATTGCGACTGCAAACTGTCATGAAATCCGTGTACCCTTATCTGCTGAAGAACGCTACAGCTACGCCATTGCCAACAAGCGCGGAAAATTCCGTATCGCTTCGACCAATCCCGAAAAAATTGCTGTATGTCGCCGTCTCCTCAAAAAGCACCAAGGCGACAATGTATTGATTATTGGTCAGTATCTGGATCAGCTCAAGGAATTCGCCGATGAACTGGATGCCCCAATCATCACAGGGAAAACAGGAAATAAATTACGTGACGAACTCTACACTGCTTTCCGTATAGGCCAAATTAAATTACTCATCGTTTCTAAAGTAGCGAACTTCGCAATTGATTTACCCGATGCCAATATCGCCATTCAAATTTCCGGGACATTTGGATCTCGTCAAGAAGAAGCTCAACGCTTAGGCCGTATTTTACGGCCTAAAAGTGATAAAGCGATAGCGCACTTTTACTCCATCGTTTCGCGCGATTCATCTGATCAAGAATTCGGCATTAAACGGCAATTATTTTTGACCGAACAGGGCTACAAATACAATATTATGCAGGCGGAGGAAGTTTAACCCGGCATGAACCGGCAGGGGGCTCAATGGCGCAGGTGACAACCTATACGGGAACAACCGCTTCCCTTCGCGCACAAGCGATCGATCATCAATTGCTGAATGCCCCTACTCAAACTCGCTTAATCGTGCCCACTCAACGCGCTGTACAACAACGCATGCAGACTCTGCTCCAGAATTCCCCCAATGCTCAGGGATTCTTAGGACGCCCCATCGTAACCTTCCAGGACTTCGCTTCTAGCTTAGTTGAAGGGAGTGACGACCATTTTCCATTGGTTTCCCCTACTTCGCAACAGCTCTTGTTCAAGCGCTCCATCCAACTAGCCAACGATGAAGCACTTTTGGATTTCATTGGCGATGCGGCCAATCGACCCGGCTTTATACATCACGTTCAGCGTGTGATTGCCCAACTCAAACAGGACGCCATTGACCCCTTAGCCTTTCGGGAACTTATAGCACGCCGGGCACACCCTTCACCCTTTGATAAGGCTATAGCTGAGATATACACAAATTACCAAAACCTATTGCTTAGCTCTAAAACGTTTGACTTACAAGGAATGTATTGGTTGGCAGATTTAGCCTGCCAAAGCAATAAAGCCAAAGGCCTTGACACTATCAGTACCTTACTTATCGATGGTTTCGATGACTTTACCCCTTCCGAATTTCGTCTAATCCAGTCTGTTGAAAAGCATATTAGTACACTTATCTTTGGGCTTAATTATGACCCAGACCCTAGCCGTAAAGATGCGTACGCATTAGTCCATAGTACCCATGAGCACATACAAGACAGCTTTGAAACTCAATCCAAAGACTTCGAGGGCACTATAGATGATGCCGCTACGACATGCCAACAAATGGCGCGCACTTTATTTTGGCGAGACTCTTCAGATCTTCAGTCCTTGTCGCCATCTGTTAAGCAGAACATACACCTGCTACCCTGCCATACAGTAACCCATGAAGTGGAAAATATTGCACGAACGATTAAATACCAAATTGTACACGATGGAATTTCCCCTTTTGATATTTTGGTCATCTTGATACAACCCAATCTGTTCGCACATACCTTACAATCGGTATTTAGCGGGGCAGGCATCCCTGTACAACCTGTTCAAACCGCAACCTTATCCAATGCTGCAACAGCAGATTTTTTCCTCAAGGTATACGAGGCCACTGCCCAATGGGAACGAGAAGCGATTATCCATTTGCTCACTTCGCCCCAATTCCAGTCCCTGGCTCAATCCCCGCCCGAACATGTGGCTACTTATCGACACATTGCATATCGCGCAGACATATTGGAAGGATCCACGCAATGGTCAAGTCGCCTCATTCATTTATCCTCAAGACTACAAAAACGAAACGAGCGCACCGTCGACACTTGGCTTCAACACATACCTCACTTTCACGAGGCCTGTATTTCGATGCTTCAGGATGTTGAACGACTAAAAGCACTCGCCTCCTCAATCCCAGGAACAGCAACTTTTCAGTCTCACATACAATCACTTAAATCAATCCGGGACTCCTTTTCAATCGATGCTCTTCTTGGCTCTCCAGATGTACCAAATCCTGAACAGGAATTTTATGCATGGGATACTCTCACAGTTTTATTAAACGACATCGAATCCACTTCCAACGTAATCAATACCCCATTGTCCCGTGCGGATTTTGTCGTCCAAGTGCGCGAATTGTACAACCTGTGCCCCATTCCTGAACGAAGCAGTCCAGAAGGGATTTTGTGTTTAGGGTTAGACGATGCCCGTCACATACAACGTCCTTATGTCTATGTATGTGGGGTAAATGAAAGCGCAATACCCTCTCCTCCACCTGTCAACGCCATCTATGCTCAATTTGACCAGCAGGATCTCGCTACAGTTGGTCTATGTATGCCTTCTCATAGCGAACATGCTCAAAAAGAACGCCTTCAGTTTCTTCGATTATTCAGTATTGCCACCCACCAACTAACACTTTCATGGCACGAAAGCACCCAACAAGGCCAACTACTCTACCCAAGCCCTTTTATCCAAGATCTAAACGACATTCACCAGCAATCCGCTCATGAACACCCGCTTATTAAAACACTTTCCGAAGATTTGTTACCAGTAATGAATGTTCGCGAGGCCATGAATGCCAGCATGAAAGCAAAAAAAGCCCTATCTCCCTACTTAGAACCGAACCTCACCCCCATGCTCAACAAATTACAAGCCGAAAAAAACCGCTATACGGGCGCAGATTTTAATGAATATGACGGAGTACTAAGACAAGAAGATACCATAAAATTCATTGCGCAATACTACGATCCCAACCATCTTTTTAGCGCAAACCAAATCGAAACATATATCGATTGCCCTTTCCGGTTTATGATGCGCATCATACTCAAAATATCTGAACGCGAAACCCCAGCGCTCAGTTTTGATCGTAAACTGATGGGTATCATCTATCACAATACATTAGAAGCATTTTATACGCGCTACGCCGGGAAACTTCTAGAAGATATCCCATTGGACGAAGTACTCGATAGTATGACACACATAGCAGACGAAGTCTTCAGCCAAACAGTAGGAGAATTTGAAGATACCTACCCAGGCATTGCTCAAGTAGAACGGGCACGTATACGACAAACTCTTCTAGAGCACGTTGAGCATCACCATGAAGAAGGTTCACAAGGCTGGAAACCCTCACATGCAGAAGTTACCTTTGGAGAGCCATTGCATTCTAGCAGTGACTCGCTATCCAACCCTGACACCTTCCCCTTCCCAATGGGTTCCGATGAGTATCACTTTACTGGGCGCATTGACCGGATCGATCTCAACAATGATGGAGCTGCGCGCATTGTGGATTATAAATCTTCCCTCGGCTCCATTTCTGAAAAAGACATCAAAGAGGGGCGCAACATTCAACTCAGCCTCTATGCCATGGCCTTGGAAAAAGTGCTCCTTCCCGGAGACACCTGTAGCGAAGCCATCTATCTCAAAATCGGAAATGGCGAGATGCGTGGTAGACCCAAACGCGATCCAAGCATCCCCACAGAAGTTGCACAAGAGTCCATCGCCCTAGCAATAGAACAAATACAAACCGGTATTTTTCACCCCAAAGCGCATGAAAAGTCCTGTAAATACTGCCCTAACTCTAAAGTGTGTCGTTTTGAAGAGGGGCGTATCGCCGGGAAAACTCAATCATGAAGTATACCCCGGAACAACATAAAGCGATTGTCACCACTGGTCAACATATCAGCGTAAGCGCAGGGGCTGGCTCAGGGAAAACCCGTGTACTTGTTGATCGCATTGTACATTTACTGGAGCATGAAGGCACTGCACTCTCCGAAATTGTCGCCATCACTTTCACTCGAAAAGCCGCTTCGGAGATGAAAGAACGCCTTCGAGAAGCCTGTTACGCAAAAGCGCCTGACGACGATGCACAAGCCATGTCACGATGGCGCGATATCCTCTACCAAATCGACACAGCACGTATTACAACCATCGATTCATTTTGCTCTGGCCTTCTGCGTGAATACGCTTTATGGATGGAAGATGATCCGGACTACACCCTAATGTCCGAGTCCGACATGGCCTTACTACCAAAACGCATAGCGCAAAATACACTGGTCGCATTACTCGACAAACAAGATGAAATAGCATTAAAAGTAGCCACAGAGCTGGGAATAACCAACACCGTTGACCAGCTAGTAAGCTTATTGAATCAACCCAATCTCCACGACTTATTACTTCAGTATGCAAATGGAAATACAAACACTATAATAGAGCAATGGCGTGAAACATTGCATACACATATTCAAGAAGACGCCCAAGCATATCGTGTGCGCTTACAGTCATTGGAAGATGTCATTGACGACAACAGTCATAAATACGAAATTTGTCGCCAACTATTAAGTTCTATTTTCATTAACTTAGCGACCAATTCATCATCCGACAGTATTAAAGATTCCATAATTCTAATTGAAGAGTTGAACTTTAAAGGCGCGCGCATCCGCAAGACCTTTGACGCCGAGCTATACGAAGAACTCAAGGAAATCTGCAAAGAAGGCAGAACGTTCATTGTCGAAATGGTCAAACCCTATTTAAACGACGATAACATGGTATGCGCAGCCACATGCACTCGCGATATAGCAGTCGTATACACTCACGTCTATGAGGCCTACCACCAGCACAAACGCGCCAACTCCGCAAAAGACTTCTCTGACTTACTACGCGACGCTTTAACTTTACTCAATACACAGCCCGCTATTCGCAATCAAATAGCCGGCAGCATTCGCTATTTAATGATCGATGAATTTCAAGATACTAACCCTGCCCAATGGGCTTTAGCGCAATGCCTCATGCAAACAGAATCGCAAAAAGGGTCAGAGCTCTTCATTGTGGGAGACGCCAAGCAATCCATTTATCGCTTTCGTAATGCTGATGTTTCCGTATTCCAAGAAGCCCAAAAGTCCACTATTGAAACGATCCAACTCAACACCAATTTCCGTACCGTTCCCAATATCATGGACTGGATTAATGCGTTTTTCTCGAAAAGCCAATTGCTTCAATCGGTGGCACACCCTTGGGAACGACTGGAAGCTCATCGTCCCTTAGAGAAAGAAGCTCGACTTACTTTTTTACTCAACACCCAACCCGTAGGAACACCTGCCTATGTCCAGCGACAGACTGAAGCCGAAGGTATAGCGAACCATGTCGCATACCTGATTTCCACTCAAAACACCTCTTTCAAAGATATTGCTTTACTCTTTCGCACCAAGTCGCACATATACTTGTATGAAAATGCTTTAAAAGCGAAAGGCATTCCCTATGTAGTTTTGGGTGGTACTCAATTCTTTCATCGGCAAGAAATTTCAGACATCATGAATTTACTACAAGCCGTTCTGGATCCTTGGCATGAAGAAGCACTCTACGGCTGGCTACGTAGTCCCATGGTTGCCCTAAGTGACGACAGCTTAGTCTCCCTCACCTGGCAACAGGGACTTGCTAAACAATTTTATAGTGATGCAACCGTAATCGGTAAAGAACAACAAGCCCGGCTTAATCAAGCTCGTCAATGGATTGCACACTTTCGAACAATCGCTCAAGGCACAGTATCCGAACTTCTACAATCCATCATAAACACCACGCACTACGAGGGCATTCTTTTCGGTCTCCCTCACGGTGAACAACGATTACGCAATATACAAAAGCTACTGGATACAGCGCGTGACATGACACAATCTGGAAAGTTAAACCTCCATGAATTCATGCAGTTCTTGGAGGAACAGCGCTCCCCAGGTGTGCTGGAAGGGGATGCTCCCTTAATGGGTGAGCAACAAAATGCGGTCACATTGATGACAGTACATGCCTCTAAAGGGCTCGAGTATCCCGTCGTTATATTGCCAGATACTTCCACTGCTTCCCAATCCGGTTCCCGTGAATATAACATCAAAGCACATGCCAACCATGGCATATGCCTACGTCCATCCAGCGACGATGGCGCTAACCCGGCCATGTACAATTTCCTCAAAGCCCTCGACGAAGACGAAGACCGACAAGAAGATGCCCGCGTACTGTATGTTGCCATGACTCGTGCTAAAGATCGACTCATTATTAGCGGTACCCGTCTGCAAAAATTCAATGACGATGGTGAAATCACCGAAGTAAAAGTAGCGGGGAAAAGTAGTTGGTTGGCCTCTTTTGCTGATGAAGGAATTTTTAACTTGCTAAATTGTGAGTCCAACTGGCAAGGCACCTATGAAGTCATCGTGGATATCAACGATATCGAAACCTCTCCACTTACAGTATCGAAGGAAGTGCTGAAACAATCAATCCCCGATGGTGACTTTAGCCCCATATCCTTTCCTGAAAGACCTACGAATTTTATTTCCACAACATCTTGGTTAGACCAACACTTTCCTGGACCCGATCACAGCAATGAATCAGACTTTAACCCGACCAACTTACTTACTCTCCAACGGGGTACCGTCGTTCATCGCTATCTGGAAGTATGGGATTTCGACAAGGACAGTCCTCCAAATATTGAAAACTTCCTCACAGCAGAATTTCCTGCACAAGTCGATAACAAATCCATTGCAGAAACCTTATCGCACTGCGCGAATACATTAATCAACTCTGAACTATATGCACTCTTGCGCGAAAATGGTCCGCTCCAACGCGAGCTCCCATTTGTTACGCCTCATGATGGTCACTGGATATCAGGTACCATTGATATGCTCACAGCTGACGGCACAATCATCGATTACAAAACAGGGAGGTATCGCGAAGAAAAACTTTCGCGTTATGAATCCCAGCTACGCCTTTATGCCCAGGCCCTCAAACACCTCAGCAACACCCCACCAACAGCTGCCTGGATCTACTTCGTCGACTCTGGCACCATACATCAAGTCTCTTTTTAAGAATAATCAATTTCGGGGTAAGCATCTATTTATGCTATTCTTGTTCTTAGAATCTTTTACTTTTAAAGAGCTTTATGAACAAGACTTTTACCATAGATCACATTCAATCGGCACTAGACGCACACTCACCCAATGAGCAGCCCTCACTGGATTCTGAGCGTAATGCCGCAGTCGCGATTGTGCTCTCTGAAGCCCCCAAAGGCGAATTGGCAGCGTTATTTATGCAACGCGCTGAACACCCACTCGATCCATGGTCCGGGCAAATGTCCTTTCCAGGTGGCGGAGTAGAAGATCACGATAAAACTCTCAAGTATGCTTCTATGCGAGAAACCCTAGAAGAAGTGGGGTTACCTTTAGACGACACCCACTACATGGGCCGATTGCACGATCAATTTGCTGGGCGACTTAAAACCCATCTACTGGCCGTATCCCCATTTGTATTCTATCACCCCGATCCCCCGCCATTAGTGCACAACGAAGAAGTAGCCGATACGGTATGGGTGCCCTTATCCTATATGGTCAACCCAAAAAACTCCGTCCTATTTAACACCCCCTTGGATCCCGAAGGTAGAGCCTTCCCTTCATTTCAATACCAGCACTATACGATCTGGGGATTGACGTATCGGATGTTAAGGGATTTTTTTGCACTACTAGACATGGAACTCCCCATGGATCCTGAACTTAAAAAAGGAAATTGAGTTATTCCTGTTCCAGGAATTCCCCAGCGCAGATGCTGCATTGACTACCACCTTCAGCATCGCATGAGTGCCCACCATCGTTGACATACTGTGCATAGCGATTGGCCAAATCTTCATCGCCCTTGATGAAATACATCAACTCAATCAGTTGCTTGCCCGTCTCAAGACTCATCAGATGCTCCATTTTACAAGCATCAGCATAGGCAATATCTTTCGGTAGGCCCAGAACATTCTGGAAAAAATTCGATAGAATGCGAAAATTGCGTTCCACAATATTCGCCATCGCCTCACCTTTATCATCCAGCAATAAAAAGCGATTGGGATCTTCTTTCACCCATCCTCGCTTTTTGAGGTGAGCAATCGACATTGAGGCGGCACCGCGGGAAACTTCTAATTTTTCAGCCACATCGGTCACACGGGCATACCCCAATTCTTCACGCAAGCTATCAATAGCCATTAAATAATGGGCTGCGGAGTGGGTCAGTTCATTTTTTTCAAATTCGCGCCAATACGCCGAATCATTAATATCTTTAGACAATCGATGCTCTCCCAAGCGTTTTTTTTCACAAACACATTGTAAGTGCTTCATCGAATGATATGCAAACTTTACGCTTCAAATACAACTGATTATGAGTACAAACAAGCATTAAAGCCCATCTCATCCTGAAATATATAAATAATAGGCTCATTTTTGAATTTTTTTCTAAAAAATGCTAAAGTTTGATCAAATGCTGCCGACAATAAATACAAAGAGTTGCCTAAACAAGCCAGAAGGAGCAAGATTATGGTAGGAATACAGGGAATAGGAGGCATACAAGAGCCGAATCGTTCAGATCGGTCTTCTTCTACGCGCGATAATGCTAAAGCTCCCTCCACCGGCGAAGAATCATCATCATCAGAAGGTGTTGTTATGAGCGGAGAAGCGCAAGCAGCTGCAAAAGTGGCCCAGGTAGTTACAACATCTGCCACACAATCCGATATTCGCGCCGATAAAGTCGCCGCAGCCAAAGAGTCCGTTGAATGTGGCGACTATAAAAAGCCCGAAGTAGTAGAATCAGTCGCTCAACGGGTTGCTAAGTACCTATAATCGGTTCATGAATATTTCCTCTCGAAACGCTTTTTCATGGTGTGCAATTTTCTTAGTGCTACTATCCACCACATTCATGGGCTGCCGTACGGTTAAAAAAGTCCTCCCCTCATATGGTCATGGCGGAGGCAGCTCCCACAAAGACCCTCCAGGGTCACATGCAGTAAAAGGCATAGCCTCTTGGTACGGCGGTAAATTTCACGGACGCCTGACAGCCAACGGCGAACGCTACAATAAAAATGGCATCTCCGCAGCTCACAAGACTCTCCCATTCGGTACTGTCGTACGCGTGAAAAATTTACGCAATGGTAAAACAGTCAATGTGCGTATTAATGATCGCGGCCCCTTTATCAAAGGACGCATTATTGACCTATCTAAAGGCGCTGCCAAAAAGATCAACCTGATTAACGATGGCATAGTCCCGGTAGAACTCACCATACTCAAGATGGGTAACGACTAAGCCTCCCCCCCCACACTTAGGCGGAGCATTTCAACATGTACACCCTCATGATCAATACCGGAGGCATTGGTGATTTTCTGCTGACTTTCCCAGCCATTAAAGCGCTTTCGCAATCGGGCACAATACACCTCGCAGGATATCCTGATCGTCTACAGTTGGCAGTCGATGCGGGTATTGCAACTACAGCCCTCTCCCTAGATGCCATTGGGTTTGATTCTGTATTTACACAACCCAATAAACGGCTCCTACAAGTGCTAAGGCCAGCTGATAAGATTATTGTGTGGATGGAGGATTCAGACCAAACCATAAGAAAAAACCTTGAAGCAATTACCAGAGCCAATGTTCACGTTTTCGACCCTTTGCCTCCTGAAAAGTTCGCCCATCATGCTAGCAATTACTACTCCCAATGCTTTGGGTTTCCATCGCAGCCCCCCTTTCGATGGACACCAAAATCGTCAACAAAGCGCTTGGATATCGTTCTCCATCCAGGTAGTGGCGATTCAAAAAAAAACTGGCCTCTGGAAAATTTCGAAGATCTTGCGACTCAATTAGCATTGAAAGGGCGTGAAATTACTTGGTGCATTGGGCCAGCAGAAGTAGAGCGCATACCTCATCTTCCAAGTGGCCAACTCTTGCAAAGCACCAGTCTCTGCCAACTTGCTCAGGAGCTCGCTACTGCTCAGCAGTATATCGGAAATGACTCTGGGATTACTCACCTAGCTGCATCCCTAGACGTGCCCACTATTTCGTTGTTCAACCACACAAACCCAAGTATCTGGGCACCTAAAGGGGAGAACGTTACCGTGTTCCATCAGGCCAATCACCCAACTGAGCAGATATTAAAGCTCCTTAATTTACATCAATAGGCACAAAAAAGCTCCGCACAGCTTAAAAAGCTATCCGGAGCCTATAAAAATGGCATCCCCAAGGGGATTTGAACCCCTGTCGCCGCCGTGAAAGGGCGGTGTCCTAGACCAAACTAGACGATGGGGACACAATAAAACGTGTCCGACACAAAAACACCACCTATCGGCCCGTTGCCGTGGAGGCGGTGCGGTCAACCAAGCTTAGCTTGGTTAAGTGGCGATATAGTATCAAACCCTAAACGGAGGGATCAAGAAAAAAATCCATCCTCCATCCACCAAGATCCAACCGACTGCACCGGAGTGGTAATCCAATTGATGAATCGAATGCGAGGGTAAGTACGACATGATACTCCCAATACTATGAATACTGCCTAATCATGTCCAACAATAACCCTAAATCCCTGTCATTACTTGACTTCGCCCCCGCCCTATTGAGTACACTATCCTTTTGTTTATAAAAGGGCCTACTGATCATATAAGGGGTAAGAAATGGAAGAGGGATTTGCAGGAATTGGATATGTCGACTGGGCTGCCATAATACTTTATTTGGTGCTCACCATCGGCGCGGGACTTTATACCGCCAGTAAAATTAAAGACACCACGGACTTTTTCATGGGCGGGCACAGTTTCGGTAAGCTCTTCATGATTTTCTTTTCCTTCGGAGCTGGAACCAGCGGTAATGATGCCGTAGGTGTTTCCTCCAAAACCGCTACCAACGGCCTCTCCGGAATCTGGTATCAATGGCTTTGGTTATTCTGTACTCCCTTCTATTGGCTCATCGCACCAGTCATGCGACGCATGCGTTCCCTAACCACCGGTGATTATTTCGAAGCCCGTTACGACGGCGGAGTTTCAGCTCTATACACTATCGTAGGGGTGGCTCAGCTAACTGTTGGGATTGGCATGATTCAATTGGGTGCAGGGAAAATGATCGCTGGAATCTCAGGCGATGCCATTAGCGCCAATACTGCCATAATCGCCATGACAATACTGTTTGTTACTTATGGAGTCGCTGGTGGATTAGCAGCCGCGATTATCACAGACCTTATCCAAGGAATATTGACCGTTATTCTTTCCTTTATTTTAATCATTCCCGCACTAAATGCGGTTGGTGGTTTTGCAGGGATTCATGCAGGGATAGATGATCCAGATATGTTTAAATTATCGGCACCTGGTGAGATCAATGGTTTCTTTATTGCCATGATGTGTACCGTTGCATTAATTGGTATTGTGACTCAACCACACATCATGGGGGTATGTGCTGCGGGTCGCACCGAGATGGATGGACGCGTAGGATTTGCAACGGGTAACTTACTCAAGCGTTTCTGCACCATTGCATGGATGGTTGTAGGACTTTGCGGCATCGTGATGTATATGGGGCAGGATGTTGACCCTGATAAAATTTATGGTAAAGTCGCGGCTGACTTATTGCCCGGGATTATGCCTGGTCTGATTGGCCTTTTCCTTGCAGCGCTCATAGCTTCGGTGATGTCATCCTGTGATGCATTCATGGTCTCCTCATCTGGCCTATTTACACAAAACCTCTATCGTCGATGGTTTGCCACCGATAAAGAAGAAGATCACTATGTATGGGTCGCACGCATCGCCTCCTTGGTTATCGTATTTATTGCGTTGACTTTCGCATTTAAAGTTGACACTGTTCCTAATGCATTGAAAATATTCTTTAAAATCCAAGGAGCTATGGGAGCAGCATTCTGGCTTGGACTCTTTTGGCGCAGAATGACTGTAGCCGGCGCTTGGACTTCTACATTGGCCGGCCTTAGCATCATTATCATTACAAGCTTTGCTGCATTCCATACTTGGGCTGCAGGCGAAACCTATACGGTCAAAGCGGCTATCACTCAAGCCGTTTCGGATGAAGTGCTTGCAGAAAAACCGGACAAAGGGGTCATTCCAGAAAGCATCCCATCAACCATCGCTTCATTGGTTGAATCTAAAGGCTATGATTTACAGACAGTTATTCAATTAAATGAAGGTAAGATCGAGGACTTAAACCCTGACCGCACATTAGGCATGATAGAACGTGTTCAACTCACCCCGGCTACTTTACCTGAATCCTTCATTTGGGCTGGAAGATTTCGCACATCGTGGGAAATCTTCTTTATGTTAAGTGCCGGCTTTAGCGTAGGTATTATTGTGAGTTTATTCACCAAACGTGTAAATGAAGATAAATTGGAAAAAGTCTATTCCTGCTTACGCACACCGGTGACGGAAGATGAACCCCATACAGCGGAACCATTCCACATTCCTGAAGGCATCGAAATACCTGAGCCCCGTAAATTAATCAATCATCCCGATTTAGAAATACCCATGCCTACGGCTATCGGCATCGGTGGGTTCCTGTTCTTCTGGGTATGGGTTGCCGGGTTGATTGGCTTCGTATTCTGGATGGCTACTTGGGGTGCATCACCTGCTTAATCGTTAATTAACGTATACTAAAGTTTATTTCTTATAGAAGGAGAAATAGAATGGCAAAAATAACGCGTAGAAATTTTATTAAAACCACAACACAGGCTGTTCTTGTGAGCGGTATGATGGCCCAAGGGCGAGTTTTTGGTGCCAATGACCGAGTGAACTTAGCGGTCATGGGGGTGAACGGTCGCGGCCAATCACATATTGGCGGATTTGGTTTCGGTGTGGATAAAGACAACAAGGCCACTCGTTACGATGACTCCAATGTCGTAGCCATGATTGATGTTGACTCAAAAGTGCTTAAAGATCGCGTTGGTAAATACAAATATTATACTGGCGAAACTCCAACAGCATACAACGATGTGCGCGATGCATTGGCTGACAAAAATGTTGACGCCTTATCCATTGCTACACCCAACCACTGGCACTCCCTAGCCTCCATATGGGCCATTAAAGCCGGAAAAGATGTCTACGTCGAAAAACCTCTTTCGCACAACATCTACGAAGGACGTAAATTAGCAGATCTCTATCATAATTCGGACCGCATTGTTCAGCACGGTACGCAAAGCCGATCCGATGCGCGTTGGTTGCGGGACATTAAATTAATCCACGAAGGGTTCTTGGGCGACATCCACATGGCCAAAGGGCATACCTACAAAACAGGTAACCGTCGCTCATTGGGATTCTCGCCAAACGAAGGAGCGCCTGACAATCTTGACTGGAATATGTGGCAAGGTCCTGCTGCCCGCCAAAAATACAAGAAAAACTATGTGCACTATAATTGGCACTGGTTCTGGGACTACGGTAATGGCGAAACCGGCAACCAAGGTGTTCACCAAATGGATGTAGCTGTTTGGGGCATGAACAAAGGGATGCCGACCAAGGTATACAGCTCCGGTGGACGTTACCACTGGGACGATGAAGCGGAAACTCCCAACACCCAAGCAACGACTTTTACCTATGCAGACGGATCCACAATGGTCTTCGAAATTCGTAACTACGGTTCTTATAAAGAAGCTGGAGAATTGACCACAGGGAACACCTTCTGGGGCGAAAAAGGCTATTATGTGCAGAACAAAGGCTTCTTCAGCATGAACCATGAGCCTATCCCAATTCCGGATGATGCCATGACTCCTGCAACCAATGGACACTTCCGTAATTTCATCAATGCTTGTAAAACGCGCAACAAGGCTGACATCTACGGGAACGCCGAAGAAGGACACATATCTTCCGCACACTGTCACTTGGCCAATGCTGCATACCGTGTAGGTGATTCGCTCGAAATCGATAGTAAAAAAGAACGCTTCAAAGGGAACAAAGAAGCCAACGCACTACTGACACGTGATTACGCGAAAGGCTTCGAAGTTTAAGAAGTCTAGATACAAATAATACTACTCAAATCCCCGTTACGGTAAAGGCCATAGCGGGGATTTTTTAATTCCGATGATTTTAGACGAGCATGATATTGAGCTATCTTTAAGTTTTATATCGTTGAACAAGAGTTTTGTCGTTCATAATATGACGATGAATAAGATACCAATAGATTGCACGAATCGGCCATAATTTAATAAACTTAATATGCTTTACTTCATTAATTAGTGCTTCTTGGAGCAATTCATCTGTGGGGCGTTCTGGCGCTTTGGATTGAAGTGAAAATGCCTCTTTCAAATACGCTATCCCTTCAGCATGACGCTGGGCCAACACTTCAATAGGTGCTTTATTGAAAACTTGTCGAAAATTTCCTTTTTGGGTCTGGAAAAATTCACTGTGGATACTCCCCGTCGTATCCATCGAGGCTTCGTGATCAAAATAGATGACAAATTCATGGATCGTAGCTTCTTTAGACACCATACAAGTAAAATAGGTGACTGGAGAGGGGGTTCGCCATATTCCAATGGTGGTCGTCGCATGCGGCACGCATCCATGGTTGTCCGCAAACCCAAATGCCTATTCAAAGGTCCAATTATTACGCATACTTTCCACTCCATCCTCTAAAACACAGAGTGCCTGGGGCTTTATAATACTATTTAAGGTAATGGTCGTAATAAAAGCAATTACAATCGGTACAATGATTGCGTACATAATCAAATGATTACGAATATAGGTGACAATAAATTTGAAAAGTTCTTCCAACATACGCTGTAATCCCGATAATTAAATTTACCATGAATATATTTCTAGCATATCGTGTTAATCACATGGTCCCAAACACATAATATTGAATTAATTACTTTTGTATGCATTTCGCCGTTATACTTGATTCTAGGGGTCAATCATGACAGAATAGACTTTCATCAAAACAATGCGTAGAAGGAGCTTGCTCAGCATATGTACAACCTTGCATCTATTCTTGAAGAGAGTGTAAAACAACATCCCACCAAAGAAGCTATCGTTTTTGGCGATATGCGTCTGGATTATGCAACCGTAAACATCATGGCCAATCAAGTAGCCAATGTTTTACAATCCAAAGGCATTCAACCCGGTGACCATGTTGCGTTGACTTGTCCAAATTTACCTTATTTTCCAATCATTTGGATGGGAATACTGAAAGCCGGTGCAGTAATGGTACCGCTGAGTATTTTATTACGCCCACGAGAAATAGCCTATCACCTTAAAGACTCTGATTCGAAAATCTACATTTGTTTCGAAGGTGTCCCCGATATGCCTATGGGTCCTAGTGGTTGGGAAGGTTATCAACAAGTCGAAGGGTGCACTGAATTTATCACACTGCCTGCCACTCCATTCGGGCCAACATTCATCGAGGGTCACCCCACACTGCTTGATTTGATGCAAGAGCAGCCACCTTCTTTCGACACCATAATGCGTAAACCTGAAGATACCTGCTTAATCATTTATACTTCAGGTACTACTGGTCAGCCCAAGGGTGCTGAACTTACTCACTCCAATATGGTGATGAACTGTACAGTTGCCGCACGTTTGTTTACAGCCAACCCAGACGATCGCACACTTATCGTACTGCCGCTATTCCATTCCTTTGCTATGAGCATATTGAACATCACTTTGTTAAGTCACTCTACGGTAGTACTATTGCCGCGCTTTGATGCTGGAGCAGTATTGGATTTATTTCAAAAAGAAAAAATTACCACTTTTGCCGGTGTTCCCACTATGTATTGGGAAATGATTAACTACGACAACAGCGATGGCAATATAGACATGGAACTTATCGCAAATACTCTTCGTATATGTAGCTCAGGTGGAGCCGCATTACCCGTAGAAGTGTTGAAAAACTTTGAAGAAAAATACAATGTCTGCATATTGGAAGGCTATGGTCTTTCCGAAACTTCCCCCATTGCAACCTTTAACCCCATGGAGAGCGAACGTAAAGTTGGCTCGATAGGTATTCCCATCTGGGGGGTTGAAATGAAAATTGTAGACGAGGACATGAATGAATTACCCGCTGGTGAAGAGGGTGAAATAGTCATTCGCGGCCACAATGTAATGAAAGGCTACTACAAACGCCCTGAAGCCAGTGAAGAGTGCTTCCGAGGAGGCTGGTTTCACTCTGGCGATGTAGGAAAAATTGACGAAGACGGGTTCTTCTTCATTGTTGACCGGGTAAAAGACATGATCATTCGTGGAGGTTTCAACGTATATCCACGTGAAATTGAAGAAGTTATGATGACACACTCCGATGTATCATTGGTAGCTGTCATCGGTATTCCCAGCGATCAACACGGCGAAGAAATTAAAGCCTTTATCGTTCCGAAAGAAGGAAGTATACCCGATACTGAAGAAGTTAAAGCATGGGGTAAAGAACAATTCGCAGCTTACAAGTACCCACGTATTATCGAAGTAGTCTCCGAATTACCCCTGGGCCCCACCGGCAAAATTCTAAAGAAAGAATTACGTGCTATGGATAAAGCAGCGCGCGAAAATTCATAGATAATTCATAACCACATTCGCTTTATAAACGCCTTCCAAAATATTTTGGAAGGCGTTTTTTCATCTTTAGTTGACTCAGCTGTGCAAAAAGGTGATGATGGTATCTTCTCATATCAATCCAAGGAATATCACCTGTGAATACAGTTGCCAATGGAGATCAAATCGAATATTGGAACGAAGTTTCCGGCCCCAAATGGGTACGATTGCAAGAAGAGCTGGATGAACAGTTACAGCCCCTGGAGGAAGCCTTACTCGCCAACATCAATCTAGATGAAGGCGATTCAGTGTTGGATGTCGGCTGTGGCTGCGGAGCAACATCATTAACAATGGGAAAAATCGTTCGAGAACATGGTCATGTCACTGGTGTGGATGTGTCCTTAGCCATGCTACAACATGCAAAGACTCGCACATATAATCACTCCAATGTTCAATTTATCGAAGGCGATGCGCAAGTGTACAAATTTCCCAATGGCCCTTTTGATCATATTGTCTCCCGATTTGGAGTAATGTTCTTTGAAAATCCTACAGAAGCCTTCAGGAATTTGCTTAAGTACTTAAAGCCAGAAGGTACACTAAGTTTTATTTGTTGGCGTGCGCTCGAAGACAATCCTTGGATGAAAATCCCCGTAGACGCCGCAACCCAACATGTACCGCGCCCCCCCGAAGGGGAGCCGCATGCACCCGGACCAGCAGCTTTTGCTGACGCTGAACGTACCAAAAAAATCCTACACGATGCAGGTTTTCATTCAATCACAATAAGCCCACTCGATATGGAATTACCCATTGGCCCAGACGGCACAGTAGATGCCAGTGTCGACTTTACGGTGAAAATGGGCCCTGTCCCCCGCATGCTAAACGATGCAGATGAGGCTACGGTAGAACTAGTACGCGAAGCAATTAAAGATGCATTAAAATACTATGACGGTGAACAAGGGGTTCGACTTCGCTCGGCCACATGGATCGTACAAGCGAAAGGAATAGAATGAAAAAAGTAGCACTTGGATGCGGAACTCTATTATTTCTGTTTATATTTATCATTATTTTTTCCGCTCATATGTTTGGGAAAACAGTTGTGGTGCATGAAGTGATTTCTGAACACCTGTCTCCCGACAATGAGTCTAAAGCGGCAATTTATACAAGAGAAGTAGGCAGACCTCCTAAAACGGCTTACTTCATTTCAATCATACCGCTCGATGAAGGAAATTACCAGAACTTGCAATACAATGTATTCGCACTGCACTCACTTGCCGAAGACAATACTATTAACGTCCAATGGCACAATGATCATCAGCTCAATATTACTCTCGGACATACACCGGAAGAAGATGAATTACGACGACAAAAATATTCATTTAATGATGTGAGCATTCATTATGATTTCAATGAGGACCCTATAGAATGACCGTCAAGATAATTGCACTGGGTATACAGCTAAACGCTATTCTTATACTCAGTACCTCTGCACAAATTATTGTGGATGGAAAAAGTGAATACACGATTTACTCCTCTCCAGCAGCCACAGAAACTGAACGCTACGCTGCACAAGAACTCCAACAATACCTATACGAAATAAGTGGTGCTCAATTGCCTATCACGCAAGAACCCCACCAAAAGACTATCTACGTTGGCTTTCAAGGTGCACCAAAAGCCCTATTGAATGGCCTTAAACCAAATGAATTCGAAAAAGAAGAATATATATCACCCGTGAACAAAACGGAGCATTGCTTATCGCAGGTGATGAACCACGGGACACCTTATACGGCACCATTGGATTCTTACAAGATCACCTCGGTTGCCGTTGGTATTCAAAAGACGTCATCACAACTCCTAACCAAACAACCATATCCATCAAAGGTCTTAACGATCGACAAGCTCCTGCATTTGAATACCGTGAACCGTGGTACAGAGAAGCGTATGATACCGAATTTGCTCTACATAACAGACTGAACCCTTCCGGTGTTCCTTTACCCATGTCAAAGGGCGGAAGTTTCATTATGTACCCCTTTGTGCACACATTCAACAACTTACTTCCAATCGAGCAATACCATGAAGAACATCCATAATATTTTGCACTTGTAAATGGTGTACGGGCCGATAAACATTTTGGTGGTCAATTATGCTTGACCAATCCCAATGTGCTTCGCATCGCCACTGAAACTGTATTGCAATGGATCAAAGACCATCCAGAAGCCGATGTATTCTCCATAGATCAAAACGACGGTTTTGGTTTTTGCGAGTCCGAATCCTGCACTGCTATTGATAAGTCAGAAGGAAGCCAATCGGGCACTATTCTTCATTTTGCAAATCAAATCGCCGATGTGGTGGCCAAAAAGCATCCCGACCTCCAACTTCAAACCTTGGCCTATGTATATTCCGAAGTTCCTCCAAAAACGATGAGGCCTCGTCCCAATATCACCATCCGCATGTGTCACTATGATTATTGCAATGCACATACCATTGGACAATGCCCCGATCATCAAAAATTTATTACACGCCTAGAAGGCTGGAGCGCCATTACCGACTCCATCACCATTTGGGATTACTACACCAATTTCCGCCATTATCTTATCCCCTATCCCAATTTTGAATCCATGGTTAACCACCCCCGATTTTACGCTGAACGTAACTGCACAGGCTTATTCGCACAGAGAAGCAATGTCCGTCAACAAGGCGGAGGTGAGTTTTCAGCCCTAAGAGCCTGGGTGTTCCCGCAATTAATGTGGAATCCGGATCAAGATGGCTGGTCATTGGTGCATGAATTTATCGATGCCGTCTATGGAACCTCCGCTCCCTACATCCGTGATTATATTGCCCTAGCCCACAATGCAGTGAAAGGCGAAGAAAACCTCTTTCGAATATTTACCGACCCCAAAACCATGAAATTTCTGACTCCAGAATTTATTCATGCATCCGAAGCTCTCTTTATAAAAGCTGAAGCCGCAGCCAAGAACGACCCATCTTTACTCAAACGCGTCGAGCTGGCCCATCTTCCTATTCACTATGCACGTCTATATTTTTACACTATCGGCGGAACAGGTTACCTCAGTAAAGAAGAGATGCCCACGGTATTAGACTCCTTCCTGCGTATCACTGCTGAACATAAGATTAAACAACTGGCCGAGCGCTGCGGGCCAACAGTCATTGCCGACTTTGCCCAAAAAGTAAAAGAAGCACCTGAATTCATCACTGACTGGTGAATAGTAGGCCCCTTTGGCAATAAAGATCGTGAAGGTTTTGAACATATATATCTACCCGAACAACACTTCGAACCCGATCGCTTCTTTGAAGGTATCGACTATGAACTCATCAGCTGGCGACCCTACAAAAATGAGCGTACGGGTTACATCGATTTTGCAGCTCTAATACAATCCAATGAAGAAGAAGTCGCCTATGCATATCGACGTTTCGACTTAGAGGAAGCCGCCGAAATAGAGATTGGTTTGGGCAGCAACGATGGTTTTAAACTTTGGCTCAACGGCAATATTATCCTCAGTAAAAAAACTAGCCGTGTAGCCGAACCCAATCAAGAAATCATTACCCTCCCCATGCGAAAAGGGCCCAATGAAGTACTCATTAAAATTGATCAACTCGAGGGCGGCTGGGGATTTTATTTCACAAAGCGGTAAAACCAAAGATACCCAATAAAAAGAAGTAGTCGGGCTCAACTGGCGATGGGCTGGTTGCTGTAATGCTAGTCATAACGGAAGTCTTGGCAGGTAAGAACCTAATGCGAACGTCGTGAGCCTGACTTCAATTTTACTATACCACGGTTTTAAAAAATTGTGGGAAAATTCGAATCTATAATGTCGTCTTTTTCAAAAATCAATTTACAAGTACAGCCACTATTGGCAGGTTAATCAATATTATTTTTACTTGAATTATAATTTGAACACGCAGGATATCAAAAAGTCTTCTCTTGCACATTCACCGACACGCTGACTATAATGAACCTTTGATAAAGGCCTATATTCAGGAGCTCTCGTGGCCGAAACGCACATGATAAAAGCAGTTGTTCGCTATGATGGCACTAATTTTGCCGGATGGCAGGTTCAACCCAACGCCCCTACCGTTCAAGAAGCTATCGAGAAAACGATGAAACAGCTCCTTGGTAAACCCATTAAAATTGCCGGAGCTGGCCGCACAGACTCGGGGGTTCACGCCCTAGGACAAGTTTTTAACTGCCCTTGGCCTATCCGCTTCCCCTTAGATAAACTACAGCGCTCCCTCAATAAGATCCTCACACCTGATATCCGTATCGAGTCCATTGAAGCAGTCTCCGACGATTTTCATGCTTCCTTTTCGGCAACAGGAAAACGTTATTGCTATTCAATCGCCCCGCACAAACATGCCGACCCCTTTAACGACCGATTTAGCTGGAATTTCGGTTGGGAAGTCGATCCCGCTAAAGTGCACGAATTAGCGCAACATTTTGTTGGCACTCATGATTTTGCAGGCTTTTGCTGTAGCCGCTCCGAAGCTAAAACCACTGAACGTACCCTCTATTCCATTGAGGTGAAACAGGGCTTAGTCGTCGGCCAAACTGCACAAAGTGATGGTTGGCACATCGAATACTACGGCGAAGGCTTTCTCTATAAAATGGTTCGTAATCTAACCGGTACATTAATAATGGTCGCACGGGGTCACTTACCGGAATCGACCATTGAAGAACGCTTGCATGCACCTGCTCCCTACTTAGGCTTTACGGCTCCAGCGAAGGGCCTGTTTATGAAAGAAGTCATCTATAACAGCGAGGACGAATAGTGATGCGACAGGTTAGTTTATTCATCGTACTAGGCTCTTCTCTATCAGGGTGCATACACTTAAACGATAATTACAGTGACCCTCTTTATAAAAACGGCTATACGGATGGCTTAACTTGTGCAAGAAGTGATGATGCTAGTTTTAACTGCTATTTATCTGAAGATTCAAAACCTATACATTCAGCCTATAGCACGAATGAAAACTGCTCAGGACTCCTTCATGACAACATAGGAAACAAGGAACGAAGTCGATCTGGATTTAACCCATTAATCCATAACGCTTACCCCTGGCATCGTCTCTACGACATAGCTTATGTAGGATTAAATTTTGAACACATTTTTAACGGATTAAAAGCCGATAACCCCCGTGCAATGTTTACCCCACGTAAAGATCCCGTAAACCTATTTAAATTAAGTTTCGAAATTGAAAAACCACCTCATATAACTCTCTATTGGCCAGCCGAAGGTTCAGCATGGGGCATGGAAAGCCAAATGGTCTATACTCTTCGTGATGATAGTATCGATATGGACTTTAGCGCCACCCCCAAGCGCGATGAATACTCCCTTGGATATGCAGCGATGATGTTCGATCAGGAAGAAGCCGTTTGTCTAGCGATGTGGAATTTCATTAAGGATAAGACGGCAATTATGACCCCCATAGTCCGGCATGGGATTGGCAATTCGTGATACGCAATCAGAAAGTTGCTGATACATACAAATATCGTGCGCGAATGGAAGATGTACATAAACGCTATATTAAGTGGACTAAATCATTAAGATAATTGGAGAAATTCATGCGCAATTTATTGGTACTCTTCACATTGATGCTGGCTACTATCTTTAGTCATGCTCAAACGCCTCCTAACATCATCACCATCGTTACCGATGACCAAGGTCAATGGGCCATGGGTGCATATGGAAACGAAGAAATCCTTACTCCAGGCATGGACCGGATTGCCCGAGAAGGCATTCTCTTTACCAATGCCCTAGTGGTCTCACCGGTTTGTTCGCCTGCACGGGCGACTTGGTTAACGGGTCGCTACCCCACAGAACTGGGCATTACCGAATGGATTCATCCTGACGAGGGCAAATCCGGGTTAGGATTAAACGATTCTACTTGGGCCCAAGTACTGCAAAACAATGGGTACACAACAGCAATGGTCGGTAAATGGCATTTAGGAAATCGCCCCCAATATCACCCTGTCCAAAAGGGGTTTGACCACTTTATGGGCTTTCTGGATGGCGGAAACAAGCCCATGAACCCCACTCTGGAAGTGAATGGGGAAGTCAAAAAAATCAATGGCCCATTGCCCGACATTTTAACCGATGATGCGTTGGAATGGCTAAAATCCGTGGGAAGCAAGAAACCCTTCGCCCTCTCCCTTCATTTCCGTGCTCCCCATTTAGCGTATGGCCCAGTCCCAAAATCGGATACCGACCATTATAGTGACCTCGATCCCAGTATCCCCTCATTTCCTGGAGTCGATGAAGCCGTTGTAAAAAAATCTACCAAGGCCTATTACGGTAGTATCTCGTCCATTGATCGAAACATTGAACGCCTTCTCATCTATTTAGATGATACTGGCCTTAGTAAAAACACCATCGTACTTTTCACGTCCGACCATGGATATAACGAAGGCCGTCATGGAATTAAAACAAAGGGAAATGGAAGTTGGTGGGCCGGCGGCGTTACAGGCCCAAAGCGCCCAAATATGTTTGACACATCCTTAAAGATCCCCTTGGCTATCCGATGGCCTGTTGTGGTCAAGCCCGGATCAAAATCCGACCGCATGGTTTCAAATCTTGATATGTACCGTACGATTCTAGGGATGGCTGGACTCAGCATTCCTTCAACCGTTTCCCCTCACGGAAAAGATTTTACACCTATTCTGCGTGGTGAAGCATTTCCCCAACGCGATCTGTTTGGTCAATACGATTTACACAACGGTGGTCTAGCCTACATGCGCATGATACGCACTGAAGACTACAAATATGTGCGTCACTTCCATACCCGTCATATGGATGAACTATACGATTTAAAAAATGACCCCGATGAGACTAAGAATCTGATTCGTCGCGGATCAAGGCAGGGTTCATTACCGGAAGGAATACTGGAAAATTTACAAGCGAAGTTAAAAGCAAATATGGAAGCCATTAACGATCCCTTGCTAACGGATAAATACTAGGTCAAGTACATTTGTCCGCCATATACATCGGCTTTTGTGCGCTCCAAGGCCAATAAGGCCGTCTTTATATCCAAGCCCCCAGCATAGCCCCGCAGATTCCCGTCACTCCCAATAACTCGCTGACAGGGTATAACGATTGCTATGGGGTTTTGACCATTTGCCGAAGCCAATGCCCGAGTCGCAGTGGGTTACCGCATCTGATTGGCAATATCTTGATAACTCACCGTATCACCGCAAGGTATTGTACCTAAACACTCCCAAACCTGCTTTTGAAAATCCGTGCCTTTCGGGTTCAAAGGCAAATCAAACTCACAAAGATCTCCATAAAAAAAGCCCCTAATGGCCTCACAGAAAGGGGTTTCATCATTAACCCATGATTCATCAGGAACCAATGCTGCCTCTCCATCTTGAAAACTGATATGCGTAATCCCCAATACGTCTTTTGCAATGAGAATTTGTCCATGTGGACTGGGTATCAAGGTATAGTAGTGCTCGGTTTCGGAACTCATTCCGAAACCCATGATCCATCGCGATGTACATGTCGATTTATTTGGAAATCATCATCCTCGATTTCCACTACTGAAAAGTCTCCGTCCGAATTACTCTCCGGCGCTGTTCGGAAAAAAGCACCGGTAGTTAAATGGCGGATATTGCTATACTTGCTATCTACCTCATCGCTAAAACGGTGTACATGCCCACACACATACAACATTTCTTTGTCTGTTTCACCCAATGCCTCACGTAAATCATCAGCATTTCGCAACTGCCGATTCTTGTTCACCTTATACGCCAAACTTTTATTTAAAATCGGATAATGCCCAATCACCAAACCCCGAGCGGGTAAGGCTTCTACTTGCCGAACCGTCGATGCAATCTCTGCACGCGAGATTGTGCCCTTTGAAGACAATTTATTGGCACATACTGTAGGGATAAATACATAGGGCGTACCATTGGGAAGTGTTTGAGTACAGGGCAAGGGTTGATTGGGCATCCATTCACTGTAGTATGATTCAAACACTTTTTTACGAACAGAAATGAATGTATAAACGTCGTGATTTCCTGGAATAACCGACACCTTTTTCCCGCCCGCTTCCAACAAACGAATAAATTCCACCCCGCGTTTAAATTCGTTATGGGTGGCCGTAGATGCGAAATCACCGGTAATGATTACCTGCTCTACATCCAGTGAATTTACATAGGCAACGTATTCTTCAGCCCGCTCCATCAAGAAATCATGGCGACGTTTCAGGATTACATTCATATTCCCTATTGCACGTTTGCCCAATAATCGCAGGGGATTAAAGACAATCTCCCAAAAATGGAGATCCGTGATATGAATAAACGCATCGCGCATATAGGCTAGACGCTAGTGCTCTCATCGTCAGCGCCGACTGTTTCATCAAAATTTAATAAACCCGACGTAAACATGGTCACAAAGTCGAAAGGTTCTTTATTTTCATACCGTTTCGCGTTGAAGATCTCCACGAGCTCACTATAATCTTCT
>Ga0315320_10000235_pt1 | contig 44767 bp, 60 predicted proteins | sample M140m21515metaG_FD_203458 | JGI IMG/M metagenome (GOLD analysis project Ga0315320, IMG submission 203458) | Ammonia-oxidizing marine archaeal communities from Monterey Bay, California, United States - M1 40m 21515 | ecosystem: Environmental > Aquatic > Marine > Coastal | place: USA: California... | reverse complement strand
GAGGAAGATACCGGTCTGACTGCATTCTTTGTCAAAGATATCACCAATGAACATACCCACTGTGAAATATCGAACGCAATGATGAATGGTTTGTGTGCGGCGACTATACCCTTCAGCGATAGAAACCCGGGGACTCGTAATACCTACCAATGCGCGATGGCGAAGCAAGCGCAAGGTGTAAACGCAGCGAATTTTCAAAATCGTATGGACACGACTACAAATATAATGTGGTACGGACAGAAACCATTGGTCGGGACGAAATTATCAGACGAATACGGTGTTCATGACCTACCTAGTGGGATCAATGCGATTGTGGCGATAATGCCCTTCACCTACAACCAGGAGGATAGTATTATCATCAACCAGTCGGCGTTGGACAGGGGTTTTGCAAGAGCAGACACTTACAAAACGGTCAAAGAGTCTCTAAGTGGAAAAGAGCACTCTAGTTTCGAGAAACCTAACAAGAAGCGTAAAGTCGGAAAGTACAGTAACTTGGAAGAAGACGGACTCTTACGACCAGGGACATCCGTGAATCCCGGTGATTGCGTCATAGGGAAGGTAACTCGAAGAGAAGCAGTCGTGGAAGATGAATCTAAGTTGTCGAATGTAAAGGGAACGATTGACAAGGTTATTATGTACCAGGAACGTAACGGGGATAGGGCGGTAAAGGTCAGAGTCCGTCAGACTCGTATTCCGGTGATCGGTGATAAATTTTCCTCGAGACACGGGCAGAAGGGCACAGCGGGAATGTTTTTTCAACAAGAGGATCTCCCATTCACAATCGATGGTATAGTTCCAGATATAATTATCAACCCCCATGCAATCCCGTCTCGCATGACGATTGGTCATATGATTGAATGTCTGGCAGGCAAGGTGTCTTCCCTGAATGGTAAATTTACGGACGCGTCTCCATTTAATGGAAGATCCGTAGAAGATTTGATGCAGCAGTTGAAAACCCTGGGATTTAATTCCAAGGGAAACGAGACTCTCTACAGCGGGATAACCGGTGAAAAGATTAAAGCGGAGATATTCATGGGACCTACGTTCTATCAGAGATTGAAGCACAATGTGGAGGATAAAATCCATGCGCGTGGACGAGGAAGACGTAACCAGTTAACCAATCAACCCAACGATGGTCGAATAAATGGAGGAGGACTTCGAGTCGGTGAGATGGAGAAAGATTCCTTCAACGCACACGCCGTTCCGTACGTCCTTAATGAACGGATGTGTGTTTCTTCGGATGCGTACAAGATGAAGATAAAGGGTAAGGAAGTTACGATTCCGTACGCGGCGAAGTTATTATTCGAAGAGTTACGAAGCATGTGTATTAATGTTGACCTTAGGGTTAAAGATAAACCGACCTAGGTTTACCTAGTTTTACCAAGTTTTACCGAAAGTAAAGTAAAGTATATAAATATTAGTTATTTTAAAAAACAATGGACTTTCTAATCTCCGAGGCGTCTTTTAACGGTGAAACATATACTCCGGAGCAATGGCAACGTAAACTAGAGTTAAACAACAGATCAAAGAAAGATGACGAACCGGATTTAAATTGCGCCGATGGATGTAAACTGTGTTTCCGCCGAGGGTCTCATTATATCAATCGATTTGGGACACCAGTAACTATACGACCTCATTTCGCACACATTAACAGTGACCAGAAACTCAACTGTCTCTATGTTCATAAATATAGACACGGTGGCGAATCCCCTGAGCATTTAAAAGCCAAGCATATGATTGCAGGTATGGATATAGAGTTCAAACGTGTTTGTATGGAACCAACATGTATTGAGTGTATGAAAATGAAACCTGAGCCCGATTGGACATCAAAAACAGAAGTCCGAATAAACAATCGTTGGTTAGCAGATGTCGTGTATTATTATCCCACCGGTGACATTGCATGTGTAATTGAAATAAAACATTCGCACGGTGTAGATGGAGAAAAGCGCAAGTGGTTAATGGAACAACCGTTTCAATATTTGGAAGTATCTACAGACGTCATTTATATGACATCTACATTGGATAACCCCAACTTGACCCGTATATTTACGATTATCGATGCAGTGGGGGATTTCTATTGCGGTGAAATCAACGGACCCAAATGGTGTAACACATTGTACAAAAGATACAATAGAATCTTTATCGAATCGATGTTAAAGTTGAATTTAACACAGAGTTACAAAGGATTATTCCAGGAATGGTTTCGTATAACAAACACATTGCCAGACCGGGATTATCAAAAAATGGACCATTATGGTTTGATGAGTATGGATGACTTCGAAGATGTTTTTAACGCACGTGAGGAATTGAGTAAAGCACGTAAAGACGCGTTACGTCCTCGAAAAGATGACACAAATAGACGCAGGAACCTGTGGAAGAATAGTCCTTTAAATCGTGACTTGTTAAGACAATATCCCGAGGATAAATATCCATCCGGTAAATTGAAGGGTTGTCATATTTTAATTGTAGCGTATGCATACCCACATTCCATCGATTGGGTAAATGGGTATTGTTTAAAAACCTACCAATGGAAGAATTTTTGCAAGAAGTACAAGCATATTGCCGACTCATGCAATAACCTAACTTTGGGAGAGCGGTTTTTAGAGACGAGTACGACGATAATAGAATATGATTCGTCGATCACGGTAGAGTTTATGAAAATAAAAATAAAAGACAATCTTTTTTAATACCTAACCCTATCCATTCTCTCTATATCTCGTTCATTACTTACGAGTGTTTTGAATATCCAGACGAACAATCCATATGTTACCAACCCGGCAATAGCTATTCCTACGGATTGGTTGTTGTCCATGACCGCAGAAAATATAATAATTGCGGCTACTATACAAATATGAAGTAATGTTTCGAGTAAATCCATTATATAATAAATGAGTATTAATTTATACTAAACTTTTGTTACTTTTGCAAGGAGTGGCTCAAGCTCCGGTCTACAATCTTCTATGTCCTCCAAGTCATCTATTCGTTCCTCCAGTTGGTTTACTCGGAGGTGAAACAGTAACATGTAAACTACAAGGATGAATACAAGACCCATCCACCAAAGGTCTGCCTCCTGCATGTAATCGTACACGAATTCAATTGCATTGCGATTCGAGATGGTTTTGTTCTGAAGAAATTCTACGTTGTGGTTGTCAATATCGACGTTTTCATTAAATACTTTGAGTTGATCCGCGTTCATTTGTGTGTAAAACTTGTATATATATACTTCATAATTATTTAAATCATGGGGTATATTGAATACGAGAGATATAGGAGGACGTTAATCTGTACTATATGTAAGTCAAGGGCATACAGAAAGAATTTATGCCGGTCGTGTTACAAACGAGATCAAAAACAGAGGTTTCATTGTACATTTTATTCCTGTACCTGTCCTGTGTTTGCAGCTACACTGTGTCAAAAACATTACCAGTCCTGGCAAACCCACTGCTTATATTGTAAACGTCATGTACACTGCAGACACCTCTGTCGAACGCATTATCGTAAAGCTAGAGAAACCGGTGAATTCCCCGAAGAACCTCGGTGTAGAAAATGCGATAAGAAAACCTATTTAAACGACCTCTGCATAAATCATTTCAAGGATCAATTTAAGAAATGTATCGTGGTAGAGTGCAATGAAAAGTCTCACAAAACCGGCTTATGCTGCAAGCATTATTTTAGACATCGACGTTCGAAGACGTGAAATCTGTCATCTCTTGAAACATTTGATAGTCTGTTTCTCGTCGTAGCTTATTCCCAATGTACAACACTATTATAATTTCCACTAGATAAAAGATTGGAAGTACGTACGTATGTATTGCCCCAGAAAGTACGGTGTTGGCATAGAGGATTAACGTAATCCCGCTGGTTATAAAGGCGTTGTTAAACCATATCTTTTTGGGGTTTCGTATTTCTTTCCCACGGTGTATACTAAGAATGAATAAAGAAAACCCAAACAAGTTTATTACCGAAAAACGAAGCAACTCCATACCTTCGGGCAAAATATTACAAATTGAATTTACCAGCGCTATGATCAGTATGGATACCATAACCATAACAGAGAAGAAACGAAATCCGTTCGGACTCACAAAGCTCAGTGTCATTTGTTCCAAAACCGCCTATATAAATACTTCCAGGTGCAATAAACCATGTGGTCTATATTTCATTTTATATTCATACATTATTGTCAGCCCTCGGCATGGATGCATGTCATAGCAGCAGTTGGATTTGCGGGGTTGGGACATTTCAGTTTAAGACCGCTGTCACTAATGGATTTTACCGATTCCGTTGCATTAATCGGGTTGTACATGGGATATTATTTAACCAAAGAATTATGGCACTTTGGGTATTTGCCATGGTGGACCGTGACGATCTGTGGGTTTAGAAAGCAGAAACCGTTCATTTCGATAGGCGGTGTTCTCTTAGGACTTATTTTATTTAACTACGGCTGGAGAGCAAAGGTAGGTCACTGTCTTATGAACGTATGTCGATTGTTAAAACTAGACAAACAAAGTGTCACCTCGTTATGTATCGTACATACAGCTCTGGCTATCTTTTTCTATTTGGTTGGGGAGTATTCCACCACGACATGGTACATAGATACTCTAGCCGGGTTATCGGCAGTATTGTGTTCGTGTTTCAAAGAAAATATTAGTTGGTTTAGTATAGTTATGTTATTCACCGAGCCATTAGCCATGGGTCTGTCGTTTCTTCACGCCATGTCTCCTTGTTGGTACGACTACTACAAAAACAATCATTTTCGTATGGTCAAATATTCGTTCTACTTCGTTTACCCAATATGCATTTTGCTTGCATTATGGTTCCGCGAGGAATTAACGTATGTCCGTGGATACCTACCATAAATTCCCTCAGGGTTCTCATCTGACGCTTCGTCAGCAAAACTTTTAAGGCGGACAGGGTGTTTGCCATGATGTCCCGGTTCGGTACTTCTTGAAGTATATTCGAAGGCTTCCATGTATTTAATTTATACTCTACGTATATCGCATTTTTGATATTGTCTACCATTCTATGCTGCCACACGTACTTTAGAAATGCATTCTGGTACACCTGTAAAGATTTGCATGTATTCGTAAGATTTAAAAAACTCATCCCATCGGTGAATTGAACCAGGTGAAAGACAATAAACGACTTCATTGCGAGTTTAACTTTTCTTTTATAAATTCTTTGAATTTTTTTGTTACGTCTCGACCTAGGTCGGTTTCTAGGTCATCTAGGTGGCGATGCACCTGGAGAATAAACTCAGGGACTAGTTTTCCAAAGGTAACGCCCTCGTTCATGTGCTTCAATAACTCATTTAAGGAATTTTCTATATCCTTGTCTCTGGATGGCGAAGACAAATTCTTTATCCAAGTATACACATACTGTACCATGTTTAGGAAATCTTCTCCGGAGTATACCTTATTTTCCAATTGCTGCTTGAATAGTACAGGGTCCATCTTCTCCGCAATTTGGTCGTGCAAATCGGTTCTAGAAGGAATACAACGACAAATACGTATTACAATCTCTCGATGTAGTTTGCATACAAGGTCAAACTTGTCGTCGTTTAATTCATGTTCAATTAGGTCGGTCCATGCTTTGTAGTACGTAGTTTTAATCTGTGCTTCCATTTTATGAAGTATATAAGCCTCTATTTATAGAACAAATGCGAGTCTTAATTCTATTATCTTTAATTGTAGGCGTATTTTCGAAGTGCCCAGAAACCCCTATGGAGGCAATGGAAGTGCTAAATGGCGCCGAATTAATGGATTGTGTAGGAACTGAACTAGCATATTTATTTACAGAGAGTGGCTGCTGTAAGCCACCTGAGGATAAAGTACGCTCGAAGAGGTGCCACAACATGGGAGCAGCAGCCTATCTCCGGGATATAGACTTGACAACGTACTGTAAATTTAAAAATAAAAATGAACTATAAAGGTACTAGTGTATTATTTAAATGAGGCACGCGATCATCTTATTATTGTTAATTATTAATGTTATGGCAAACCGATGCCCCCGCTCTGCCCCTGATGCCTTGTACTCCCATAACAGACCGTATTTAATCGAATGCGATAGTAAAACACTACGACAATACTACATGGCGAATAGTTGTTGCATCGCCAACATCGCCGAGTGTGAGTACATTTCGGCAGCTTATGAATTACGACGTAATATTTTAGAATTCCACCCACTTTGTCCGAATAAATTTATACGCGGTGTTTGGTAAATTAAAACTTAAATAAATATTTTTAAAAACCATGTCCGATTTATCTTTCTCCGACTTAGACGATGTTTCGTTCGACGAATTGTTCGACGAATTGTTCGACGACAATCCATTTTTGGACGAAACGTATCGCCACCTGACCGTCGATGGTACAAAGGTACACTTCAAGACCGGGCTGACCGGCGAAACGCGTAAACTACTTCTGACAACCTGTAGCAACCTCAACTTTGGTCGTTTTTCACCGACACGGGGTCTGGTAATGGAGAACAAATTTCTTTCGGAGGAAAATAGCGCTATTTTGTACCGACGCATGGGTTTTGACTTTATGGCGAAATACCTCCTGTTCCAGCACTTGGTCGAGACTACTTCCTTTGGTATAGGCGCCTGGAGAGTCGTGTTGCAGTGCTTCGGTAAAAAGTCCGGGATTGTCATAGATACGGTTTCAGAGTCAAACCCGACGAAGAGGCGACGATTTCAGGGGATTGACGGCGGTGTGGTAATGGACGGTAGATACGCTATAAACACGACGAAAGAAGTCGGCGATATGTTTCACGGCTGTCTAAAAATAAACCTACTGACCGTAGGACCCGACCGCGGTCCCCTTCTTCGAGACGCTCAGTACCCTGGGCACGAATTGGTCCAGAAAGCCAGATTGAAGTGCTGCCTAGAATTAAACGACGAGGCTAGGGTAGATTTTTGCAAGCAACAACTCTTCCCAGAGGATAATATTTTTGAAGTGGTCGATTGTCTCAACAATATCATAACCATGTTAGAGTTCGAAGATCTAGTAGTAGAAGAGCCCCCACGGAAGAAAGTGAAAATAGAGATTATGGTATCTCACGCGGCTCCAGAGGTGAAGCCACCCAAGTCCTGCCGGTGTCGCGCCGGTGTATTTCAAAAGAAGGAGGTTCGAAAAGAGTACGAAGAGATCATCACGAAACGCAAGGAACCGGTGAAATTTCAGCCCCGGGTTTGGCTGACCACGTGCCTCGTAGGCGGCGTCTTTGACTACGCTAGTTTTCGTCTGAATTTCGTCTGCACCCACAATGATGATGCCGTGATAGGGTTGACTGTCCTCCTGAGCCTAGTAGCCGCGTTGTGGGTCTCGACGCATTATCCCAGAAGTAAAATGGACTGGATTTTGTATCCCGTGGTCTTGGTCTCGTTCACGTACTTCGGTTTGGCGGACTACGTGGTCACCCGGTGGGTAGGGAGTATAGTCAATATTTTGACGGTATGCCTACTGAATTACAGCTGGAAAGTCGCGTGGGTTCCCCTGGCAATTGTAACTATCTGGAATTGGCAAATAGCTTGGTTTCCCTGGACCAATTTTATCAAGTTGCCGTTCGTGTTTCTTTCCTACTGGAATCAACACCGAAGGAAACAAAAAAATCCGGCGTCGATTTTACTGTCCCCATATAGGGATTGGCTGATACTCTTAGCCGTAGTTGTAACTGGCGGCGCGTGTTGTCCTAATTGAAGTAAAACTTTGTCATTTTAGACTCAATGTTATGTAGTGTATTTTTTGACCAGTATATAAATGTATTATTAAGTTATTAAAATGTTATGTGATATCTGCAATGAAAACCGCGCTGAATATTACTCCTGTGGTCGCTGCCATTACGAGTGGTGCTCACGCTGCCATTCTGAATTGATCCGGACGGGTAAATCGAGCGAATGGGGTAAAATATACAAATGCCCGTACTGTAGGTTTACCTATGTAGAAAAATCTAAGATATTACAGCCTGTGCGACTAGGTACTAAAAGCAGCACCTGTAGTATTCTTTAATCGTCTTCGTACTATTAACATCCTGCATATGCTCTGTAGGTGCACGTATCTGTAAACATACTCCGTCCAGCAACCTGAGCACGGGCACAATGCATTAAAATTGTACGTTCCTCGTTTTACACAGTCCCAATTTCTTCCCTGAGCGACCGCCCTCGATTTGTATTTTATCCCTGTAAATATGCAACTCATTTAGACAACTTAATTTTATTTATATACCTATGAATGTAAAAAAACGGTTTCGTGATTTTCTCGTAGAGTTAAAGGCGGAGAAAGCAAGCGCTTTGGACGACCTGGAGAAGGAGTACAAGGCGAAGCGACAGCGGATCGAGCAGGAGTACGACCTGACCGGTCTGGTTAACTCGGTGGAACCATGTAACCTGTGCGATAACGTTTCCGCGTGGTCGTGTAGCAGCTGCAAGTATAATTTATGTCGAGACTGTCTAGGTCGGATACATAAAACTAGGTCGGAGCTGATGGTGAAGCGTATTCGTACCTTGAAGCTTAGTTCGTTGCCCCTGGCTCTGGCAAAAAAAAAGTTTATAGAGGACGGTTTGAAGTGTCCCCAGTGTAGAACTACAAAACTTACGGTGAAATGAATCTATTTTTATTAAACATCGGTACTCAAGAATGCGTCGTCGATTTGTGCGACAAACATATTGTAAAAATGATTTTGGAAACGGCGCAAATCTTGTACAGTGTCTGGCACGCCCGTGCGGGGTTGCCGAACGACGAGACCCTAGAGACGGTCCCTGCCTACCGTAAGACCCACGTCAACCACCCAACGTGCGTCTGGGCACGAGCAACGTCGTATCACTACGAATGGACCTGCATGTACGGTATTATCATGTGCAAAGAATATACGCACCGGTACGGCAAGGTTCACAAAACACAGTATCATTTAGAGCGCCTGTACTCCTGGGGGTTCCCGCCAAAGTGTCTGCCGGACCCGCCCATCAAAAAGAAGTCGAAAGTCTGGGTGAGAGCCACTAGCGGCATACCAGCAGTCTTCGATTACTTTCCATTGTGTATGGACGAAGACTCGTACGTCAAAGACAACACCGGCAAGTACAACGCGGTCATGTCTTATAGGAAGTATTACCAGACCAAGCAAGATAAATTCAAAATGGCATGGAAAACGGGCGAGATACCGAATTGGTTTCAAAACTTTAAGCAGCCACCGGTGCAGCACCACACCGCGTTACTAGGATAGGTAGAACCGGGTTTAAGTCGTTTCGAACCGTCTTTAACAACTGTTATTCCACTATTAGATACTTTTAGTTTTATTGTAACTCCGAACATACCGCCAGCTTTAATGGTCCAGGTGTCACCGGATTTTTTAGCAGAATCTACCGTTATTTGGACACAGCCGAGTCTCGTTTTTCCGTCTTTCATGCACTTGCTGTTGCCGCACCGGTCTTGAAACCTGAGGATGTAAATATTCTTAATGGAAGTGACAGCAGGAGTAAGTGGTGTTGCGTCCTTATAAATATCCGGAACTCTACAGATGCCATCCTTTACGAGCGGACAGGCGTTACCGCACGATTGGTGGCTAGGGTCGTTGTCTACTACAGCTAGTACGCCTGGGTTGGGAATCGTTGGAACCTCCCAAGCCCATTTACCGGACCGGGTGCATTTGGAATAGTCGGTAGGTTTAGGATAGGCTTTTAATTCCTTTATCCCCATTATATTTAAGGGTTTTGGGTTTAAATACCTTAATTTATTTCAACCTAGACTCCGACCTAGATACAAAACAAGTTTTTACAAAAGAAGTATTTACAAAATTAATATTTACAAAATTAATATTTACAAAATGTATGAAAACATGAACAGCGCATACGAAGATTGTTTCACCGAATGGATGGATTACGAATTTGCAGAAAATGCGACATTTGATGATTGTCCACTTTCTGAATTAAAACAAATTCCCTGGTTGCAAACCGCGTTGAAGCACGGGTGGGTCGAGGCATGTGCGTGGATAAATGACCTAGAGGACGTTGAAGTACACTCGGAGACTTATGTGAAGATATCCTTTGACTTGGGGAGGATGTGCGACGATTTGCATTTATTGGATCAGGACGATTGGGACCATGAGATCGAAACGGTGAAGCGTATGTACCATATTGTCGAACCTTGCACCGAACATAACTGGGTACCGAATCCCCGGGAGATGAACGAACACACTACGTATTCATGCACGATTTGCAACAGTAACCGAGGTTGCGCCTAGTCTTCATCCTTAGGTTCGATTTTAAACAAGTCTTGTATGTATAGATATGAGATAACTCCGATAACCGTTGCGACACCGGTGATTATAATTACAGGTTTTTTATATTGCATATTTTAATACTCCTATTTACTTTATATACTCCATACTACTAGTTCGATACATTCCGTTGAAACGTGTGGGTCTACGGATACGCGATCCTCTTCCCAGGTTATATCTCCGTGCGGCGTCACCTGTGCGTAGGGGTGATTTGGTTTGTCTATCTTGCAAGATAGTACGTCTAGATTGAACAGGCAGTCGAGTTGGTTGTAGGTGTGCTGTGTATTTGTCAAATTCTTACAGTATGACCCTAGAGAGTAGACTTTGGGTGGAAATGTTCTGGTTTGAATGAAGGACCCGTAATCTGTCCACAGTTGTACCATCATTAAGATGAACAAAACACCGGCTACGGACAAGACAACCCCTTTGCAGAAGTTTTTTCTACAGGATGGTTTCTTTGCTCTGGATTGGACCTGATTCAATAAATTTTCGCGTTCCAAGTCATGGTGTATTTCAACGTCCTCTTCGTCGGATACTTCTTCGATTCTGGTACTCGTAACTTGTGCCATTTTATAAAAATAAAAAGATATATATAGTATAATTAATCTTCATCCATCTCGTCGTTTGCCATGGGTGCTAGATACACCTTTAGAGAACAGTATTCTGTTAGTTTGGCGCCAAACCGAATTGGCATTGTATTTTTCCACCCGAGTTGAATTTGATCGGAAACATCGCCAATGTTAAACGCCTTGTCGATATTTTTGTTGCCCAGGGTGATCGGTTGTGCACCGTTGAAGGTTTCGTACTCGATGCCACTGGATGGAACCAGTTGGGTTACTTTTACCGCTCCCTGAGTAGTGTCTTCGCTCTTCAACTCGAGATTGGTCTTCGTAGGAGTAAAGGTAACCGACGCCTTTGTGAAATCAATCACCTTTTTCTTCCATGTCTTGAAGAAGGAGGGATGTATGTTGATGCAAACATCCTCTTCAATCTCTGGGACCACCATGGTCTCGTCGTCGATGGTAACCTGTTTGATGGTGTAGTTCGTAACTTGATCCTCCGATACGATGTCAATACTAATCGTGTCTTGCGTAGAACAAATTTTTAGTTGGTCTTTGGGACCGCCGGTCTTTAACGCTGCCAACAACACCGTTAAGTTTACACAGATGTCCTCATCCTCGTCGCACTGGTATTCCCCATTGCAATAGGAAGGGTCCAATTTCGCGTCGATGAACACGGAATGACACATTGACATGCAGAAAATACTCATTCCCGCTTGTTTACAGGTGATTTTAACATTAGTTTCGAACTGTGCGATGAAGTTTAGTAACTTGTAGAATGCTTTTGCGGAGGGAATGGTACACTTCATTTTTGTTTTTAATTTAAAAAATAATAATATTATAATCTCTAAGCTTTTCGTGTTTTGTTGGTAAGCAACCTAGTTCGACCTAGAATCTGAGTTTAGGTTGTTTGGAGCATTTGCCAAGGCATTCTCGCTCTTCTTCTATACTATCGTAGCTATTGAAATTGACTATCCTATCAACCTTGTAAGTCATTACCATTACATTACCATGGGATTCACTTGAACCGCTCGAGCCGGATTCATTCCCAATAGCTAGTTTTTTAACTGCCGTTACGTATATAGCCAAAGGAAGTGACCAATCTTTTGGTAATTCAAATGAAGTTCCATTTATGGTATAGTAACCATTTGCATAATTATCGCTTTGAATTCTTTGTTCCTTCATTTTAATTAACTTCTTTAGCGTTTTATCATGTTTCACGTAATATGTAGTACCATCGGAGGGAGTAAATACTACATAACGATTGTTACCGGGTTTACCGTCTTCTCCGGATTTAGTTTCTACGTCCTCTTTTGAATAAGCTCTACCTTTTTTGTGTGAACCTACATCGTATGCATATACCCAATCCGCATATCGTATCTTCTTTATATATTGAGATATAGTGGTTTGGGAGTCGGGTGTTTCGTATAATACACCATTAACCGTCTCAGAATCACCCTTGTAGAATTTCTCTACCAGACAATAGGTTCGTTGTTTACCTTGGAGGTCGGTAACACGTAGAAACAATGTATTTTTATAATCCAATGCCTCCCAGGGTTCCAAGGTGATTAAATCCATATCATTTTGACACTTTGACATTTGAGCTTTTCCAATTTTCTCCTCGAATTCTTTATCGGTAAGTTTATTTAATGCTTCGATTTCCGCGTCCATCTTTTCTACTCTCTTTTTGTAATCACTACATTTGTCCAGTTCCAGCCGCTTTTTCTTCTGAAGATCTTTAACTTTATGTTCTCTGGCGCTTATGAGCAGGTTCACAATGTCTTGGAGCCCCCTGTTCCTTGCAACTTCAATTGCCCTTTCCCTGTAGTCCACCCCCTTAAGTAGTAACAGTTTTATTAACGCTATTCGTCGGTCACTGCTTAATTTATCTCTACCATCCGAAAGCACGATCACGGACAGGTAATTACCTTCATAATAACTTGCGGTGAGATTCGGTTCGAAATCATCCCTATTAATAATCTTCAGAATTTGATCGAATCGCAACAAATCATGTACCTTGAACAGAAGAAAGGTCCCGACGTCGTCCAGATCCTTGAAGGGTCCCCATACTTCCAGGAAGGGCATTGGGTTGAGTTTGTTGTTTACAACGTAATCGATAATGCCTGACGTATCCAACCCCTCTTTAGATAACATCCACTTAATTTTCTCTTCATCATCCTTATCAACTGCCAACTGCAATATAGATCTACCCTTGTCGTCTATAGCGTTAAGATCAACTTTACCCGTACTATACAAGAGTTCCCAGGCTTCTGGATGCCTAGCAATATGCATTGCCGTTCGACCACTGGAACTCTTTGCGTTTACATCTACGTCTTCGCGCTTCAAGTAATCTCTCATTATGTCTTTATATATGGGGGACTTGCACAACACCTGTAAATATGTCAATCCACCGTCATTTACATTCGGAGTTAGTTGTGGTAATAATAATAATAACCGTACACACCCAAGATATACTTCCATATCTACCATGCGATTATCCTTCAATAATCTACCCGCGGCGGTGTAACCCTCCTTATCGAGTATGTTTGGATCGTATTTCGAGTTCGTAACAAGATATATAAATATTTCCAGTAGCCCCTCATGAAGCTCCATCGTTGCGAGTATATGCACAAGTGTACGTTTTTTACTCGTTATGTTCACGTCTACCTTCAAAGATTCCATTACGTATATGAATTCGTCAACTTCGCCACCCTCCATTTGAAGTTTTAAGAGATAGAATTTTTTGTCTGGAGTCCTATTTTTCTTGAACAATCCCCACAACCGGTCCATTCTCTTTTCTCCGAGATGCCGCCGGTACCCAAGCGCCGCCTCGAACCACCCCTCAATGTCGGCTTTTTTGAGTTTCAACTTTGGATGATATATATGCGCGTCCAACACCGATTCTATATCTTGTAACCTTAACTTAAATCTTTTCGCATTAGCATAAGAACCTATCAATTTATGCAAACGGCTAATCTTGCCTCCTTCAAATTTTCTTCCTTTAATTTCTTGGTTTGGATCCGAAAACGGTTCTTTTAGCTTACCATCCTCTAGGAAATAGGCGGTCATTACCCCTGGAAGGTTGCCCATTGGATTGTCACCCCTGTCAGGAATCATACACAGTTGGTAAAAATCATCTGTGTTTATTCCGATATTGATAATATCGACCAAAACTCTACCGGCTAAGGGGGATTCTTTCTGAAGTAACGCATAGACGAGCGAAGCTTTTTTATCCGCCCACGCATCCGCCCCTGCCTTTACCATCATTATCATCATGGTCGCAACATGTTCGTTGAGCTTGATCCGATAGAGTGCTTCTAGTGCTAGTGGAGCGATATCTTCACCGGTCCAGTGGACTGCGGCTCCCATTTCAATGAGGTAACCGAGCATTTTCACGTGCTCTTCGGTAGTCTCTTCGAGATCCATCAACCATACGGAGAATTGATGGATGACATCCGAACCTTTTAGATCCAGGTCTTTGGTTTTTTCCATCAGAGTTTTCAAATCCCGGGTGGGAAATAAACCCACAGCCTCAGCGGTCTCTTCGTACAGAGTTAAATCACGCAACCAGGTTTGTATTTCGAAATCGTTATACGTGGTAGTAAGTACCGTCACTATACTACCGGTTCTATAAACTTGTTTCACTCTAAAGATTATTTTTGTCTTAATTTCTTGGTATGCGTCACCTTCTTTTGGAATTATCGCATCGACAGGTACGTAACCTTGTAGAAATTCTTCTTGTCTCCATATTAAAGTATTGTCCTGTCCTATCCCTTTAAAATGGACTACAGGACCAGTTGCCTCGGTGCTAGGTATAACCATTGTTACCTTCACCCTGTCCTCTGTCTTTCCATGTTTCCATACTTCATCTCTTTTGGGAATAACAACTGGGAATCCAGAATCGATGGAGCGATATTTTTCTAAAAAGTCTTTTAGGTCATCAAATCTTCTTCCCCCCTGTCCAACCTCTGAAAAAAATACTTTGTAAGGTACATTGTTCGTGGATATATGTCGAACGATTACTTCGATGCCATTCCCACGGGTCGATTTGTATTGCCACACCTGTCCGGTGGTCGGTAGTTCAGAGTAATAAACCCATTCCCTCTTAAAGTTATCTAATTGCGGGGTTATCATGCGCGCCTGCATGGAGTGCATTGCTTTTAATTTTACTTCACCGCCACCGAGTCTATCGACTTGTCGTATTTCCCAGGATTCGGCTACTTGCCTAGCCCATAATTGGGTTCGTTTAACTTCAGGTTGCGGGATATAATCATCAAGTAAATTCTCCCAACTCACGGTCCCTTTGACATCGAGATCGCCCTGTTTATTAACTATCAGATGTTCCGGTTTTAACTGGGAGATTTGAACGAATTCAAAATCCTCACCAATCTTTAGCCATTTTTGACCAACCATCGGTCCATCCTGTGAGTATGCAAACTCCTTTAGAAATTGTTTAATTGGCATCGTCATTGGCGTGTTCATCGTTGTACTGACATAGGTAAGCTTCGGTTTGTTGACATTTGTGACAACGTACTTTTTTGAGTTGTTTTTTTGTTCCCATACAGTCCACTGATCTAATCGTGCATCGTCTGAAGGTCCATCGGTCTCTATTTTAAATTTGTTCATAATTTGTTTGAATGGTAGACCGAAACTACGTACAGTGGTGAATGGCTGAACGAATACGGTTATTGGTAGACTGTAATCTACTTCTGTGATGGTTACTTTCTCTCCTCCGATCCACATATCACCTACGTGTGGTCCTGTTTGATGAAATGAATAACGTTGAAGAAAATCTTCTCGAAACAAAGTATCGGGGGAGGCACTATAAATCCCATTGGTGTCGGTTAGAATATAGTATTTCATAATACTCCCAACACCGATTAAGAGTACCCGCTTGTTACCCTCTTTCCATATATCACCGATTTTTGGTTCTTCTTGAAAGAAATTGGTCAAAGGGTGATCATCCCCCTCAAGTGGCATCTGCCTCATGGCATCCTCATATGACAGAACATATGTGTCCGATGGTCCATCTCTTATATAATAGAACTTAACAGAACTCGCAACTGACAAATCCACCTTTGTAATTTTAGCTTCTTTTCCGCTCACTGTGTTTTTGCGTACGTCGCCTACACGTATTCCTCTTTGTTTAAAAACAAAGTTATCAATAACAAAGTAGGTTGTATTTTGTCGTTCATGATCCCTATCGATTGTATACTCCGGGCTTATGCTATAATAATCCACGAGTCTATTGGCATACCCAGCTATAACTACTATTGCAGGCACGCTGAAGACGTCGCTGACTCTTACCCATATATCTCCCTTTTGGGGATTGAACCGTTCCAATAATAATAATTTTTCAGGTTCCCATAATGACCATTGAGTTTCGCTGGTCCGCACGGTGATCTTGGATCCTATGAATGTTACCATGCCAACTTTACCATCCATGTCGCCCATTAGATTATCAATCTGTACCTCATCTCCCTTTCCAATAGCTTTTCTATCGGTATATGTTTGTACTGATTTCCTCTCTATGAATCTTAATTCACTTACCTGCCACTTCTTTTTGATATTTTCCTCTTCCATGTGCACGCGCACCTCTTGAGGTGCTCCTGCTCTAAAATTGGTAACTGTATTAATTACAACACCGGGTTTATCGTCAACACGAACTCTATCACCCGATTTAACGAGCTGTCCGGATTCGTACCTTACACCGTCTCCTCTGGATTCCAGTCTTAAATATTCGGGTTCGTAATACATCCTTATGAGTCCTACCTTTACCGTAATTTCAGGTTCCGTAACTTCCAATACAACACCACGTTCTCTAGTGTTTCCAGGAGCCGATATCATTACCTGATCACCTTGTAGAACTAGTTGACCGTCTGGATACCTAGGGGCAGATGGGCGGATAATTCCTCGAGTTCGAGGTCTACTTGGTGCTCCTGGTGCTACGGGTACTCTTGGTGATGATGGGGGTGTACTAGTCATTTTATAAATTCTTATTATTACTTATACTATAAATATGATGTTTGTGTGTATAAAATGTCAGTCGTACGTCAGGACCCTGACCTAATCGATGCCTTTAATGAACTAGAATCCAAGGTATTTTGTCTAATCGAAGAGAAAAAACAATTGCACAAACGTTTGTTGGTGTTGGAGAAGGCTGCCAAAGAACACGGAGTAAAAGTTGGGAATCACGAAGCGACCGGAGATACATGTATTATAGTATAAATAATAAAAATGTTTTATAAAATGAACAGTAAGAATGCTATTCTATTTGAGACGATTATACGAGGTGATACTAGGGGCTTAATCAAAGCCTCGGAGTTGCGTCGTAAAATTATGCATGGGTTAAGTTATGAGAATAATATGTACGATGAGTGTACAACGTATTTGGAGTTGTTGAATAGTTTTATGAAACCCAACACCCTGAGTAAGAAGCCGGTTCTTTTTTCGTGGAACAACACCTCGTCTTCGTGTTGGCAGTACGAGAAGCTGCACATTCTTTCTATGTTGTCTCACTGGGCACATCAAAAGGCTGTCGCAACAGATGCAAAGGAGGCAAAAACATGGTTCAAACGTTGCGTGGAACATGAGTTGGATGCTTTGCGGTGTTTGAATCGTTATCGTTGGAAAGACACTGAAATTTCAATCTTACCGATGATGCAGGAGCGATACCATATAGCCAAGGCATTTATTTATGCCAGCGATTATTATTACAACATGTACGCCTACAAAGAGTCGCTCGCTCCGATAAAAAAATCATATCAGATGCTTGAGATAGCCTCACGCGTTTGGAAAAAGTTAGAGTACACCAATTTAGCGGAACGGGAAGCTTTGTTGTTGCGTCAAATGGCAATAGCTGAGAAGGAAGACAATTGTGGTGAGCGTGTTGCGCTAATGAAACAAGCTGTGGATTTATGTTCGAACGATGAGATACTAAAGGATTATACCCTTTGGAAACAACAGAATGATTCGGTGTATTATCAGAAAGAGGAGACCTCTCAAACTATTTCTTTGATTTCTCTTGAAGATTCGTTTCAAGTTCTTTCAAATATAGCGAAGCCAAATTGACATACCTTTTTGCGTCCGGAATATCATAATTTTGTGCGGCATAAACACCCATAACAAATCCGATGAGTACCCGTATCATTTATAACTTAAACTACTAAAGTTATACTTAAAAATCATAGTTACTTAAAACAATATATTCCAAGTATTTTCTATTTTCTATTTTATTATAAACATGGAGTGTCCTATCTGCTACAGTATAACAGTGAGTATATTTACGAATGTCTGTGATCATTCCTGGTGCAAGGCGTGTCACAATCGAATGATATCCGTGAACCATACGACCTGTTGTATTTGTAGGGCGGCTATCATTTTACCACACAAAATGAGAACCCACAATAGCTATATTCAATGGTTGTTGAATGGTGGGGAACCGGCTCTTCGTTGGAGACCGAAACGGTACCGCAGAGGACAATTTTTCAAGTATAAATATTGATATTATTTTTAATATATGAAGCATATATTTTATGGTATAGGAACTGTCTTATCCATTCTATCTGTGTTTTTGTTTATGATTCATCCGCGCGATCATCGTTTGGATTTGTCGTTTTCACTGTACTGGTGTTTAGTAGTGATACTACTAATTTTTGATTGTAGGAATGAATATTTGAGACGTGAGAGAATACACCGAAATATTACTACCTCCAATAAGAGGGGATTCATGAGGGTTTGAATATATATGTCTTTTTAAATTTTAAATATGGGGTGTAAAGTAAGCTTACAAGTGCATCCTTTGCCTTTGAGTGAAGTACCAGAACCTTTAATAGAAGAAGTCGAACCAGTCGAAGCCGAGGCAATGCCTATATCGTTGGAAGATTTTATACCTACATTGGACGAGATTTCAATGGAGACTATAAATATGTAAATAATTAAACCAAATGGGGAACACGATCACTGTAAATATTGGAAATTCCGGTGCTGTAGCACCTATGACAAGTGTAGGAGAAGATAAGGGGGGTAGCGGTATAAATATTGGCAATACTACCGCTGCCGAAGAAGAAGAGGATGAACCTAGTTGTTTCGAAAAACTAGGTTGTATGTTGTGTGGAGGGGAATAGAAGTATAAATGTTTAATAATCTTTAAATAAATGTCAAGTTATGTAATTGAGTTTCAAGACAATAGCGGTGTTAATGCAGAAGTAGATCTATCGGACTATGTTACCAGTCCGTTTACTCACCATATGATGTCTAGTATTTCTGGTGTAAGGCATATGGCAAGCCGACCACGTAGGTCTAGGGCGTGTCGTTGTCGTGGGTTACAAACCTGTATTCATTGTAGTCCTGCCTTACTCCCCGAATTCCAAACTGACTCTCGGAGGTGTATGTGTGGAGGTAGTGGGTGTTTGATGTGCACAGACGATCCATTTTCGAACCCAAATCCAATGGTAATAGAAATACCACAACCCTCCGCGTCTAAAGTGTCTACCTTCAAAGCAGAGGCGGACTTGAGCGAGTGTTCCATATGCCAGGAACGTATTATGAAGGGTCAGTTGATGTGTAGATTACCATGTCAAGACACCGTATCGCATGCGTTTCACCGCGATTGTGTAAAGCCATGGTTGGACAAGCATAATACATGTCCAAATTGCCGATCAAAAATATAGTATAAATATATGTAGAGTACATTTTGTATGTCATCTTATGTTATAAGCCCCAAATGTCCGGTCTGTTTAAATCATTATTCAAATTTAGTGAAACCGGTGATTTTACAACCCTGTTGCCATGGTTGTTGTGCAAGTTGTGTACGTCAATATCGAGAGATTTCATTGGATAATAATGAGGAAGACATTCGTTGTCCAAAGTGTAGGGAAATCGTGATAGAAGAAAAGCCTAATTACGATTTGATTGAGATGTTACCCGAAGAAGAGAACAAAGACATGTGGGTTGAAAAGTTGCTCGATTTCTCGGATAAGAGGGGGCAAGAAATTCGAGTCCACGTGGATGTAGAAGTATTCTCTAAATTAATTTGTTCTAGACTAGTCAACCAGGAACGTATCGATAAGATTGCTCTTAAAAGCACGAACGAATGGACCTCCAGTGATAAAAAAATAATGCAGGGGTTCAAAGAAGAGTTGAGATGTTGCATTATAGCTCTGGATTGTGATTTCGAGGAAATTATGAAATGGGTACAAGTTTTAAATTTACCATCAAAAATAGAGAGTTATATCATGGCAGGATTACTGGAGTTCTACGCTTCCAAAAAGTTTTTGTCTCCGATGGGTGCGGAATGGTTGCTGGATTTAATGCCCACATCGGTTTGACATGTATATAAGTGTATATAAAATACATAAATGACTTTGGAACACACTCTTTTCGCATGGACTCTTGTTAATTTATCATGTTGTGCAATTATAGCAACTAGTATAGGGGTACAGATATATACCAACCCTATATTGAATGAACATATTTACCCGGAATTCTATGAGAGGACTCTACAGGCAACCTTCCTCTTCGGAGTCATGGAAGTTATTTCGTCTATCGTAATGGTAATCAATGCCGCCTGGGCATGGGGACCGTTTATAATCCATGTGTTTGCATTGTTTGTGTCTATTTTCACGACGTACGCATCCTTGAAAATTATAGAAGGTGGAGAAGATGAGTACGAAGTGAAACTTAGACGTTCGAATATAATCCGTGGAGCACTGTGGATCATTCGTTTCTTCTATTTGTTTACAATATTACTTACTTTATTTTAAACTATAAATATCTTTTCATTACATAAAAATATGTCTCGATCCGTATTTAACCGCAACAGAACGCGATCTGCCGTAGCAGAAAAAATTATAAGTAAAATGGAAGACGATGAAAATCCGGACATGCAAATCAATTTTGGAGGGTACATGCACGGTGGAAAGGGGTTTGCCTTAAAGGTTAGTAACATGGATAAGATATCAGAGTATACTACTACAGCGTGGAAAAATTTGATACATGCGCAAGGTCTTACCTCTAGGATAATTACAGATATGTTAGACGGTACGGTGAAGATTCAGTGTGAACCTATCGAAAAAAGGCAATCCAATAAAAAATACTTTTCTTCGTTAGTGTATTTAAGCGTTTGTATTTTTCTTATATACAAACTATGGATTCGCCATCACCAGCCTTAAATCCAGAAGTAAAACTACAAAAGCACAAGGGGTTGCACGACAACGACTCGAGATTTATAGAAGAAGTGATCAAGGTGATTGGATCCTTGGATGGATCATCTACGATGAGATTAAAAATTCACAGTAAATTCCCAACGCGTTTCATTGTCACGATACTAGATCCACCCTGCATGAGCTTGGACGATATGCATCAAATATTCCTCATGAACGGTAGAATTATATCGATCAAAGTCGATTTGGACAGACAAGAGATGAAAATTGAGTGTTACAAGCACAACGAAGAAAATAAAAAAAAACGCAAGCGTGTAGCGTACGACGAGTACGATGTGCCGGACGGTTATGATTTAAGCATGGTAGATTCAAAGGATTCAAAACATGTTAATGGTATATTACAAAATATATTAGGCATTACTACAATGGAGTTTACATCGGTGATTCGACCCGAAGCCTCCAACTATATTCTGGAAATTCAAGACATAGAAACTATCGATGTCGATTACATCCAAGAAGTAGTGCAGAAATACAGGGCATTCATTACGAAAACTACATTCGATTATCCTCAGAAAAAACTCAAGCTGAACATTCGTAGGAATGACACGCCAATTCGCCAAATAGCACACCGGAAAAAGTTAAAAATCCGACGATAGAACATGTTCCCAATCTTTATCCGTTAACACCGCCCTGTCACCTTCCCAACGCTCGGTTACATAATTTATTATATTTATATTCATATCTGACGTTTTTGGCATTACTATAGACAGATTATATTTAACAGCAAGCTCAAACCCGCGTCTTATTCTCGATTGTATGCCCCGGCTACTCTGCTTCCATTCTTTCTTTATCAGTTTTGCAGAAATAGTTTGATCTTCACTGACATATTTTAGTAGCAATATAGGCTTCCATGAACCAGCTGCACGTTTGGTGATACGAGGACCGCCTGGCTCTAACCCATTGTGTTGATTCAACCGTTTCAAGAAGTGTTCCGTGCATCCGATATAGGTATGTGTCTTTATGTTGGGGTTATTGTGACAAATAAGATAAATGTATAAAATTGTCATTTAACACAAAATATTGATGTATTTATATGCCATATGTATTTAATATTATGGATAACCCCAAACCACTTACCGAAGAACAGAGAAACCAGGTAAGGTCTCTCCTTAAACAATTAGGAGAAGCGTCTGTGAGATTATCACAATCTAGAACCAGGTCCAGGTCCAAAACACCGAAAAAAGCTTCCAAGCATCTGTCCCTGAAATTTTTGAAGAAAAAAGTCGTTGAAAATCCGTTCGATGATATAGTGGAGGGGCAAACAGTAGAAGGGGTCGATTTACCACCGGTTTGTAGTCGAATGCCAGTAGTACAGAGGGTCCGGTTGATGCTACTACCATTGCATTACGATGACATCGAATTCGAACGAGATAGAATCATTAAAATGGCAAAGGAAGATTTAGGAGCCGACCTCAGTATTGCAGATGCGGGAACAAAAGATACGCTTCGTTTTGTTATTGACGGGAATCCACCGATAAAGCTTCTTTACGTTTATCTTCAGCCTGGGAGGGTGGATCCTCAGAAGTACATGCTTCTGAATTGGATGTATGCCACCTAAAAAGTTTCTCTTCGTCAACAGTTAATTGTGGAACGGAGACATGACCATACCAGGCGTAGAATTCATTTGGTTTGTATTGACGCAACAACGCTCGTATCATTTAAATGTACTTGTTATTATATTTATAGTGTACTACAGTCAAACGAGGCTTTTCCCAGACGTACATTTACATCGTTATGGAAATCGCACAACCACTGTTTATTGAATTCAATGCTGTTTTCACCGATATAATCTCCTATGTGTTTTCGACATGTCTCACATGGATACAAATGGCTTAACGAATAGATTAAATTCTTAAAATGCGCTTCTTTTGTTTCCGGCACATGCTTTGCTATCTCATGCAATAAATACCACGTAGATTGACCCAACCGATCACGGTCCAAGTCCTCACAGGCACAATCACAGGTTGGTTCTTCGTGTAACTTGGCGCTGGTACATACAAGAATCGTAAACAACACCGCTAATCTCATTATACCATAAAAAAGATAATATTTATACTATATAAAACACTCGCTATATTATAAATGTTATTATTTCTAAGCTTGTTGATTACGTGGATAATTAATCTGGCATGCTTGATAGCCTACATGTTATTACAGGAGGCATCTGCATATTCTGTCATAGCTACCGTCGGTGTAGCACTCACCGGTATATTGCCAGGGTTACTTAGGAAAAAAGACGAACCCGATGGGTTTTCAATCCGAAGGGCTCTTCATGTGGTAGCGGGGGTAGTTGGTATAATTGGAACGGGTCTATTGTTGGGAGAGGCAATAAAGGAATCCCAGGAATATCTATGGCTAGCTGCCGCGGGGGTGGCTGTTCATGTAATATCTGGAGTTACTGCACATCTATATTTTGTAAAGAAATCGAATGTATATGTTGATGATTCGTTGGCGTATGAATTATTTGAAAGGTATCAATGGTACATTATTATTGCTGCCACTGCATTCTTCGCATTACTTTACGCACTACTCGAGGAAGTTGAGATCACTTCACCGATTATACACCTGAGTGCATTTGTAGTGTTGTTATTTGTGGATCGGTATATCGGATCGCTTATCATCAATTATACCGTACTACACACCGCTGGAGTGGTTTCTACCATGGGATTAATACTGTCCAATGGTGCATTATCAGATGTTGTCCTCACATTCGTGGTCTACCTGTACCTTACAATGGTTCATTTGTAGACACCGGTACAGTCGCCCATGGGATATTCGCGAATATAGAAACGCAACTGGTGGTCCCGAGTGCGCCAGAAATTACCCTGAACCCCGGTTTCCATGTCCTTGAGATCGTGTGGAAGATTAAACATTCGGTGTTGCGCATCCTTTAAAGATGTGTAAACTCCCATTATTTCTTGCCGACTCTGGTAAAACTCAGTGTTACAATAAAGAAAAAAGACAGACATTTTAATTTAAAAAAATAATTAGTTTATACACCACTTTTAAAGCCTAGAAAATTCTAGGTACGACCTAGATTTAAATAAACCGAGTATAAAATAGGGTATTATATTAAATATATGGATACCCGCAAAGCCCGTGAATTTACAGCAGCCGAATACGCTTCATTTGTCGGCGACGACGATAAACCAGATATATCAAAGGTGGTAATAAATACAACGTTAGTATGTGCAATTGTGGGATTTCTTTTATGGGGACTTTTAGGTTAAATTTAAAATACAGTATATAAGTCTTCTTTTTTAACAATAAAATGGTCCAATGGGGGACGATGACCTTAAAATCTTCCCCCATGATAGTTTGCAATACCTACAGACGTACTTGTAGTGTATGATGTAATTGTTTGTTTCCATCGAGTATGAAGATGTAAAATTTATATAGGGGCGACCCCCCGCTACTTTCTTTACTATATTTGTAGTAGAGGTCATATCTTTCCCATCCAATATAAAGATGTAAAATTTATATAGTGATCGACCCACAATACCTTCAGACGTACTTGTAGCGTAATTGTGTACATCACACCCATCCGGTATAACGATGTAAAACTTATAAGGGGGGTAATCCCCTAGGACTAAAGGTCTGATAAAACGGAGACGGTTATTAGAAGTTAATAATCTGCAATACATCTTATGGTTAAAAATAAAGTTGGTTCGATTCCAACTGATGTAAAATGAATTCGTTTAAAAGTTATCTTCCTCTTTTATATCCACTAACCCAGGGCAAGCTTCTTCTGTACCTCCGAGGACACGTACTGCACATTGTCCTTGTTACAGATATCGGAGAGCTGTACCGACATATCATAGACGATATACAGGAGTTCAAGGAAGATGTAGGCTACGCCTTCAACGATACATTCACCGTAGTCTGTTTGAATGCTCTGAAGGACTTAACCCTTAAGATACAACCGGAAAAGGCTACCATAGAGGTTATTCTAGCAAAACGGAAGGTTACTATTGTACTGGACGCCATCGACCGTACGAAATGCCTCGATATGATCGGATTGATGGGTGTTACCAACACAATTCCCGACCTTCCCGTCGAAGTTCCCATGGGACCGCCAGCTTTACCAAAACCAACGCCGCGTACATCTGGGAAACGAAACCAAAATGTCTTGCAATACCGACGAAAACGCAAAAAATGAGCTCATGTCACGTTCGCGGCATTATACTAACATAGGAATAGCACTAAACCTTCACTAAATTGTTCCAAAACTATTTTAATTAGTATAGAAATAGCATTAAAGCTTCATTGATTCATAATTTTTTTGAATATATAAGTAAATAAAAAATTAAATAATGATACATCCTGACGACTACGTATGTTGTATGTACGCTAACGCTGAGGACGACCGTGTTTGTGTTCGCGACCGATGTTTGTTCAACCTAGGAACATTTAAAGGATATTATTTTTGTTTATTGTTTTCATTAATAATTTGTTTAATCATAATCACAACCACGTTTTATCTTCTTAAATCACCATGAATTTTTTAGGTTACACTTCCACCACGAAATTAAACGAGAAACAGGAACTCGTTGAAAAACTCCTGGATGCCAACACCCAATTCCATAGGGCGAACGGCACCTTGAGGATCCAGGTCGCGAAGTTAAAGGAACAGCGCGCACAAGCCCAGCGTCAAGTCGGTGATTTGACCACCACACAGAGCCTTCGAGATGAAGAGATAAACCGCCTCAAGCAAGAGATAGAAAGTCTCAAAAAAACCAACTTCGGTTTGGGACAAACCCTGGACGAGAAGAATCTGGTATCGAACCGTCAGATTAGCGAGTTCAATAAGGTTTCCAAGGCATTCAAGGAACGTGGCGTGATCATGGAACGTTACAAGAAAGACCTTCACGAAAAGAACGGTGACATCGATGAGTTGAAGGACAGAATTGACGAACTCGAAGCCACTCTTCAGAAGACGAACGAGCGGTACGATGCCTTCGTTACCGTCTCCGGTACCAACTTCGCGAACCACTTCGAGCGCGTCCTGAAGAAGCGTAAGGTTGCCGAACTCACTCTAGATTGAGTATAAAAGTCCCACGTGTACGTAGAAATGGACTTTGAAACTATCGCCATTGCGATCACTTTCCTCGTTCTTTTCACCAACTGTTGTTGTAAACGATAGATTTTTATTATTTAAGTAGATACATAATCTTTTTAATGATAGAGACTTATTTAGATTCTGTAAATAAAGAAATTAAAGATATGCAAGCTTTGATTGAAAAGACGCGTCATAAGTCAATAGCTAGCTATACGGCATTATTAAAGTCTGGACGTAGAACAAATGATTCGCAACAGGTGAAACGATACGAAGAAGTTTTAAAAGCGTGCGTATGTGTTGAATCGAATGGAAGCGGATGTATCGTTGACGTCGATGGCGAACCCATGGTGCTGACCAACTTCCATGTTGCCGGAAAGAAGGGTACCATAAAGTTCATCATGTGGAACGACGGTGAATATGGCGTTGCGAAAACAATTAAACTGGACAAAGACAAAGACACGGCTTTTATGGAAATTATACAATCAGAAAAGAGTGAAATACCCCGTGTGTCTTTGGAACCATATAAGAAACAGAAAGAGTTAGTACAAATACACAATCCGTACCACTGGTACAATGACAAACGTGGGGTCAGAAGGGAGAATCAAAATCATTTTCCATTTACGGTAGAAAAACGTGATATAGAAAAAAGGGGCAATCTATTCTCACACTTTGCGACCATTGATTCGTCGGTGTTTTATGGGTCATCGGGCTCACCATTCTTTTCCATTGACAACAAGGGAATATTAGGCGGTGTAGTTGGTATTCATAGAGAATGGGACGAAGAGAAAGACGATTTCATAGGAGTAATGATAAACAAAGAAACAATGCCTAATTTTAAATTCTAATACTTAAGTTTATTAGTAGTGAGAGTCTTCGATATAGTCATACGCCCCTGAACCTTCATCTTAAAGTAGCTAAATAGCTTGTAGCGTTGAACATCTGCCAGAAACTCCATACTCCCCATTTGCTTGTTCCAATAGTCTATATCCAACGGTGATTCCAAAACATAGCTAGATGGAACAAACCATTGTTTACACAACGCTGTCATGATAGCTGGGATAATCTCGTTTAATTCAGCTCTTACATCCTCGTCCGCCATGGTCTTCCTGTACGAACCGTCGTAGGACAACGTTATTTCTGCCAGTGTGGCTCTATCTTCTCGCTTAGGTATTATACGCTCGAATTTTATCAGCTTCCTTGACCTCCAATAGAAAAATTCACGGATTCCGATGTGGTATGTTTTCCATTCCCTCGTTCGAAACCACCGGACCCAATTGTCATCGATGTTGGTATTGAACTTGAATAGTACGGACACTTTGAGTACCCTAGTATCGCCAGGCATATCCTTCTCCAGGGAGATTTCTTCAACAAAGATAGCACAGCCTACCTTGTAATCCGTGGCTGGCTTCAATTCAAAAATCTTCGATAGAACATCGTCTGGAAGCTTTGCCATTTCTAATAGAACTGTAAAATGTTATACTAAAAAAAATTAAATAGGGTTACTTTGTTTTTCTTCTTTATAATCTTCCGGTGTTCCACCGTATTATCTTGATCAGGTTTACGCTTCTTTACCCATGAAGAAAAGACACCTGTGATAGGTGGCTGAACGATTTTGTTACATAGGAACAACGTCTTGGGATTATCGCATAACTTCTCCAATATGCGCGTCAATGGTGGTATGAGTTGTTTTGATCGGTAATAGTCTCTGTCCACTACGTACTTTCCAGAGGTGATCTCTTCTGGTAACACCGCATTCTCTGACATTTTATGAGATTTACCCTTTGCGATCACGTACGGTACTCTGTCCCCCGCTACGAATCCATGTTGTTCTCCACGCTCTTTGTTAATTCGTTTTGCAAGATTAACATGCGCTGCCATTGCCTTGTATTCGTCCGGTGATCTAGATAGTTTTTTAGACATGGTTAATAACTCCAGGGGTACTCGATTGCACGATAAATCTTGCACTGCTTTACTAACCACTTGACACGCTTTCTCAACGTCCATTGTATTCATAAGAATGGTCAACATTTCTTTCTGTGTTTGGACCAGAAGGGGACAGAAATCCCTCCGTACACACTCTACGCCCTTCATGTCGATCTTAACATGACCTTCCTCGTACTTTTTACCACAGTAACGCTTTTTCTTCAACAGTAAGAAGGGAAGATAGACTTTCTCAAATTCCAACTCCACCGGTCTTAAGAAGTGCGCGTCAACGTATTCGCCCATCTCTCTCCCAATCTCTTCTGCTCGTTCTACGGTTGCCTCTGGTGTCGGACCGTCACACAGAGACCGTGGGAGATGACAGAACACCGAGTCGGTGCTAAAAACTTTGGTTAGTCAATGATTTGTGTTGAAGTACAGAAAATATTACTTACTCGCCGTATACGCATTTAACCCCATGTTCTTTACCCCAAACCGGGTGATTTTCAATAAGATCCTGTGTTCTCAGAGTTAACCCCCTACCATATTTGGTAACACTTTCCGCGATACGTTTGTCTGGTAGAAACCCGACCGATGCCCCGGTGAATCCATAGATACTGTTCATACAAACCTTCAGACCCAACTGACGACCATTCGCTATCTTGTACGGAACAGAATCCGGGTGATGTTTCTTCATTAACTTTTTGACACGCTTACGCTCCTCCCATAAGGATCCTAGAATTTCTGGTAGGATACCTTGGTTTGTTTCTTTGGTCTTAAAGATAATGTTCGTGTTGTAGTTTATCTTTGTCTGCATCCTACCATCTTTCCAATAGTAGTCGGGGACCGTTCGGACTTCTTTGCCCTCTGTCCAACCCATTCGTAACATCTTTTCCCTGGATACAATAGTCTCGTAGGACATGTTCATGCACATCATCACCGAAGGGTACAGTGACGCAAAATCGAGGGTTGCTATCGCTTCTTTGTAGAATTTGGGTTTAGGATCCAATACCACTGCTCCCTGAAACCCTTCAGACACTTCGTCTTTAACTGTTTTTACACCGAATTCTTCTGTGTTCAGTTCATTTCTGTAGGAATACTTTTTCTTTTTCTGACGTCGCGGAATAAAGAATTGAGGATTGCGTTTCTTGCAGTACCGTAACATGAGTGCAATGGTCCGTATTCCTTGTCCCCGGTTGAGAACATCGTTCAACGATATCCCGGTGACACATGATAACTGAAACGATACGAACAGTTTGTTCAGTTTGTGCATTATCATACGTGTCAACCATGCATCTTTTACACAGTAGACTGCCAATTCGTCTCTGCCTTCTTTTGTATGAAACTTTGGATGAATTTCATTGTAATCCATGGGATATTTCTTTGTTTTTAAAAATGTCTTTGCCACTTCATCCAACTTGTAAGAGTTTAAGTTATGGTTCTTCTTCATGACTTGGTACCCATCGTGGTCGATTCTACCGGGAATGTAAAGGGTTTTGGTAACATTCTTACCCGCCTGGTTGCTTTGAAACACCTTTTCCTTTATGTAGGACTTGGTGTCTAAAAGACGTCCCCAGGTAGGGTACTCTTTACCCAGTTTATTGTACCTATCGAACAAGTACGGGTGATCGAAGAAGGAACTGTTGTACCCTTCCAAAATGTCAATGTCTTCTTCTACAATGAAGTTATTGAACGATTCTAACATTGTCAATTCGTTTTCGAAATGAAACACGGTTACGTCTTCAGAGGTATATTCATCCGTAGGATCTTTGACCGGTGATAAATTTGACAAGGGGTCTCCATTCGGACTTAGTATCCATACGAACTTAACCATCTTATCATTCTGTTGAAGGACTGCCCCGATGGTACATACCGGATCTCTTTCCGCTTTGGGAAACTCAAATTTACCAGACGGACGTTTGAATGGAACGGATTCAATATCATAACACAGTATACGCCAGGGCGCCATGTCGTTGCGCTCAATTTGGACATGGGTTTCCATATCACCGTTGATTTCAATGTCACAAGTGGTCTTTTCATCTTCAACACATTTGCCCTCAATAGTCATCCAACTGGAAGAATAAATATCCTTATCGATCAAATACTGCAAGGGGTAATTCACCTGGTCGTTGAACAGAGTGAACGGTCTCTTAAACCCATGTATAATGTAATCGTAACATTTTTTATTTTCAACCATCTTTTCACCGTGTTCATTATTACTGAATTTCTGTTCCCAAATGTATTGAACTTTACGACTTAATATTGCCTTCAGGTCGTTTAAAACCCACTTGTTTTTTGCACAAATCTTCAGAAAGGCTGGCGTTTCCGTTTCATTGTAATCGCAAATATTCTGACCCTTTATATCGTGGTAAGTAATAAGATCACTCTCCTCCAACTCTTTTTTGATCACCCATTCAATATTTAAAGATGAACTGTTGTACTTTAAGATTCTCTTTGAACATTGATAACGAACCAATGCCTTTAACAGGCGTAACATAAAGTGAGGGTGCCCGGACCTATCAAATTGTATACAAATCGAAGGTCGAAATCCATTTATCCATACTGCTACGCTTTTGTCGTCGATTGTACGTCCAAAGAGAACAATCTTATCCGCTACCGGTGACTGACTGTCCAAATGTTGAAATGTAACCTTCATTTTAATTTAAAATAATAATATTTTGTATTTGTACTACACACAAATTTTTAGGACGGGATTTCCTCTACCTAGAGCTACCTAGTTTTATAACCCTAATTTTAACCCATCTAGGTCGAGCTAGGTCGAGGTTGAAACTTTGACAAAAGTTCTTATTAATATAAAATATTTTATTTATTTAAATAAGTTTTCGGTGATAAAAATGTCTGACTGTGCAATTTGTTTAGGAAAGATTAAACGCAAGGGTAAACTAGACTCTTGCAAGCACGAGTTTTGTTTGAAGTGCATTAAGACATGGACAAAAAAGAACAATACGTGTCCATTATGTCGCGGTAAAATTACCAAGATCACGGGAAAGCGCAAACGTGATACCGTTCGCATCGAAGCGTCATTAACACCAACACAACGTAGAGTTAGAGAACTGTTGACGAGATTTGTCTTACGCGAACGTCACGATGTCACCTTGACGGATGGGACCCGTCGTACTGGTTTCCAATTGATTCGGCATGAGGACCAACGAGAAGGCGATATTACTACCATGGAAGAGTTCCACCGCGTGTTACCGGAGACCACTGTACTACGAGAGAGATTACGGTACAGACGTAGACGTGTACGTAGAGCACCACACATGGAATTGCCTGGAGACACGCGTGAAAACCCAATTGTTGTCGATTAACACAGATTGTCAAAGAAACCGTTCTGCCATAGCATACTGAGAACCGTCATGAAGGCAGCGACACCTAATAGTTGATAATCACCGATAACATCCTGGGATTCTTCTTTCATATGTATACATACAATAGATTTAAATAATACAAATTAACTATAATTCCATGCATAAAATAACCCCATTGTAGCAACTTTAGAGACAAATGAGGTGACTGGTCCATGATAAGTGCCAACACCCTTTACAACGGCTCCGGTCATAGACATTAAAGATGGCAGAATTTGACTAGCGATCCCGGATGCAATATTACCCATTTTCGTATAATTTAGGAACTTATATACTAGTATATAAATAAGATATATTTAACATAAATGTCTATCGTGAAACAGAATTTCGAAATACCACCAATTAAAGTAGCCTTCTGTGGATCCATGGGGAGCGGTAAAACTCACGCGGCAAACCAATTGCAAATGAAAACCAATGTGCAAATCATGTCGATTGCCAAGCCAATCAAAGAGGTGGTATCTAGAATGAACCTAAAGGATCCTGGGCGCGGTGAACATATTATGGTTGGTACCGTCGGACGTGCCGTTCATAAGAACGTATGGATCGATAAATTAATTGCCCGCATGAATGGCGATGTAATTGTGGACGATGTACGTTTTGAAAACGAAGCAAAAGTCTTAAAAGAGAAGGGGTTCACCATTATTTATCTGGATGTGCCGTGGCATGTTCGATTCAATCGAGTGTTGAAACGGTCTGAAGATTTGAGAGACCACATACAATACTTCGCGGACGAGTCCGAAACATCGTGTGAAACGATAGATAAACGTCTATTCGACTACATATGTACCACAGAAGCTCAGGTGGACGAGGTTATTGAAAACATGACTATTAATTCTGAGAGTATATAAGTAAACTAAAATTATAATAAATGATTGAATTCGTCCCAGAAAATAGTAAAATAAACAATAACTCATTCTTCGGACTCTTCAAACTCAACATTCAAAGTATGGATTACGACCGTCTGGATGATCTCCCAGCAAAGGAAATCGTATTCGTGTGCGACTACAATGGGAGCGAACTTATCGTAGAAAAATCTCGGAAAATGTACCGTGAAAAGGATACGGTGACTACTGTACCATTTAAAGATATACACACAGTAAAAGCAAAGAATGTGATCATTATATCAAACCGCGGGGCGTTTGAACCACCAGTGTTTCCAGAAGATACGCGGGTACATGTCATATGTGTCGGTCCGTGCAACAATTACGTTGCGTTTGAAAAAATTGCGTCAAAACACAATGGAATATACAATTACGTTACAAGTAGAAACGATTTATCGTGTGCGGTTGGAAGCATGATCGGCGCGGTGTTCTCTACCGTGTATCAAGACGCAACACTTACCTTCGAGTCTAGCACACTCCTGTTCAGTCAGAACGACAGCATCTGCCAGTCAATAACTATCGGTGATTTGTATGCAGACGAGAAGAAAGATATACTGGTGAAATGTCACCGAGTAAAGAACAGTGATATACACACGGTTCGTTACACCTTTCGAGCAAATAACGTTTTGATCCAAAGCGAGATTGAAATGAAAAGGAAACGTTACATACATGAGGGCGTCGGGCGTCCAAATATGGACGTAATAACCAGATGGAAAGAAATCTGTGTAGCAAAGGAAATAAGAACCTACAACACGGAGGTTACCAGCGACTGTTTTAATTTTAACGGCGACATTGAGATGTTACGGAATAATCGGGACCCTGCGTTGTTTCGTAGAGTCTCCCAAGAGTATCTATTGCAACGAGACAACCGTTCCGACGATTATGTAAGTAAATACTACACACCGTTTAGAATGTGGTTTAGTAGGGAGTTAAGTAAATGTTAGTATATAAAATAGTATTGGTTATAAAAATGGATCGTATTAAAAGTGTATTACCAGCTTTAACATGCGATGGTGTGGGTAACGGCTGGACCGCGTACGGATACAAGGCAGCAGGAGAAGTTATATTTGCATCGGTTTTATGGAATATTGCTCAATTGTTTATGGAGTGGGTATCTTCGGGAGTAAAACAAGCACAGTTATTACTAGAACCCGCGATTAAGAGATACGAAGAAGTATGTCTGACATCCGCTGAAACCGCTTATGCAAGTTGGTATAGAGTTGCGAGTAGAAGTATCAACACGGCATGTCTAGATGCAGCTCAATTCAAAGCGAAGGCGATTTACAATATAAACCAAGCACTGATTGAAGTCAAAGAGTATATTATAGGTTTGATTTGGAAAGCAAATGCTACCGTTGCGACGCCCATTGTAGTTAGCGGTATAGCCGATGTTGCTGGTGGTAAAGGCAGTTTCAAGAGAACTCAAAACATAGCAAGTGCTATATTTAATTCTAGACATGTCATCGTCTGTAAGATTGCAGCTGCTCTTGAACAGGCGTTTCAATCCTCGTCGGCGTGTGCAAGAAAGAGAAGAAGAGTAGATCAACCCGAATTAAAACTATAAATCAGTATACATAGAAGTTACGTTACCAATGAACTCGTTTATGTGAGTAAAATCACCGTACACTCGAAACACAACGTAAAGTTTACATACCAAGATAATCACGCAGGTTTGAAGAAATTTCAAAGTCCAAACGGTGATAGGTACGCAATACTTAAATTGAAAATGTGTGAGAATAAAAACCACACCAAAGGCAAGTATCCAGCCAATCTCTTCTAACATTTAATTACATATTTTATTTATTTATATACTCGCTTCTGTAATAAATGACGCGTAAGAATTAATCCCACACGCGTTCTTCCATCGTTCCAAATAGAAATAACCATCCAAGCCCCAGTTCTTTCCCCACGAATTCTTTATGATCCAATACTTTGGAGTAAATCCGACTACCAACACCGCATGGTCTACGTCTTTGCCACACTGTGATTCTTCTAATACGCCACCGTGGTACATCTCTAGGTGCCACGACGTTGAATCTATGCCTACCGGTATTGGACCATATTGTACAATATTATGAGCCAATTTATCTTCGATCGGGTACTCCCATTCATCGCTCTGTGTAGCATAATCCTTTACCATTACCCATGGACGCTCAATACGACGGTAACATTTGTCTTCCCGTTCCAAATAAGGGTCAAAGCTGTCCGGACCAGCCGGTGTTCGCTTTGCCTTTTCGAAGGCGTACTCCATCAACCCTCCATCACACCCACTATTATCACCCTTCGTACAGTCTACCCACTGCTGTATGCTGAAATCCTTCAACTGACCAGATTTCTTCCAGTACCAATATTCAAACGAACCAGCTGCCGCAAAGGCAAAACATGCGCCACATGACCCCTGGCGTTTTACAGGGGTTACAGCGCCATGGGTTCTCCAGTCCATCGTCAACGGTAGACCAACCCGACGCTGACCGTTCGTGTCCAACCTTCGTTTGCCTTTGCTAAAAGGATTTGCCCGGGTATGATTCATATCCGAACGATAAGTAAGGTTGTAGTTATGACTAGATGCGAAATGGTATTTCGGAAATAGGATATGAAACGCCTTGTTTTCTTCCTCCAAGGTATACAGTTTCCTATGGACTTTCTTGTACGAGTGAAACCATTCCGGGTAAGAATAAACCGGTACGATACAAAACAGTATAAGGTATAGTTTCATGTTTTTAATAAAAATAGTATAAATATATAGGGTTAAATACATAAATGTTGAACGCGGTGTTCGCGCGACCAATAGGGATCTTCGACAACTGGTTTAATAAGGTAGTGTCTGTTTTGACACTAGGAGACTACTGCCATTCCGAATTCGTTTTCAGTTGGACTGAAGATGAAGCTGAAACATTTTTCCAACAAATAGAGGGTCATGACAAACTCAAAAACAATTACAAGAGATACCTGGAAGATGGAATGGTACACGTCTGCTTCTATATACTCTGGGGAGATGTATTGTCATACCGTTTGTTAAAGCATCAACATAACAACCCATTTTACAGGATTCTGGATGAAACATCCGCTGCCAGTGTACCCATTACATTGTCCCCATCTAATGAAATTAAACTGGGAAATTTTTTATTGACCCAATGCGGGAAACCATACGATTATGCAGGGGCATTATTATACGCCGTACCACTGAGAAAAAGTAGCACGGAGTACCCTCAATACTACTGCTCAGAATTAATGGTATGTGCATTGCAACAATGTAGAATGTTACAGAATGTAAATCCCTCAGCTGTGACGCCAAATAAATTGTATAAATTATTAACTGTTTAAGCACTACACGACTCACATGTAAAATTTATAGCAGACGCTCTAGGCTGTGTTCTCAGATAATAACAACCCGTCTTTAATCCCTTCTTCCATCCATAAAAATGCATCGAGGTCAGTTTCGAATGTGTTGGAGCAGCCATGTAAAGATTCAAACTTTGAGACTGATCAATATATGCACCTCTGGCGGCTGCATGGTCGATGATACTCTTCTGACTTAACTCCCAGGTAGTTTTAAAGCACTGCTTCACCTCATCTGGTAAATCCGTACCCTGAACACTTCCCTTATGTTCAATAATCTTATTGATTAGTACTGGATTCCACATTCCCAATTTTTGACATGTCATCTGCAAATACTTGTTTATGATAACAAATTCACCGCTCAACACGCGCCTAACGTATAGGTTTGAAGTCCTGGGTTCGAAGCTTTCCGTGTTTCCTAAGATTTGGGCGCTAGAAGCGGTTGGCATAGGAGCCGTAAGAAGTGAATTTCTCAACCCATGCTTCATCATTTTAGTTCTCATTATATCCCAGTTGAATCGACTGGAAGGTTCAACGCCCCATAAATTGAATTGGAATACTCCCTTGCTCGCCGGAGAACCTTGAAACGATTTGTACGGTCCATCCCGCTGTGCAAGTTGAATGCTCTTTTTTACCGACCCATAATAAATAGCTTCAAAAATATCACGGTCCATTTCATGAGCTTCGGGAGAATCATATGCCATACCCATCATTTGAAACACGTCGGAGAGACCCTGGACACCGATACCAATAGGTCGATGCTGTTTGTTGGAATACTCCGCTTCTTTTATGGGGTAGGATGTCTTGTCAATTACCAAATTTAAATTCTCGGTGACTTGACCCGCGACGTCAACCAATTTATCAAAATTAAACCCATGTTGGGTTACGAATTTTGGCAACGCGATACTTGCAAGGGTACAAACAGCTGTCTGATCCTTGTCATGGTACTCGACGATCTCACAACATAAGTTGGAAGACCGAATAGTACCCAAGTTTTTCTGGTTGCTTTTTTTGTTACAGGCGTCTTTGTATAAAATATAAGGTGTTCCAGTCTCGATCTGAGTCGTACAAATCTGCATCCACAGGTCACGAGCCTGGATGGTTTTACCGATCCCTAGGGACTCGTACTCCGCGTATAATCGTTCAAATTCTTCACCGTACGCGTCCTGGAGTTTAGGAGCTTCGGTTGGACAGAATAGAGACCAGGTACTGTCGGATTCGACCCGTTTCATGAAAAGATCAGGAACCCATAAGGCATAAAATAAATCCCTTGCTCTCTCTTCTTCCACGCCGTGATTTAATTTTAATTTTAAGACATCCTCGACATCTCTGTGCCAGGGTTCGATGTATATCGCGAATGAACCTTTTCGTTTGTTTCCACCCTGATCCACGTACCTGGCGGTGTTATTGAACACACGGAGCATAGGAACTAGACCATTACTAGTGCCATTCGTACCTTTAATCCTAGTGTGTTTGGCTCGGATATTAGATACATCGATACCAATACCACCGGCAGATTTACTTATCAGAGCTACGTCCTTCAAGGTATCGTAAATAGCTTCGATGGAGTCGTCCTTCATGGACATTAAGAAACAGCTAGCCAACTGGGACTGTTTCAGACCGGAATTAAACAGTGTCGGTGAAGCGTGAGTGTACCAACCATTTGAAATGGTATTGTATAACTCGATTGATTTTTCAGGTGTATCTGCCAAAAAAACGGCGACACGCATGAGTAAATACTGTGGACGTTCTACTATGCCATCCTTGTTCTTCAACAAGTACGATCGTTTCAAGGTACGTAAACCAATGATATCGTAGTGGTAATCTTTCTCGTGAGATATACACTCATCGTAATTGTACGCATGAACTTTATCCATGAAGGATTTGGATAAAATATCTTCCGCGTCCAGAAGATCCATGGCTTCGGTGAAGCTGCCCGGTGTACTGTTGTGCAGATCGACTGTTTCCAATCTCCCTGCTAAAATACCATATTCGTACGACTTGGTTGCCAAAGAAGCAGCCTGTTCAGCAGTATATGGAACAATGTCCGAGCTTGGCATTTTAGCTGCTACACCCTTGTTGATTTGGTCGCAAAGACCGTCTACATCGACTGTACCGAGTTCCGTAGGGTATTCTACCGCCCTCTTTATAAAATTATACATTTTACTGGTATCGTATTGTTCTTCTACTCCTTTGCGTTTTACAACAATCATTTAGGGTAATAAAAGTATACTTATATATTAATTATCTTTTAAAGTCATGGCTACCATTTTTACGTTAGCTCCACAAATAAACCCGGAAAGAAACCCTACGAACGATGTTACAACCAATACAAGCGCCATTCGCAAAATTGTGTGTCTACCACAACACAATAATACCAGAAACAAAACTAAATATACTGGTCCTGCCACGGTAATAAGTATGGATTCCGTAATCTCTGAAGATTTGTACACGCCTGCTAGAACAGTCGCCACTAGTGTTATGCCCAGACAAAAGAAGAGAATTACACACAAATAGTATGACCTTCGGATAAAGGATTCGATTTCAGCGGCTCTGTGCTTGTTAAAATACTTGTTTCGTGATAGGTTAAGGAGTCCTTTTTCTTCGTCGTCGTCTGACATTTTACCATATGGAATGACTATATATATGGTATTTGAAAAAAATCACTACAAATACAGTCCTGACCTTTAAAAATGTTAAAACGTCCACGGCTTAGAGTCGCGGCTTATTATAGGAATTATTCTGCATTAGGAATAACTAGAGAACCCATTCTCATCAACGACCATGTAAATATTATGACAAAAAGAGACCCAATCATCTGGAGCACAAAGGTGTATAAGGTCATTCGAATAGAAAACCCAATGTATGTATTTTTAAGGGATGAAACTGACAAAACGAATGAGGTCATTGCAGGGGCTCATTATAGAATGCCATTCGATAGCACCATATACAGGGCAGTTAACCCAGCAGGACTTGGATGGAAAGCTGTAAACATAGATACAGGGGACATGGCATACTTGAGACCATATCTGTACGATAACGGACTGGAACGCGTAATGAAAATTAAAGTTACAAATTTAAAGTTGAATAAAAGTGCGGTTGCACCTCGGTTAAGAATGCGCCTGACCGGTAGATTAATGGAGATGTTTAAGTTTTAACGTATACGTCAATAACGAGGTACTTCTCGTCTTTTTTTACCAGTCTTACGTTTACTCTACACCCATTGCAAAGTATAGTATCGTTCTGTTTCACCTTCGAACTGTCATTTATTACTTTAACGACTTCTTCTTGAGTAAGACCGAACTGACCCATTTTCTCCCTAGATTTGCGGGTATGGATGATGTCCGTAGAAATTACCGTTTCTATTGTGGTGCGACGGGGTCCGATATGACAGGTTCCATTCATAAAATCGGCACACATTTCGTCAACTTCCTTCATAAAATCATCGCGACTTTGGGTGGGTCCGATATTACAGGTTCCTCTCATGACCGTTTTAACAAAGTTATTAATCTCAGATTTGTCAACAAAGGATGTATCACTCATTTATAACATTTAAAAGATACTTATATACTCTTATGATTTTTGTCTAGTAAATATTTTGGTAAATTTTTCGCTATTCTATGATTATTCTTGTCATAGTACATGTAGATGATAGATATCTTTTCCTTTGGTGGAGAGGTCTTCACGTGTTCTAATACCTCTACCAGGTGGTTCAAACGATCTTTGAACACCGCTGTGCGACCCAATTCACTGTCCGGATTTAATCGAACGACCACAAAGTGTTCTGGTACATTGCTTTTAAACTCGTCGTATATATCCGAAATACGCTTCTCATCACAATCGTAAGAACCATTCTTCCACAGGTGTTGGTGTTCATCTAGTTCAAACTGGATATGACACTTGAGGTGAGGGTCCAACCACATCGCGTCTGGTCTATACCGTAGACACATGTCTCCATTTACACACATGTTGTGTTCCATATGATATGGAAATCTTTCCTGTAATGCTTTGATGTATTTCAGCTCTATCCGTTCTTTCCTAAACCCGTATGTATCACAGCATGACCTACATACTTTTGCTCCTTTGATAGAACGTACTACACCTACTGATTCGTAACAGATATCACAGTATTTGTTACCGATGTCGTGAATATATGCCATGTGTGATTTCACATTGCCCCTTTGTTTAGATTTGTAAGTGCAATGGTCACAATGGTGCCAAACGGTGCCTATATCATGTTTCCACGCCATATGTAATTTTAGACGTCCTTTTCGTTTAAACTTTGAATCACAATGGTCACACTGATGCCAGACAATGCCGATATCATGCTTGTCCGACAGGTGTCTAATTAAAACGGATTTTTGTTTAAACTTTAAATCACAGTGGTCGCATTTGTACAAAGTGACTCCAATATCATGTTTGTCTGCGAGGTGTTGTTTCAAATTGCCTTTTAGTTTAGATTTGTAAGTGCAATGGTCACACTGGTGCCATGTTACATTGATGTCATGTTTAAACGCCAAATGGTTTTTGAAATGTGATGTGTGTTTACTCGTATACGGACAGAAGTGACACTGAAGTACACGTTTTCGTAAACCACTTCGCCATCGCTTTTGCCTGGCTAAAAACACCGGATCTTTCGTGCGTTCTCGTCGTGATGCTTTGTTACATGGTTTACATATATTTCTCTTCGGTCTAAACTGATCCAATGTCTTTGTGGTAATACACTTATTACATGTTTTCATTTATTATTAAAAAAAGATACTTATATACGTTAGTTTTTAATCTTCTAGGTCTTTTGTGAGGTCCCAGTCCCCTAGAGGAGTCGCATTGTCCACTACTTTGTGACATGCGCGTCGGAATTCAATCTGACACACTTCGAATTCTTCATAGGTTGCTCCGGACTTTGTGCGATGGAAAGTGTCCATCATACGTGACATAACTTTCCAAAACTCGTCGGACCACTCCAATTTCCATGCGCGTAGACGCTTTGGACCCCATGAAATGAATATCGCCTTACGTCTGTCACTGCACGCCATCTCAAGGTACATTTGCGGGACGTAATAGTAAGTCACTTTTTTATTGCATTTCTTGGATTTTGCGGGACACTTAATCTCGAGGATACCGTCCTCTAAGACTTCGAAATCCTCGCCGTCTTCGTTAAAGATATGGTAGAATCCATCGGGAGTTGCAGATAACCAGTCGATGGTATTGTGTTGAACGTGGGGTGCTTCATACGCAACAATATCGGTCTTACGGTTCAGGAATTCTTCGAGGGCACCGTCTTCATGCTCGCTCCCCCAACGCATCCATCCCATTTGTTCTTCGGTGAATGGGTCGCGCTTACGCCCTTCAAAGACTTCTTCGTAGAATTTAACGCGGTCGTCGTTGCCCCTACAGAAGAGGAATTGACTTAATTTACTCCCAGAGAGTTTGTTCTTGCGTCTGCGGAACCATTCTTCGGATCGTTGACTTGGTTCGTCGAGGTTTTGGTCGTCCAGTGAAAAGAAACGAGGATGTGTGAATTGACTCATTTAATAAATAATATTTTTACTTATATACTATTTATTTAAATCTTGGTTTTTAATACTACCTAGGACCTAGGACCCCGACCTAGTATCGGTATTCTACCTAGTATTGTAACCTAGGTCGCTACGCTACCCCCGGAATTAAAAATACTATATTTAATTTAAAATAAACTATAAAAAGGTGATAAAAATTAATAAAACATGTTTTACTGTGTTAATTTAAGAAAGAAAAACTGTAACTTGAACTATGATTCCAACTCCAAAGTATTAACGTTGAATGACGATTCGTTAACCGTCGAAAGATTGTATTCCGTACAGGCAACTCAATCGAGCGAGCACGCGTACTTGATGGCGCACCTTGCAACACCCTATCAAAACAAGAAAACCCTACTGTTCCGTAGCGATTCCTGGTTGGTAAACGACGACGATGATGCGGACGACCATGTACTCGTAGAGCAACTCAACACGAAGATGGAGACCCTAAGTGGTCCGGACTGTGTTCTTCTTACCGATTGCGTCGAAGCAAGATTGCACGGGACTACCTCCATGAACGACCTATACCCGACGAAAACGCGTCTGGTAGCACCAAGGACGTTGTACATGGAAGATGCATCCAACATCGATGTTATCTTTTGTGAGCGCGTAACCTCTTACACTAGATCATTCGACATGGTGTTGGTTATGAAGACTGGTAAAACTGTTACGCATTCTTGCATTTCGAGGAAAAAGATTAACATGTTTGTAGAATGGGCGAAGCAAAACAATCTCGAGTTTTATCAAACCGGTCCAGACCCTTTGCCATGGGGCGCGGTTATGAAACGTCACAACGATGGCGAATCTTGGGAAGCGATATTCAAACTAATTACTCATGTCTCGGACGACGAAGAAGAATCCAGCGAATGGGAAGAAGGTAACACCGACCCAGAGGAAGAAGAAGAAGAACTTGACTTTCTCGAAGACGAATCCGAAGAAGAAGAATTCATAGAGGATGACTTCTCCGATGAGTCGGACGAAGAAGGAGACTATGAACCAAACGCAAAGCGTAGAAAAACCTAATGATAAGCAATCTTACCTAGTGATATTCTATTATTAAAAACTACTCTAGGAACACGCATATCGGTGATATCACTTCTCCGAATAGATCTGAGTCCGAAGTACATGGCTACGTATGCACATGTGTGCCAGATACTGTGGATAATTGCGTAGTGTTCATCGCTGTGTTTTCCATCCGTTAAAAAGGCTACTACACCTCCCCCACCTAATATTAACGAGATGTACAGAAACAATATGTCGCGTTTGCTGTCAGCTTTGCGGAAGAAGTAATCTAAAGTTCTCTTTATAACAAAGATGAGTTGACAAAGGATAGTAACACCGCCGATAATATCCGCTACCATTTGATCGTTCCAAAAGACACCAAGTAACAAGACTGCAAACAACAAGACAGGTAACATCCATTCGGGGAACTCTTCAAACAGAACCAGGACCGTGACTAATATAAGGGTCAATGTAGAAAAGGAAATATCCAACGGACCAGTATACTCTTGTCCTATATCAAAGACAATCGACGTGTGGTAAGCTACACTACAGCCAAGACCGATGATCACCGTAGAGAATATCCAAGCGGTGTTTCGAAGAATATAAATCATAGGAATGGCAAAGACGTGGGTTACCAATACCAACCAGTTTTGTACAGCTTGGCTGTATCCCTCGTAAGTAAGCAATACTATACCAGAGTACAACACTACTGAACAGAGAATATAAACATCAACTACTTCTAACATTTAATATTAACATACGGTATATTTATACTTAAAGAAACTTATGAGAATCTACCCAGTTTTGCTCGTCCTGGTCAACAAACTCGAGGTACTTGTCACAATCACCGAGACCCAACGGCGCACGGGCTGTTACTGCTAATACATCCGCACCGCGTTTTAAGAGAATAAAAACCCACACAAATTCACCGTGTACTATGTAAGAGTGTACCAATGCGCGCGTTTTGTCATTCTGACACATATAGACATACGCGTTAACCCATTTAGAAGTGCAAAAACCCGGAGTTAACATTATTTTCAAAAAAATTATCAAAAATTAAAGACCTCGCCACTTTTTACTGATTGGGGACCTGGATCCGACCTAGAATCCCTGTATATAGCTAATAAAATACACAGATTTAATAGGGTAACAATACCAGATTCTATACCTAAGATGTATAGTTGTAATAAAAAACCATATGCCGACCATAATGCTGCTGATATACAGTGTAATATAATAGTACAAACATGTAAATCCGATGTACTATTCGGATGCCGAACCTTCCAGACCTGTGGAATATTACTAATCATGGATATCAAGGCGCCTGCACCTGCAAGTGCTTCCAACGCTGTTATCATTTTAATGTGTCTTGTGATTCCTTTATAGTAAAATCTTCAAGATACACACACGTCTTTGTTTTCTTTAAATAATCCAGTTTAGGATCTCTAAGATTTTCTCTTAGGACGTCCGTAGTAATAGGTCCGTATACATCCGCTGTCATAGTGGTTGCACGTACCACGACGAATATTGCCTGTCCATCACCGGAACGGATTATAGGGTCTGTGTGCCCTCGCCCTTGACCTCCCTTTTGGAAAACAAATGAGGTACCATATCGTTTCGACGCCTGTTCACACTGTGACTTTACATGGAGTTCAACACCGTCGTAGGTTAAGTCTGCATCGAAGGATTTACGATGTTTTTCATATATTTCCATATCAGGTTCGGAACAGTCGATATTGTTCTGCCAGAATAACCAGGTAACCGCCCATTCGCCCATCTTGCCGACAGTGGTGTCGTAAATCATTTTTTGACGGTTGAACTGTCCTCGTTTGTTCCGCATTCGCTCGGTTGTGACAATTTCTTTGTGCGCAAAATCATAACATGCGTTCCAGAGAGTATTCCAGTCTGGTTTGGTGAATTGAACGGTACGTTTAAGAATAGAACTCATTTTTGTTTTATTTTTTTTAAAAATATAAATACTATACTCAAGGGAGGTTTTTACTTTTGACATGTGCCGACCTAGATTTACCTAATTTTAAAGTACATGCAATAATGTAGAAATTGAAATCACGAACTTAAGTACAAAATTACCTATCAAAATTTTAAATTCTTATGTTATTTAATGTAGCGTTTTTTGAAATACATATAAATATCATTACGTGTTTTCGTCTAAGAAGTACAATACATGCAATAAGATAGAAATTGAAAGTTTGCACTTTAAGTACAAAATTACCTATCAAAACGCAAAGTCCAATGGTATTTCATGTACTATTTTTAAAATACCCGTAACATCATTACAGTTTGTAGTCTAAGGATAAAAGTACAAAATTACCTATCAAATTTTAAAAACACGTTTACAAGGTACAGCGTCTCTTAAAACGACATTTTCGGGGGACGTTTTCTATCCTACACACCCCCTGGATATAAGCATATTCCGAACTATACAAAAAAAACATACTTGTAGTAAACACTCCCTATAAAAAACAACTACTACTAATAACATAGGGTGCTATTGGATATAGGTCCAAACTACTACTAGAAACATAGGCTGCTGTGACGGCGATGAAAAACTA
>Ga0315320_10000233_pt1 | contig 44943 bp, 39 predicted proteins | sample M140m21515metaG_FD_203458 | JGI IMG/M metagenome (GOLD analysis project Ga0315320, IMG submission 203458) | Ammonia-oxidizing marine archaeal communities from Monterey Bay, California, United States - M1 40m 21515 | ecosystem: Environmental > Aquatic > Marine > Coastal | place: USA: California... | reverse complement strand
TCGTACCCATGGACACGCTAGGGATCACCATCGAACGCATGCTCCCTGTATTTGGATATGACGACGCCCCACATGGCCACGGTGAATTAAACTTTGAAAATGTACGCGTTCCCGCCAACCATATCCTACTCGGTGAAGGCAGAGGCTTCGAAATCGCTCAAGGCCGACTTGGACCAGGGCGTATTCACCACTGCATGCGGGCCATCGGAGGTGCAGAACGCGCACTGGAATTCATGAAAAACCGCGCAAAAGAGCGTGTAGCTTTCGGTAAACAACTCGCCGAGTTCGGTACAATTCGTGCAGAAATAGCCAATTCCCGCATGGAAATCGAACAAGCCCGACTCCTCACACTAAAAGCTGCGTTCATGATGGACACCGTCGGCAATAAAGTAGCCCGAAAAGAAATCGCCATGATAAAAGTTGTCGCACCCAACATGGCACAACGAGTCATAGAACGCGCAATTCAAGCACACGGTGCAGCAGGTGTTTGCAACGACTTCCCCTTAGCCAAAATGCATGCCGGTATACGTACTTTACGCCTCGCTGACGGACCTGATGAAGTTCATACCGAGTCCATTGCCCGTCAAGAATTACGCGATGTTTAAAAAATAGATATATCTTTCAAAAAAATCGAAAATAAAGCACATTTCGATTTGTCAACACCATACTCAATATGTTTTAATTGATTCTTAGGGAGGGCGGACCCCTATGAACTAAGCGGTGGAGGGAAAAATGGCTTTTCCAGGTAACATATTACGACAAAAACGTGAATTATTGGGCTTTTCACGCAATTACATAACTCGTCACCTCTCCATTCCCGCTGAAATGCTCCACATCTTCGAAAACGGCGACTTCTCCCAGCTCGAAAACATCAGTTTCGCAACCGGATTCCTCCGCTCTTACTGCAATTTCCTCGGAATAGAAGCCGAAATGATGATTGCGGCCCTTCAAAAAGAAGCCAAAACACCATCAGAATCAAAGAATACTGCCCCAAAACAACGCAATACCTTCGATATACCCAAATTCCAACTCCCCGCCATCACGCACTACGTTCCCTCAGAACTCATTGCGTGGGTGTCCATCACCCTACTCATACTCCTTGGCTGGTTCACCTACAACACCCTCAGCCCAGACATGACTTACATAGACGATAACACCACAGACGCCGCCGAAATAGATCTCCGGGCCCCTACCCCCCGCGTAAATTCTCGATAGTTTCCTTGTGTAAATTCTAAAATCCCCCCAGGTGGACGATTGCGATGTATTTTTTTTGGTGGGAGTTTTTTATAGTCAGTGCACCACATACACATCGTTACATTAACATTTCTCTCTGGGACATTCCCCATGGAGACTTTCGTTACTTCAACGCCCTCTATGGCCTTTAATCGAAATCACTAAGTAGAAATATTGATATCACCACCCGTCCACGAGAAGTATTCGCACGTCCTGAAAAGATTTTAATTACAAGGTTGTGCAGGAACAGTTAAATGTTGATGACAGCCATTGCATACACCCGAACATTCAGAATACTTGTCAGGTATATGCATGAGTTTATTACAATTTGGACAGTTGATATCAATCATGTAGCCACTCCTGTTAAATTTTTCCTTATTAAACGCTTCAATATGATTATGAGTCTGAGGTTGCTAGCAAAGGGTAGTAACTGAATTTGTAAAGGCTATTTACTGAAAAATATACCCCTAATAGACTACCTTCCAAAATATACTGGGCGACAAACACAATAAATGGTATACAATAATTTACGGATAATTACTACCATACTCCTGAAAATTATCAAGAGGCTTTTTTTATTGAGGTATTTAAACCTTACCTCCTTGCCCTCTCACAAGTAAAAACGGTATCCTCATAAGCGTTCAAAGACAAGTTAAGGCGACCATAAACATACCATGATCATCACAAACGATAAAAAACCATCCGTCCACTTCATGGGGATCGGCGGTACGGGCATGGTTGCAGGAGCACGCCTCGCCATTGAAGCCGGATGGGAAGTCCGCGGAAGCGACAATCCCCTTTACCCCCCAACTTCCGACATGGTCAAAACCCTTGGGTGCCCAGTATACGAACCCTATGCTGCCTCAAACCTTGATTGGAATCCCGATATCGTCGTTATCGGAAACGCTATGAGCCGTGGCAACGAGGAAGTTGAAGCCGTGCTCGATCGTGGTCTTCATTACGTCAGTTTCCCCGAATGGATCAAAGATGCCCTCTTACGCAACCGTAAACCCGTTGTCATCTCCGGTACACACGGAAAAACCACCACTACCGCCATAACCGCCCACGTGCTACACAAATGCGGTCTCCATCCCGGCTACCTCATCGGAGGTCAACCTTTAGGTTTCAAACATTCCGCCACACCCGGCTCCGAAGGATTCCCATTTGCCATCGAAGGGGACGAATACGATACAGCCTTCTTCGATAAACGCGCCAAATTCCTCCACTACCTCCCCCACATTGCTGTCGTCACATCTCTTGAATACGATCACGCCGACATTTACGAATCCATCGAAGCCATTGAGTTGGCCTTCCAACGACTCCTCCGGCAAATACCCAGTACAGGGCACCTCATCCTCTGTGGCGACGATCCCCGCGTACTCAAGCTCCGCGATCACGCCTTATGCAATATACACACCTACGGCACCCAGAAAGACTGCGACTGGGTTCTTAGCGATGTAGTTATCAATGACGGCCAACAAACCTGTACCGTCACCCATAAAGGCCAACACTGGGGTACCTTCAGCTCACAGCTCTTCGGCGTTCACAACATGAAAAACTGCCTAACCTGTATCATATCCGCCACACTCTTTGGCGCCTCACCAGACGCCATACAGGAAGCGCTAGCCTCATTCTCCGGCATCAAACGCCGACTCGAAACCTTCCACACCTCCCAAGACACGATCTTTATTGACGACTTTGCCCACCATCCGACCGCCCTATACGAAACCATCGGTGCTGTTCGAAAACGCTGGCCCGATAAATACCTTACCGTTTGCTTCGAGCCCCGTTCCAATACGACAGCCACCAATATGTTTCAAAAAGAACTCGGTCGTTGCTTCATCGACGCCAACGAAGTCTGGATAGGTCCCATCTTCCGCGCCGAAAAATATGCTCCCGATGTAATCCTAGACCGTCAACAACTCGCCGAAGACATTGCTGCCTCCGGATCCACTCAAGCCTACCTAGCCGATCCTAAAGAGATCGTTTCACACTTAAAAGAAACATTGCCGCAACAAGAGATCGTCCTCTTCTGCTCAAATGGCGCCTTCGGTGGAATTTATGCACAGGTAAAAGATAACATCGCATAAATTGAAAACGAGTTATCTTCAATCAATAAAACAACTGGTTCATTCAAAAAGTATGTATTGTATCTTACTGCGCCTTCACAAACTCCACAGCATTCTGAAACAGCTGCAATCCAGCACCCTCACCCGCCAACGCACCATTACGCGTCCAGCTAGGATGATTTGTTGCTTCAATAAACGCCTCAGGGTGAGGCATTAACCCAAAGATACGGCCCGAAGGATCGCATAAACCAGCAATATCGTCCACAGACCCATTCGGGTTAGCTGGGAAGTCACCGCCCGCATTGGATCCATCAGCCTTGGCATAACGCAACGCCACACAACCCGAATCTTGTAACTTTTTCAAGGTAGCATCATCGCGTGGAATAAAGTTACCTTCACCATGGCGAATCGGTGAATCTATTAAGTTAACATCTTTCAACCAGACGCACGGTGAGTCCGGATCTTTTTTTAAATGCACCCAACGATTCTCAAAACGATCCGAATCATTATGTGTAAGCGTCACTTCCTGCGTAAACTCATTCTCAAAAAGCGGAAGGATCCCCATCTTAACCATCACCTGAAACCCATTACAAATCCCAATGGCCAATTTGCCATCCTGCACAAACTTCAGCAAAGCATCGCCAACTTTATGGCGCAGACGGTTCGCGAAAATTTTCCCCGAAGACACATCATCACCATACGAAAATCCGCCTGGAATGGCGAGAATATCGAATCCATGAATCGCTTCAGGATTTCCCATCAGGTCTGTTAAATGAACACAGGTCGCTTCAGCACCCGCACGTTCAAAGGCCACCTTCGTTTCGAGTTCACAATTTATGCCGAATCCGGCAAGTACCAGTGTTTTTACAGACACAATCTTACTCCTTACCAGTTCAGCGTTGATTTCCACGCATCATTCAGCGCGTCAATGGACGTATTCATTAATTTAGTTCCGTTATGCGCAATCACCAGCTGAGGTGACTTCGTCACCATACCCAGCTTCACGCAATGGGTCGGGTTCATTTTCATTTCAAAGGTTTCAGCATGTTCTGGTGAAACCGTCACTACAAAGCGCGACTGCGATTCACTAAACAAAGCCACCAATGGATTTTCTTCCACTACGCCTGTAATATCCAAGTCCATACCTAAGCGTCCAGCACCCGCTGTCTCAGCCAAAGCCGCACCCAATCCTCCATCCGAACAATCGTGACAAGAAGCCACCAAACCGTCCATCATTGCTTCATGTAAGGCCTCATAACGTGTACGAGCCTCAACCACATCTACCTTAGGCACATTCGCACCTAACTGATCTTTAAGGTCAAGATACTCACTACCGCCCATTTCGTCATAGGTTTTACCCAAGACATACACATAATCTCTGGCCTTTTTTGCATCCATGGAGATTGATTTCGTGGCATCATCCATCACCGAAGAGGCCGTAAACAAGACTGTAGGAGGTATAGAGATTTTTGTCTCGCCAATCTTATAATCGTTTTTCATACTGTCTTTACCGCTAATTAAAGGAATGTCATAAGCCACACAGACTTCTTTAAGGGCTTCACAACAACGTACCAATTGAGCTAACTTATGTTGACCGTCCGGTGTTTTTGCACTTTCAACAGGATCCGGCCAGCAGAAATTATCCAACCCAGCAATCGTACCCATCTTCGCTCCAACGCAGACCAAGTTCCTTACAGTCTCATCAATCACAGCAGCCATCATCCAGTACGCATCCAAGTCGCTGTACTTAGGCGAAATTCCACATGCCACAGCCAGACCTTTTTTTGAGCCGTGTACTGGACGAATCACCGAAGCATCACCCGGTCCATCCGCTTCCACACCTTGGAATTGCTTCAATACGCTTTGAGCTTGCACTTCATGATCGTACATTCGAACGAAGGATTCTTTACTACACACATTCAACGAAGCCATCACTTGCGTCAACTCTTCGGCATAATCTACATCCGTAGGAATAGATTCTAGTAAAGCTCCAGCAGTATTCAACTGCGCTTTCAATTCCATCGTCGGCACACCATCATGCAAGAAATCCATAGACAAGGAACAAATACGTTCACCTTCATAAAAACATTCTAAATTACCCGAATCGGTAAAAGTACCAATTTCAGAAGCTTCTACTTCGCGTTTTTTAGCTAAAGCCAACAACGACTTCAAATTTTCAGGAGCCACCGCCAAAGTCATACGCTCTTGCGCTTCGGAAACAAATATTTCCCATGGCGCCAAGCCAGGATATTTCAATGGACATTTATCCAAATGCACTTCGCAACCATTCGAATCACGACACATCTCACCAATACTGGAGGACAAACCGCCCGCGCCATTATCAGTAATACACGTAAATAATCCAAGGTCACGGGCTTCCATTATAAAGTCCGTCATTTTCTTTTGGGTAATCGGATCACCGATTTGTACTGCAGTCGCAGGCGATCCCTCATGCAACTCTTCCGAAGAGAATGTCGCACCATGAATACCATCTTTACCTATTCGACCACCAGACATAACAATGAAGTCACCAGCGTTTGCTTTTTTCTCTTCGCTGGGTTCACCATTAACATTTCTAGGAATCAATCCACCCGTACCACAGAACACCAAAGGTTTACCCAGGAATCGATCGTGGAAAACTATCGCGCCATTCACATTCGGAATACCGCTTTCGTTACCACCATCACGTACACCAGCGTGTACTCCACGTAACACACGTTTAGGATGTAATAAACGCGAAGGAATATCACCTTCATAATAAGGAGAAGCTACACAAAACACATCCGTATTAAAGATGCATTTACACCCCATGCCTGCACCCATGATATCGCGATTAACACCCACAATACCCGTCATCGCGCCACCATACGGATCCAATGCAGATGGACTATTGTGCGTTTCCGCTTTTAAAGAAAAATTATAGTTCTCATCAAACTTTACAATACCGGCATTATCGTGAAAAACACTGACCAACCAGTCCACCTTTTTCGAGACTTCGTCAGTAGTCGCCTTCACATAATTCTTAAATAAGCCATCAATGTGGTGAACTTGACCACTTTCGTCGGTATATTCCACATTCGCAGCAAAAATCTTATGCTTACAATGCTCAGACCAAGTCTGCGCCAAAATTTCCACTTCAATATCGGTCGCATTCTCAGGCAATCCCAATATAGCACGTTTAGCTTTTGTATCAGGATCGCGATAGTATGATTGTATGGCTTTCATCTCATCCAACTCAAGCGCCCAAGTATTTTCACTACTCAATTGCATCAAAGCGTCATCACCGATTTCCAAATCGATTTCATGCACCTCAGTATCACTTTGATCCGTAACAATAGGCATTGCACCAACCATCGCCGATCCGGACAATTCAATTTCTTCGGCCGAGTGAATCACCCATCCCTGAATCAATTGATTAGCCAGTAAATTACGCGTAAATGACTCACAAGATTCTTTATCTACAGAACCCTTTACGGCATATTGAGTAGAACTATACACAGCTTCATCATCTGCAAAGGGACGATTCAACACATCCACAATACCTTCAGCAGAGCTTTTTCCAACATTGTCGGTAACACCCGGCAAGTAGCGCACTTCGATTAAATAGTCATAATCAGAAGCTACAGCCCCATCAACAGAAGAGTGCTGAATAATAGGATCTGTAAACAACTCCGTACGAACTTGTTCAATTTCTTCAGCCGTCACTCGAGCATGCACAGTGTATATATTGATTACTTTGACATCATCCACGTGAACATCCAAATCTTCCGCCAACTGTTGGCGTACATCCTGTCCCGCAGGATCACGAAACTGTGGTTGCATACCTACTTCAATGCGTACAGTCGGTATCTCAGTATCGTTAGTCAATTGTGGCATAGCGAGCGCTTCCTTTATAAGAAACTTCTTGTTTCTCATCCTTTATAACCGAACCTATCAAGATAGGATCATTTACGGCCTGTGAAATCGTATCCAAGGCCTTTTCAGCCTGATCTTTAGGTACAATTACCAAGAACCCCTGCCCGCAATTAAACGTCCGTAGCATTTCAGATTCTTGAACATTGCCCGTTTCTTGCAAGAAGCGGAATATCGCTGGGATTTCCCAAGCATCCAAATTCACTTCAGCGCCCAAACTTTCAGGCAGCACTCGCGGTAAGTTATCCGTAAGACCACCACCAGTAATATGAACCATTCCACGCACATCAACCAGTTTCATCGCAATTTGCATCACACGTGCATATTCACGGTGCGGAGCCAATAAAGCTTCACCCACACTCATCCCCATACCCGGCATCGGATCAGAGTGATCTAATCCAGCCACATCAAAGCAAATTTTTCGAGCCAAACTATATCCATTGGTATGCAAACCAGTAGAAGGAATCGCAATAATCGCATCCCCTTCCTCAATCCGCGTACCGTCTACAATTTTATCACGATCAACTACACCCACAATGGTTCCCGCTAAGTCATACTCACCATTGGAATACATACCCGGCATCTCAGCCGTTTCCCCACCAATCAAAGAACACCCCGCATAACGACACCCAGTCGCAATCCCGGTTATCACATCTGATATCGTTTCCGGCTCCATGACACCACAGGCCAAATAATCCAAGAAAAACAACGGGCGCGCACCCTGAACCAAAATATCGTTTACACAGTGCGATACAAGGTCAACACCCACCGTATCGTGCACACCTGTCATAAAAGCCACTTTTAGCTTTGTTCCCACGCCATCCACACTGGAAACCAATACAGGATTCTCAATATTCAAAGCACCCATATTATACATGGCACCAAAAGAGCCAATATCTTGTAACACATTCGGGTCAAAAGTACGCTTAATAGCTTCCTTTGCGCGGCCCAGCGATTCATCAGCAGCATCAATATTTACCCCAGCATCGCGGTAGCTTAAAGACGGTTTTTCTTCGGACATGAGGGTTCCCCTAAAATGGACCATGGTTAAATTTCGAGTAGAGTACCAGAGTCAAGATGATAAATCTAATGAAAATAATTTATTTTTATGATAAGATATATTTATCAATATGTTAAATTTCGACGCCATACATACATTTTGTACAATCGTAGACTTGGGTAACTTCAGGAAAGCTGCCCAAAAGTTACACCGTACCCAACCGGCCATATCCCAACAACTCAAAAAACTTGAGCAGGAAGTGGGTCATATACTCCTCGATCGAAAACTACGCAAACCCACTCCAGAAGGAGAAATTCTCTATCATAAAGGCAAAGAACTCCTACGCCATGCCAAAAATATCCATCGCGAAATAGAAGACACAAGTCAATCCCCTAGACGAGAGCTACGCGTAGGAACCAGTGACACCAATGCCCTCTACTTTCTCCCCCCCTATGTCAGTCTATTCATGGATCAATGGCCCGAAGTTAAACTAGAAATCTTTAGCCAATCCACCAACCGAATCGCTACTCAAGTCATTGAAGGTAAACTCGATCTCGGCATCATCACCCTTCCCCTAACACGCCCCGAACTCGAAACGCTCACCCTCTACGAACAACGCCTCGTCCTCGTTCTCCCAAATGAACACCCATTAGCTAACAAAAAATCAATTTCACTTAATCAGCTTAAAAATGAATCCTTTGTACTTCTCAATGAATCAACTCGTACAGGATCCCTCATTCACAATTTCTTTGCCGAACACCAGTTCAATCCAAAGGTCAACATGTACTCCGGAAGTTTCGAAGTGATTAAGCGCTACATCGCCCAAGGCATCGGCATCTCATTCCTCCCTGAAATGGGTGTACCCAAAGAAGCTACCAAAAACTTAACGACCGTTCGGATCAATAAAATGCCCAAAGTCGGCATCGGCGCAATTTTGCAAACAGATAGCTACCAACATAAAGCCGCCCAAGCCTTTCTTGAACTGCTTCAGTCCAGATTATAATCCATACAAGGCCCCGTACTTCCCTTCTAAATATCGCATATACGGTTCCGCACTAGGCTCCTTACCCGTTGCGTCACGTACAATATCTTTTGCCACTTTACGACGACCCACCTCATGTACATTCGTCCGTAACCAAAACAGCAATCCTGAAAATGATCCATGTTCCACATCGATCCATAGATCCTGTAAATCATCTTCGATTTTCTCAACCAACTGTGCAGCATAAAGATTCCCTAGCGAATAGGTCGGGAAATACCCCATTGATCCATGCGACCAATGAATATCCTGCAAACACCCCTTTGCATCACTAGGCACATCTAATCCCAAATACTGCTTGATTTTCGCATTCCATACCTCAGGAATATCTGCGACTTTTAAATCCCCCTCGATCAACGCCAACTCAATCTCAAAGCGTAAGATTACATGTAAATTATAAGTACACTCATCCGCTTCCACGCGAATTAATGAAGGCTGTACAGCATTGATAGCCCGATACAATTCATTGGCCCCGACACCATTCAATTGTGAACCATACAAAGCTTTAATTTTAGGCGTATAATGATTCCAAAACGGTAAACTACGTCCTATCATATTCTCATACATACGCGACTGACTCTCATGCACGCCAAGTGAAGCCGCCTGCCCAAGTACAGTTCGTTGATCACTAGCTATAAACCCCTGCTCATACAAAGCATGGCCACCTTCGTGAATAGAACCCGTAAGTGCCGAAAACAATTCACGCTCATGCACACGCGTCGTGATCCGTACATCATTCATATCAAAATTAGTGGTAAACGGATGAATGGATTTATCCTGCCGTCCGGCTTCAAAGTCATACCCTATATCCTGTAAGACCTCCATTGTAAAGTCCCACTGCTTTTTCTCATCCCAGGTCTGATCCACCCAACCCATCTCAGGTTGATTAGGGGATTGCATAATCTTATCTAGCAACAAACTCTGACGTTCTGCTAAATCCGCAAAGATCGGTTTAATTTCTTCCGCCGTCATCCCCCGCTCATACTCATCAATCAACGCGTTATACGGGGAACCCTCATAGCCCAACAAATCCGCTTTCTGCTTGAGTAAATTAACTAATGATTCCAAATGAGGCTGAAACTGTTTAAAATCACTTGCTTCACGAGCAGTGACCCATGCCTGAAAAGCCTTGTTTTGCACTTCAGCAAAATTGGTCACATACGACTCCGGTAATTTCGTCGATAAATCATAATCATGCCGAATCTCACGAACCGTTGCAGTATTATCCACATCCAAATCGGAACAATCCTCCAGTGCATTTAACAGCACACCAAACTCTGGATCAGTCAATAACTGATGCGCAATACCTGATAAAGTAGCTAATTGCTGACCCCGAGCATCGCCACCCTTCGGTGGCATATTCACTTCCAAGTCCCAATGCAACAGGGACAAAATCATATTCACATCCACAACTTTTCCATAATCATTCTTCAACTGCTTCAAAAGGGTATCCGACATTTATATACATTCAATCCTACAGGTTTAAACTTTACTATAGCCAAACAATATCCTCCATCCTATCAATTCTATGATGATTAAAACACCCTATTGACCAGCAGAAAAGCCCATGCTATAAATTGATCGAAATGAATTTATAGATATACCGAGTGTAAATAATGTCCGACACCAACGAATCCATCAGTGACTATTACACTCGCCACCCTGCAAACGCTACCCAGCGCCTCCTCTGCTCTAAAAAACCCTGCTGGTACTCATTGTCGGGTGTGCAGTTCTCGGCATCATAGGTATGCTCACTCTAGGTGACGACTATAGTATGGGCACTAAAATAATCCTCGGCGGTAGCGGTTTGTTTATCGGCTCCTTAGTAGGAGGTGGGGGATACTCCACCCTCATCGAAGGTCAGAGCACCTGAAAAAAGATACCACAACTACTTTGCAGTAGACCCCATCCGTCCCAATTCATTCAGCACCAACGTCGTCATCACACTCGCAGCCACCTGTGAACGATACACCGCATCACCCAACGATACAGGCTTCCCTCCATGTCTGATCACCAGTGCCAACTCCCTCTCCGAAAAATCTCCCTCAGGACCAACCAGTATATTAATATCTCCAGTTCCGGAGACTGCTTCCTTCAAAGGAACAGACGTTTCACCCAAACTAGCCACCAAGCAAGTCTCCTCATCACAAACCACATCTATCAAGTCTTCAACCATGACAAACTCAGGCACCCATACCCGTCCACATTGTTTACACGCCTCAATCGCCCACTTGGCCCATTTCTTATTCTCCTTAGGCGCACGTCCAGAATGATCCCCGCGAAAAAAACGAAACTCACTCACTCCCAACTCCGTGCAACGCTGAATTAACTCTTCAACCGATTTATCTTTATTCAGCCACGCCAAACTCACACACACACCAGGTACAGAACGTTCAGTTTTTCGAGTGTCCACGATCCCGCACATCACTTCCTTGCGAGACACCTCCTCCACGACACACCGCCAAGAAAGTCCCTCCCCATCAAAAACATGCACATCCTGCCCGACTTTTATTCGTAAGACATTCAATGCATGATGGGCCTCGTCATCCCGCAACACTACCCGTGAACCATCCTCACTCAGAAACTGCGAATAAAATCTATATATATGTGACATAATCTTCCCATTCATAACTGTAAATTGTTCCAATAAAAGGGTATAATAGCCCGTCTACTCAGTTCATTCCAACTGCTAGCCTGAGTATTTACACTACATCCTAACCCAAATACGGTTTAAATACACTCAATATGGACCTTACAACACAAAAATCGACCCTCAACGGCACCGTCGACATCCCCGGATCAAAATCCCACACCATACGCTCTGTTGCCATAGCCGCATTAGCCAACGGCAACAGCCATATTCGCGGCCCACTCGACTCTAGCGACACCCAGTCCGCCGTTGAAGCCTACCGCGCCCTAGGCGCTAAAATTGATCAACGTGTAGACGGATGGCATGTTACAGGTCAATGCGGAAAACTCACGGCCCCCGACCACACCATCGACGTAGGTAACTCCGGCACCACCATCCGCATAGCCCTTGGCTCCTGCGCACTCATGACCGAAGGCGAAGTCACTCTTACCGGCGACAAACAAATCCAACGCCGCCCCGCCAAACCCCTCGCACGTTCTCTAAAGGATCTCGGAGCCACCGTTGTAGACATAAACAATACCGGCTGTCCACCATTCTCTGTAAAAGGCCCTATTCAAGGCGGCGAAACCACCATCGAGTGCAAAACCAGCCAATACCTCTCCAGTCTCCTAATGTGCTGCCCACTCGCCCAAAATGACACCCTTATCAAAGTCCCCCTTCTCAACGAAACCCCCTATGTAGGCATCACTCTCGACTGGCTCAATCGCCAAGGCATCAAACTCGATTATGAATCCGACTACTCTGAATTCAGAGTCCCTGGTCGCCAATCCTACACCCCAGTAAACCGACTCATCCCCGCCGATTTCTCCTCCGCCACCTTCTTTCTCGCAGCAGGCGCACTCCCCGGCAACCAAGTCACCTCATCCGGACTCGACTATTCCGACACTCAAGGCGACAAAGCCGTTGTCGAATACCTAAAAGCCTTAGGGGCCAATGTCACCCTCGTAGAACAATCCATTCACGTCACCGCTGACACCCTACAAGGCTGCGAAATCGACATGAACGCAACTCCCGACGCTCTCCCCATGATGGCCGTCCTTGCCTGCTTTGTTTCAGGCGAAACAAGACTCGTAAACGTCCCACAGGCCCGTATGAAAGAGACTGACCGCATTGCCGTTATGTGCCAAGAACTCACTAAAATTGGCGCCGATATAGAAGAACTCTCAGACGGCCTCATCATCCGCCAATCAAACCTTAGATCCAGCAGCGTCCAAGGGCACGGCGACCACCGAGTCATTATGTCCCTCGCAATCGCCGGCACCCAAATCGACGGCGGCGTCCACATCCAAGATGCCGACGCCATGTCCGTCACCTACCCCACATTTGCCCAAGACCTCCAATCCATAGGTGGTCAAGTAACCATACACGACTAATTCACACCCGTACGGAGGAAATAACTACATGAACATCGTCATTATCGGTCCCAAAGGCGCAGGCAAATCCACCATAGGCGAAACCCTCTCCCAGCTCCTCCAACTTCCCATCGCCGATACTGATGCCACCATCGAAACCCTCTACAACGCTGAAAATGACACCAACCTCACCTTCCGCAAAATCTACAAAGAAATCGGCGAAGACAACTTCCGAGACCTCGAACGCCATGCTGTAGACCAATGCGCCCAAGAAGACTGGCACCTCATCATCACTGGCGGCGGCACATTTATCGACACCCAATCCCGCCAAGCTCTCCGCGCAAACGGCGCCATCATACTATACCTCACCTCAGATCACGAAACCCTTTGGGCCCGCGCCACAGAAAAAGGAACACCACCCTGGTTAGAAGGCCGCGACGGTAAACAACTCTTTATCGACCAAGTTACCCTTCGCGACGAAGTCATGCGACCCTTCGCAGACGTTCTCATCGACAGCACCGATAAATCTCCCCAAGACATCGCCGACGAAGCCGCAGAATCCATTGCCCAAGAACTTGCCATATGCTGCCGATCCGCCAACACCTTCGGCGATATCATCCGTATCACCAACTTCGGCGAATCCCACGGCCCTGCTATAGGTTCCATAATGGAAGGCCTACGCCCCGGCATACCTATCGACGAAGAAGCCATCCTCCTCCAAATGAACCGACGACGTCCCGGCCAATCAAAAGTCGTCACCCAACGCAAAGAAGCCGACAAAGTCAAAATTCTCTCCGGAGTCTGGGAAGGTAAAACCACCGGAGCCCCCATCGCTTTCCTCATCGAAAACCAAGATCAACACTCCAAATCCTACGACAACATCAAAGACCTTTTCCGCCCAGGCCACGCCGACTTCACCTTCTATAAAAAATACGGCCTACGCGACCACCGAGGCGGCGGACGCTCCTCCGCACGCGAAACAGCTACCCGCGTAGCCGCAGGCGCTATCGCCATGGACATCCTCGCCAAACAAGGTATCGAGTTTCACGCCCACGCCACCCAAATCGGCACCATCAAAGCCAAAACTTGCGACTACTCCGTCATCGAAGAGAACGACGTACGCTGCGCCGATCCCGAAGCAGCCCAAGAAATGCGCGAAGCCATCCTCAATGTCCGTAAAGTTCAAGACTCCATCGGCGGTATCGTCCAACTCGACATCACCGGCGTCCCCGTAGGTATCGGCGACCCCGTATTCGCTAAACTCGACGCCCGCCTCACCTACGCCCTCATGACCATTGGCGCTTTTAAAGGTGTAGAAATCGGCGACGGATTCGCCCTCACCACCCTAAAAGGTTCAGAATCCAACGACAACATGCAAGACGGTAAATTCCAATCCAATAAAGGCGGCGGGATCACCGGAGGCATCTCCACCGGACAAACCATCACCCTGCGTGTCGCCATCAAACCCACCGCTTCCATCTCCAAAGAACAACAATCTCTAGATATCCACGGCGAAAACACCCCCATCAAAACCATCGGCCGCCACGACCCCTGCATCGTCCCCCGCGCTGTCCCCGTCATCGAAAACATGGCCGCCCTCGTCATCCTAGACGCCCTCGAAATCCAATATCGTCTAAACCCTAATTGGACACCCGAAACCTTCGCAACTAGCGGAGAATGAACGAGGATACAAGTTGTCCCGAGAGTAGAAATGGCGTAAAATTTATACAACTTACAAAAGAAAATAATAAAAAGGCACTTATCGCAATTTTAATTATTGGCTTTCATATACTAGTCATAATCTACATCTTCATTAAACGCGACCAACTTTTATGCGAGACCTGCGAAAGCACATTCCGACAACCAACCCAAAATTAATTGCCCTGTTTATAATCGGGATCATCGGATTACTATTTATTTTATGGTCACTTAAAGCCTAGTTGATCTTAGCCCTTAGAACCAAAAGCAATTATGCTATCATCATATCCATACGATTTCTGAAAGTCCACATCATAAGCACCCTCCGGTCCAGAATGACATTATGGGTAAACGCTCTAGGATTTTCCCTGTACACTTTCTGCATGACTCTCTAGCTAAAGAAAATTGATACTATCTAAATCACAGCTGGAAAGGAGTGGCATTTAAATATTTTCCTTGCCAATACTTTATATACTACTATACTTATCGTTATAGTAGTATATAATGTATATCATTCAAAAGGAATGTTTATGTCACATCAACTAAAAACAAAATCTAAGAAACATTCGACTAAAGAAATTGGACTGGCCTTAGGTGCATTTGATTTCTGTCATGAAGGACATATCAATTTTTTAAAGCGCGCTGTCGAAGCCTGTAATGAATTAATCATTGGTATTCACACAGACGAGGAAATATACAACTATAAAGGCCAATATCCTCAAAATAACCAAAACGAACGTTTAATAGCCCTTCGTGCCCTCAATATAGCTAAGCAAGTTGAGATATTTCATTGTCGAAAACAATTTTGTAAAGACCATCAAATTACAATTGTATTTCACGGTGACGATTGTAGCGAAGAAGGTTACTGTAAAGTATGGGGTGAGACATTAATCTCAGAATTGAATATTAATATTAAGATTCTCCCCCACACGCCCAATATACACAGCACACATTTAAGAGAACAAACCCCTCCCATTGGGTGGTGGCTTTATACGCCAAATCCTGATTTTACGCGAGAACATATCTTTGACCACATTAAAGACCTATACAAAAAATTGGGAGGTGTGTGGTTCGTATCGCTTAAAGATCGTAAGTTAATACGTAAGCATTTCCCCAATTCACCATGTGCCCTTATCGAGGATGGAACAAATGCAAAACTGGCGCCCGAAATAATCAAAAACTATAGTTTAGATGTACTGATAATTACCCATTTTAATTATAAAGTTCTATTCCCAGCGCTCAGCTCATTAAGCAATGAAATCAACCTTGTTGTTCTATCTCATGGCCGCAGCGGTAAACATGGAACTAGTGCTCACAGGCATCGTAAATTAAATAATCGTTCCTCTAAAAAATCCAAACAACCTGAGAATGTAATTATTCATGACTGGTCCTATGATAATCAGTGTTACACACATATGGATTCATTTATAAATAATGGTGGACGATTCACCAATCCAATTCCAAAATGTGAGAAACCTCGTATTTTAATAATATCCACTTGGCATATTCCGAAGAAACAGCTAAACCGAAAATTGTTTTCCAAATCTAAAGATACACCAGGCTTATTGCATGATACGGCTTGGGCAGAGGCCTTTCAGAAATTGGCAGATAGATACGAACTGATATTTGCCCCGCACCCAATAAGTGACAAGGCTTTAGTTCAACGATTTTTGCATGTTTCAGGAGCAAAACTCTTAAAGTCAAATGGTCGATCATTTGAAAACGTACCCGAAATGAATTGCATTATCTGTGATTTAAGTGGTGCTTTCTGGGAATCGATGCTTTTTGATACTCCTGTTATTCTCGCAGTACCAAATTCAGGATACAAATGGCCTTCAAGTCGACCCCCTAAACAAAAAGAAGTAAAAAAGATTATTCCCTTTACACAAGCAGACAATCTAGCCATAACGATATCAAAATGTATAAATAAACGTGTGATACAGCAAAGGGCAATAGCTGAAAAACGCTTAGGTTCTATTGATGGCAAATCAACTCAACGGGTAGCAGATCGAATAAAGCTTCTAATAAGTCATCCCTTATAAATAGATATTAAAAAACCACAAATGAGTGAAACACCCTATACAATACTAGATAATCAATTCATATATAGAACCACCTAACATTCGCCAAATACCCTAAAAACATTGCCTAGATAAGCAATTGCCCAATCCACTAAGCCATAAAATCAATAATTTCCCGAAATGCAAAGATCGCTAAAAAGAACCTCAAAAATACCCCCAAAAAACGCAAGACATACCACCCTACCCTTTAGACTCCGAAATGTGTAAAATGTTATCATTTACACATTGTAGAAGAAACCAATTTCGGAGCTCATCCCATGAAATTTCAAGCCACCCTCAGCCTGGCACTTATCCTCATAACCCTCATTCTGCTCCCCAGTACAGCTCAAGCGGCAACATTAGCCCAAGCCCGCCAGCTCGTCATTGAAGGCAAATACACCGACGCAATCACCGTCTTCGAGCAAGTACGGAAAAACAACCCCCAATCCATTACACCCCTCGACGGCGATCAATTCGGTGCTGTCTACGGAATGGCTGAAGACCCCCAAGGCCACATGGAACACTGCAAATGGATCTTCAACCGATTCCCCCTGAAAGACAACACCCGCCCCGAAAATGCCGAACGTACCGCCAAAGCCTACATCATCTGTGCCACAGCAACAAACAAAAAGCTTCTCAGTAAATCCGAAGACTATACCTACTTCGCCGCCACTAAAGGCAAAGGAAAATACGTCCACTGGTTCTACGTCGCCCATGGCATAGCCCACTACCGACTCAAAGACTACAACGAATCCAACAAATGGCTCCGCCGCGCCCTCGAGAACTCCGACCCTAATATCCACAGTCTAGCCCTCGCCTACCAAGCCATGAACATCCACAAACGCGGCTACAAAAACAAAGCCCTCGACCTCCTCAAGCAAGCCGAAAACGACTTCGATAAACTCGCCAAGCCCGGCACCAAAGAATACACCCTCCATTGGTCCAACGTGCTCACCTCTCAACTCGCCATCGAGGAAGCCAAAGCCCTACTGCAAAAGTAATGCACTGGTATATTTGTATAGAAACCTAAGGCTTACTTCATCACTACCATAAACCAAAAAATCCCCAGCAAAGCCGGGGATTAAATAAACATTTACTATAAAGTGAAAACTTAGCTTTTCATATTGATATACTGTAAAGGTATTTCAAGGTTTTCACCTTTTAACATAGAAATTACTGATTGTAAGTCGTCAATCTTTTTACCAGTTACACGTACCTGCTCATCTTGAATCTGTGCTTGAACTTTTAGTTTTTCTGCTTTGATCAACTTTACAATATTTTTAGCAGACTCCTTATCGATCCCCTCCTTTAAAGCACAGTCTTTACGTACACCACCTTTAGAAGTGGGTTCTTCATCCTTATAATTTAAGGTCTTAGGATCCACACCTCGTTTAATTAGTGTTGAATTCAACACATCTTCTACCGAACACATTTTCATCGAGTCATCGGTACTTACACGAATAACTTTCGTAGACTTATCAAATGTTATTTCCGTTTTGGAATCGCGGAAATCATAACGCGTAGAAATCTGCTTACGTGCGTTATTTAAGGCATTATCAACTTCTTGTAAATCTACTTTATTCACAATATCGAAGGATGGCAAAACAATGTTCTCCTGGCTTTATGTATAGTTAATCAGTTTCATTCGGGTTGGTAACACGAGGCGCTTCAGAAGGGGCCATTAAACCATCGCCTCCTTCACCACCTGGATGTTCAGACGGGGCAACCATGTGCTCAACAGGAATGTCTTTTTTAGTTTCAGTCACGCCTTCGATAGATCCGTGGGTAGCTTCACTTAAGGTATAAAAGAATTTCTGATCAGGTCCCTGATTCACTGTAAATTTACCATTCATGATTACAGGCTCATTTACCATTCGACCAATCTTTTGTCCCTCGGCCATTTTCACCAATAATACATCGTGTGCAGGCGGCATATTACAAAAATAACATTCTAAAGGTAAAGGCAATAATAGAAATTCGGTCACATCAACCCATTGCTCTTGTGGCACCATAAACCCAATAATGTTTATGTAGTCACCATCGCGCGCCAAAACTTCCTCAGCATACTTTCCGCCGGATTTAGGCTTGCCTTTGGTTTTACGCATATGCGTCCACTCAAGTAGCATGTCGCTTTTGAGCAACTCTTGTTGTTCCAATTCTGTACGCATTGTATTGTATTTAACAATGAGATCTTGACGGCTCATTTGGCCGGTCAAAAGGGTGATTGAACCTATTATCACCAAGACCCCAAAGAATAGTGTTAGATCACGTTTTGTTCTCTTCTTCATTTCAATACTCTCCAAGTACTACTATAGTAATATATTTTATGACGCTTGTAAATCTTCAGCGATGTCTGCTTGATAGGCTTCCCATGCAGGTATGATTCCTGCAAATAGACCGACAAAAGCAACCACTGCGAAAAACTTAAGTTCATCAATGCTGGTAGTTAACCCATAAATTGTTAGACCATAGGTTTGACTTACATATATTCCTAATAAAATGGCTACCAATTTACCCAATACCCATCCACTGAGTATGCCAATAAGTGTGACTAGAAATGCTTCAATAATCACGGCACCAAAAATCTCGTATGCGGAAGCCCCTAATGCACGCATGATGGCCATGTCGCGCTTGCGTTGTATAATTGATAAATAGAGCCCAATCATTATAGAGAGTGCTGATATTATGACCACCACATAGCCAACGGCCTTAAGTACCGCGACAACTGGTCCTAAAATTTTATCGTAGAGTCTTGTAACTTGAATGATTGGTACAGCTGGAGTGCATTTATAGTCATCCAATATGGTTTCCATAAATGTAAAACGGTAGCTTGAACTTTCTAAATCAACTAAAACAGCGGTGATCTTCTGATCTTCTTTATGTATTTCTTTCGTTTCATGATCATGTGCATGATCGTGACCATGATCGTGAGAATGCCCCTCTTCTAATTCTTCATCGTGTGTTGCATGTAATTCCCAAACAGACACTAAATCAACAAAGATGGCTCGGTCGTTGGAGGTACCGGAAGGTTTTAAAATACCGACAACGGTATACATTTCTTCAGCATGATCACCTAAGTCTGCAATACCGTGTGTTCCTGAAAACTCAGACCCAATTGTTAGGCCAGTTTCTTCCGCTACCCGAACTCCTATAACTGCTTCCATCGATTGCTCGAAAAAACGGCCTTCTTTAATTTGAAACGGATAGCGCTTTTTGTATTCACCACTGGAATCTAATTGAGTGTCACTTGACCAAGGATAATCGAAGATATCTTTTTCTGTACCCACAATACGGAATGAATTATAGGTGTCGCCTAAACCGACTGGAAATGCATGAGCAACATCTTCTTCTTCTTTTATCCGAAGATAATCGGAATATGACATGTACCCAGTGGGATTGTCCATGTAATAGATAGCATTAAGAACTAACTGCAAGGGAGACCCTTGAGGACCAACAACTATATCATAGGCTAGTTGCTCTTCCTCAAATCGCTTACGAGTTTCATTTCGTATTGTAAGAATAGATGAAATTAATCCCACAGCAAGTGCTACAGACAATATAGTCATGGTTGTAGTAAACCAACGATTCCAGAGATAATTCCATGCAATGTGCCAAAGACTCATGATGAAACCTCCTGTACTAAACCAGTGCAGTCAAAACGTTGTGGAAGTGAATCGGCAATCGATTTATCGTGTGTCACCATCAACATAGTTACTTCTTCTTCTGTGCACATTTCAATTAGTAAATCCATAACTGACGCAGCTGTTTTAGGATCAAGACTACCGGTAGGTTCATCGGCTACAACTACTTGTTGTTTATTGGCTAAAGCACGCGCTATGGCTACACGTTGCTGCTCTCCAACACTCATGGTATTGGGTTTACTGTGTAGTCGATGTCCAAGTCCTACTCGTTCAAGTAGAGCCGTGGCTCGTGGCTTCCATTCGTCGGGTTCGCGTGTATCACTAAACTGCATACCAAGTAGGACGTTTTGAAGTGCAGTAAAAGGCTTAAGCAGGTTAAATGTTTGGAATACAAAGCCAAAATTCTGACCGCGAAAACGGTCCATTTGCCCCTCATTTAGTGACTGAATCTCGGTACCGTTTACTCGAACAATGCCCTCGTCCGGTCGTAATAAACCTGTGGCTAAGTTCAACATGGTACTTTTACCACACCCACTTGGTCCCCAAAGGGCCAACTGTGCTCCAGGGCCTACTTTAAATTCTTCACAGAAAAATTCAACTTGTGGGCCAAGTTTTCTTCTACACTGCGTTAATTCAATCATGCGTACACTTTCTATACATATTTTTAAAGTAAAGGGTACAAATAATACCAAATCTGATATGAATAATCTATCTCAATGCGATATAACACTTTAGATACTGGTTTCTATTCGCTGTTTTCAGGGCTATTTTGGTGCAAAATTAGTCTTTTTCGATACAATATGATACAAATATCGAATAAAACTAAGGGGGAATTATGAACGACATAATAATGCATAGTTATTCTTTACGCAATTTTTCGCGTGAAGAAGCATTTACCCATACCGCGGCGTGTGGATATAAAGGTATAGAATTACAACGAGCTCATTTTAAAGAACAGGAATTGGACAGTGAATTACCACAGTGTTTAAGGTTGGCCAATGATCTGGGATTGTCTATCCATTGTGTGGATTTTACGGCCGATATAACCAATGATGATGAGAAAATACGGCAAGATTCTATTGATCTTATAGCAAAAAATTTACGTATCTGTGGCACTCATCATATCCCCTTGATGAATGGATTTACAGGTTTTTTAGTTGCTGACGCTGACAATTGGGGGGCAAATGGCTCGGCCATTGCTGAGGAAAAGCATTTTGATCGTGTGACTGAAGCGTTGATCCATTTGTGTAGCATTGCCGAATCATCTAATGTGACCCTTTGCTTAGAAGTTCATATGAATACAATTCACGATACGTATGGCACAACTGCACGATTATTAAATCGCGTACAAAGCAATCGCTTAAAAGCCAATCCTGACCCAGGAAATACATTTGCAACCAGTGCTGCTGAGCATTCTCCTCTGTCTTTGGATTTAATATCGGAATCCATAGGGTATTTTCATATGAAAAATTGCCGAAAAACCTCTGAGGGTACCTACTCGTACGATGGTTTTCTTGGGGATGGTGAAATTGATTTTATACCTTACCTAGAAAAGCTACAATCACTTAATTATAACGGCCCTATTTGTGTTGAATATGTAGGTGAAGGCGATGCAAAAGCGGCGGTTAAGGAAGATATAGAAACACTGCGAAGCTGGCTGGAGACTATATTTTAAAGTTTTCTGAGTACAATATCTTTAAACTGAACAATCATGGGTGGACCGGAGTGAAGTTGAAGGGCTAGTATGCCTGAAAAGTCTTGTTGTTCTGGATGATAGTCGATCACTTCGGCCATTAATTTACCATCCACATACAATGTAATTTTTTCATCCACGCAAATGAGTTGATATTCGTGCCACTCTTCGAGTTTAAAATGAGCAGGGCCTTGAGCTTCAGGTATTTTTGTTGTAGCGGCGTCACCCATAGTATTAAATATGGTTCGTTCGCCTCGCCAAGCCAATGTATGCCGTCCGAACTCATCGTATAGGCGTACTTGCCAAGGTGTTTTTGTGTTGTTATCTACTTGATATCCTCTACAGTCATCCGGAATATCACCATCGAACATTTGACTGCGAAATTGAAAGCCACCATTTACACTTCTGTCACTTATTAATCGGTGCTTGAGCCTCAGCTCAAAATTAGTTAACTCTCCGCCTTGATATACTAAATAATGGTTTCGTTTTGTCGGATGTTCTTCGGTTATTTTAGCCGTAATAGCACCGTCTTCAATTGACCAAAAAGACATGTCGGCTGCTTGCCATCCTTTAAATGACTTTCCATCAAAAATGATTTCTTCTTGCGATCTAAATTGAATCGTCGAACATGAAATGAATGAAAATCCAATTATTAATAACAAATTATATTTGATCATTTTAATCTTCTATTGGTGGATTATCTTGAGCATCTTTAAAACCAAGCAATAACCAAACAGAAGCTAGAGCAATCATTAATCCTAAGAATGGTGGGAAAAAGGCCAATGCGCAAGCACCCAGTAATACTACCCCCCGCTCTGCTTCATTCTTTGGAATATTCATGGCTATATATGCACAGGCAAATCCTGTAAGTCCTAGAGTCAATGCAAGTGCAATTGGGAGCATTGGTTTTAATGCAGTAGTTATAGGGAAAGCGAGAAACAATATAGGGAAACCGAATATATAATAGGAGGAAATACCGGTATATAAAGAGTCCATGGATTTCCGGCCTTCAGACCAGCGTTTTACAATAATAACGTGTACACCTGCCCATAGGCTTCCTTGAGTTGCAGCGAAAGGTGCGGTGAGGGCCATAGCAATATTTCGTATTCCTGTGCTTATGTGAGTGCGTGTACTGCTGAAATCGATTTTCTCATCTTTACGTGTGGAGATTGCTCCCTTAAGAATTTCGATACCGGTAATAATATCTCCAAAAAGTATGATGTAAATCACGAAAGCAAGCCCAAGCACATCTGGATTAAACATCATAGCAAGAGTGGGAAAGCCAATATAGAATGGGGATGCTTTTTCGAGTAATGACATAAAAGGATCAATTGGGTTCATTAACCCCATTTGAATAATACTGGCACCTGTTTCATCGGTATAGTTTATTTCACCAAGCATTATTCCAATAACCCCGGCGAGGATAAAGCCTGGCAATAACCCCAAAGAAGCTAATTTAGCCAACCACGGTTTAGTTCCCTTATATTTCATAACCGGAATGGAGAACATTAATAGTAAGCATACACCCATTGCTATGGTCATTGAGACGGGCATTTCTGTGGGCTTTAGGACATTATCTCCGATAAAGACTCGCTGAAGGGCTGCAATTGCTGCTCCCAGTATTATTGCACCTTTGAGGGCCATGGGCATAGAATCTATAACCTTCTTGCCAAGTCCCGTTATGCCCAATACGATTAAAATTAAAGATACATCAAGGGATACTGCCGTCATATACATAAAACGTTCTGTGGGACCGGAAAAATCATCTGTCATAAACATTTTGAGCACTAGTGGAATAGCAGGAGTGACCCAGCCAGGAGCAAATGGCTCGCCAAAAATTATTGGCCCTGAACTAATCAGCATGGATGAAATCATTGAAAAGATTACAGCCTCTTCAAATGTTAAGCCGAAGTAAGGAGACATCAGTAACGGTACAAGCGCAAGTCCTGTGGCAGCTGCGACTATAAGTCCTTGTAATGTTTCTGGCCAAGTAATACCGGTGTGAATAAAGGGAATACGTAGAGTAAAAGGCCCCCATTTAATTCCCGGTTGAGCTTCGCCGTCTTTACGTGTCATCGACATTCAATTACCCCTTCTCAATAGTGGCTTATACGAGTTTTCGATTATAGTGCAAACAGTCTTGTTTGTCTAGTCTTTGCTTATTTACAGATTTTTTTGCCTTCTCGACTGTCTGGAAATGGGCATAGAGTACGCAATGCGCATTGACTACACTTAGGGGTGCGTGATTGACACACTTCACGGCCATGAAACACCATGAAATGAGAATATAGGGACCAGTGTTTATGTTCCCAAATTTTCATCAGGTCATGCTCTACTTTAACTGGGTCGGTGTTTTTAGTGAATCCAAGTCGTCGGGTTAGGCGACCGCAATGGGTATCAACTACGACTCCAGGAATATTAAAACAAGTACCCAAGACTACATTGGCTGTTTTTCGACCTACGCCTGGAAGATTAACCAGTTCTTCGAGGGATTGGGGTACTTCTCCTCCATGTTTTTCGAGGAGTATTAGTGCATTGGCTTGAATATTTTTGGCTTTATTATGGTAAAAACCACAGGTCTGAACATACTTTTTAATCTCTTCAAGAGGAGCATCAGCATAACTTTGAGCTGTAGGAAAACGCTTGAATAGAGCTGGTGATATTTTATTCACGCGTGCGTCGGTGCATTGTGCAGATAGAATGGTTGCTACCATGAGTTCAAGTGGGTTGGAGTGATCGAGGGAGCACTCGGCATCTGGATATATAGCATCTAAACGATCGAAGACTTCTTTTGCACGTTCTTTATTTGCTTTTATTGTCAATTTAAAATCGGGCATTGGATTATTTTTGACACCATTGAATAAACTCAGTGGCAGAAAGATTATTGAGTACATCTTCTGCATTTAGCCAGCCTTTACGTGCAATGCCTACTCCATATTTCATAAAGTCTATAGCACTTGTGCTATGAGCATCTGGACTGATGCAGAGCTTTATCCCTTTGTCACGCGCTTGGCGAACATAGCGCCAGTCGAGATCAAGTCGTCTGCAATTGGCATTGATTTCGATTGCAACACCGTTGGCGACACATGCATCGAATATTTGTTCAAAATTGAGAGTATATCCTTTTCGCTTGAGCAGCAATCGCCCAGTTGGATGTCCGAGAATATTGGTTTTGGGGTGTTCAATTGCTTTGACAACTCGTGTAGTCGCCTCCTCTTCACTCATATTAAGGTTGGAATGTACGGAGGCAATAATCAATTCAAATGTATTAAGAATTGAATCTTCATAGTCTAGTGAACCGTCTGCTTTAACATCAGATTCAATCCCTTTGATTAATTGAAAGTTGTCGAAATTGGCATTGAGTTTTTCTATTTCGCGGTGCTGTTGCTCAACGCGATATGGTTGTAGACCTCCAGCATAACCGGCTGATTGGCTATGATCGGTGATGGTTAGATATTCATAACCAATTTCTTGAGCACATTGAGCCATGTCTATCATTGAGTTTTGCCCATCACTATAGGTTGAATGGCAATGGATGACACCCTTGAGATCATTAATCTCAAGTAATTTGGGTGTCTCCTCTAATGAAAATTCGCCTCGATCCTCGCGGATTTCGGGTGGTATAAAGGGCAAATCAAGTTTAGCATATATATCGGATTCGGTATCGGACGAAAGGTTGTCCTCGCCTTTAAAGAGCCCGTATTCATTCAGTTTAAGATTACGTTCTTTGGCTCTTTGACGCATGACGACATTGTGTTCTTTGCTACCAGTGAAATGAGCTAGCGCATAGGGAAATTGTTCATCGCTTACCACTCTGAGATCGGCACTTAAGCCTGAACTGAGAATAACACTGGACTTTGTTTCTCCATGGCCTGTTATATCGACGACATATTCATCTTCAACGAATCGTTTCATAACCGATTCGGGATCTGTAGATGAGCATAGTATATCTACATCTTTGACCACTTCTTTGCAGCGACGTAAGCTGCCTGCAATATCAATACGAATTATTGAAGGCTCTTGCTTTAGTAGCGTTTGAATTCTCATAGCTTCAACATAAGCTTTATCAAAAAGATGTTGCCCAACGTGTAACCGGGCGAATTGTATACCGCGCTGCAGCTTATCGAGCATTTTGGGACCAAAGCCTTTCAACGCGGCCAATGATCCGTCTTCACAAGCGTATTCCAATTCTTCTAGGGATTGAATCTGCAATTCATCGTACACTTGTTTAATACGCTTGGGGCCTAGGCCAGGGATTCCAAACAGATCAAATAAAGTATCGGGAAATTTATTGCGTAACGTTTGATGATATTCGAGAGTGCCATTGAGGACAAATTCTGTAATTTTTTGTTCAAGAGCATCCCCTACACCTTTGAGTTCTCTTAACCGCTTTTCTTGGACTACTGTTTCAATTGGTTCTTCTAAGCTTTCAATTTGCCTGGCAACCTGAGTATAGGCTCGGCTTTTGAAGGAACTTTCACCAGAGAGATCGAGTAAAAGTGCAATTTCTTCGAGTAATGCTATAACTTCTTTGTTGGTCATACGAACCTTTATATCAGCGTTTTATTGGTGTTTTTCTTGATTATGATAGTGCAGGAAAGTGTATCATGATGGTATCGTATCCGACAAACGCGTTTGTATTTACGCAATGAGGAAAAGTCTTGGGAATTCTCTATTTAATCGCCACCCCTATTGGGAATTTGGAAGATATCAGTTATCGTGCTGTGCGTATTTTAAAAGAAGTCGATGTATTGGCTTGTGAAGATACACGCGTTACGCGCAAATTATTAAATCATTATGAAATTCCAAAACCTAGCATGATGTTCTCACACCATCAGCACAATGAAAAGCGTTCGGCTCCAGGCATCATTCAATTATTGGAAGACGATAAAACAGTTGCCTTATGTACAGATGGTGGTTATCCTGGAATTAGCGACCCTGGTTATCATTTACTTCATCAGGCCGCTGATGCGGGCCATGAAATTGTTGTGGTACCGGGTGCAAGTGCAGTTCCTACTGCTCTACTGGCTTCTGGCTTACCTAGTTCAAGTTTCATTTTCCGTGGGTTCCCACCCAAAAAAACTGGTCAACGGTGTAATTTCCTGGAAAAGGATGCTGATTTAGCACACACGTTGATATTTTTTGAATCACCACAACGAATCCTTGATCTTTTGGAGGATGCCCAAAAAGTCCTTGGTGATCGAAAAGCAGCCGTGTGTATGGAACTAACTAAGAAATTCGAACGTGTTTTTCGAGGATATCTTAGTTGTCTCATTGAGGATCTTAAAAGTGATGTCTTGAAAGGTGAAATTACAGTAGTGATCGCTGGAAACCATAAAAAGTTTAGACAATAGTTGAATAATTTTCATATTTAGTAAATGAAATAGTTGATAATATTTTGTAATACATAAGATAATAATTTTAATGATATCATTCAATAGGTGATATATGTCTAATATCTTAGATTACAATGTTAATCCCGATACTACTATTCCCGTGTATGTACAGATTGAAAACTTAGTTCAATTCTCAATCATCTCGAATAAAATCTCTTCTGGGGATTTCTTGCCGTCATTACGTAAATTATTTAATGAATTCACAATTAATCCTAATACTGTCGCTAAGGCATATCGAGATTTAGAGCTACGTGGAATTGTACGTGTTAGTCGTGGATTAGGCGTAATTGCATATCGATAATGTATTATCGATATGCAAAAAGATGATTCAGGAACAATCGAAAGCACATTTATTGGATGCTTTTGCAGAATGCTTGGCTAGTGGTTATTCAGCCAAGGAAATACGTAAGATTTTGACCAATGTGGTTGAATCCAAGCGTCTCCCCAATACCTGCTAAAAAGCTTAACTTTCTATTGTAAGTCTGTATCGACCATTTACTTGATTGATACGGCATGCTTTTCCGAACGTATCTTTCATATATTCAGAGGTCATTAGCTGTTGTGACTTGTCTTGTTGTAACGTTTTTCCTCCTTTAAGAAGATGTGTAAAGTGCATCCAGGGACGGATTTCATCAATATGATGTGTTACATAAATGATCGACGGGGTGTTTTCCAATTCTGAGTAATGCGTTAAGTCTTCAAGGAGTAACACTCGATTTACTGGATCTAGACCTTCACATGGTTCATCCAATATCAATAATCGCGGTTCATGTACGATTGAACGAGCAATTTGTACTCTTTTCTGTTCCCCTTGGGATAAGCTAGTGTAGGATTGCTCAGCCAGTTCTTCAATATTTAATCTAGCCATAGCCAATCGACTGGCTTGTTCTATGTCATCATTCCATTTTCCATACCATCCAAAGGATGCTTCAAAGCCTGATGCTACGACTACTTTTGCTTTGTCGTTTTGAGGAAGTTGTCGTTGCAGAGAGGCACTTACCCAACCGAGTTGTTTTCTGTGTACTCCTACATGACAATTGCCATAAGTTTTACCGAGTACTTGTATACGGCCTGTAGTGACCCATTCATAGGCTGTTAGTAGTTTAAGTAAGGTCGTTTTGCCAGACCCATTTGCACCGAGTAAAGCCCAATTCTCTCCTTGTTTAATGGTCCAATTTATTTGGTCAAGTATGGGACGTTCATTTAGAACATAGCATACATTTTCCATCTCCATAATATTCATTGAGTCCGACCTTCTTTATCCATTAAATGATGAAAATTACAATTAGAATACTTGTGTCTTTTTATACAGTTTTTAATGCTTAGTATAATTAATAGATCTTGAACATAGCGGTTTCCAACGCGACATAGCATGCGTCTCCCCACATTCAATTATGATAGTAGTTTTTTCGGAATTGAGGGTCCAGCAACTGTAACGATTATAGAATCGAAGGGTGATTTATAAGGAGCGCCTAATGTTCCATCACCTTTTCTGTACTCAATATTTGTATATCCCAGCTGATTGATTGGTTCATAGGCTTGTGTGGATAGCGACTGATGCTCCTCAATGGGAACGATTTCTTCTCTCAATTTTGCCAAAATTAAAGTCTGATAACCAGAACCTATTCAAATCTCAAGAACGGAAATGGAGGGCTTAAGCTGAAGAATTTGGGTCATCAATGCAACTGTGTATGGTTGAGAGATAGTTTGATTGAGGCCTATTACTATGGATTTATCCTCATAAGAGTATTTCTCATAAGCAGTCGGCACAAATGTATGCCTGGGGATAGTTTGGAATGCCTGCACTATTTGCTGAACACTTATGCCTCTTTGTTGAATCTGGCGAGACACCATGTCTAGCCTTTGAGCCTGTGAATTCATGGATTACAAACCAATAGTCATTCGTATGATTAGTGTTCGCAAAAACCAAAGGAAAAAAAGTAAGGCGAGCGGACTTAGATCGAAGAAACCTGATGGCTTGACAATTTTTCTGGTCTGTTCCAATAATGGCTCTGTAATCTTTTTCAACCAAGCCATACGCCCCACTTCAAGTTCGATATGTAAATAGGGTGCAACCCAACGTAGTATCACCGCAATCATATATAGAGTAAAGACGCTGTAAATAATTCGACTAAAAAGTAACATACTCAATCCAGATGTAAGGCTTTCCAGGCAGTATCATTAGCACAGATAGAGGGTATTCCGATATCCTCAACAATAACTTCCCCTAAAAAAGGGTGTGCCGTTTCTTTTAAAAATCCTGTTTTAGGCCATTGAAATGTAATGGTTATTGTGGCTTTGATGGCCACTCCAGAAATAATACCTGAATCGGCATTCAAACCGGAAGGAATATCTACAGCAATGGTAAATACCTTTGGCCATGTTTCAATAATGGTTTTCAATAATCCTTTAATATCACCTTGGGTACTGGTGCCTACAACAGCATCTACCATGGAAACGTTTTCGGATAAAGACTCGATAGCAAAAAACCAATGGGATTCATCGGTCACTTGCATGCAGACACCGCCCAAATTCTCAAATACTCGTTTAAATGTACGTGCATCAGGTGATAAATTTTGGTCTTCGGCCAAAACAATTACTTTGGTATCGTGTCCTGCCAAGAAACAGTAGCGGGCGATTACGAATCCATCACCTCCGTTGTTTCCTTTTCCGCAAACAATACATACTGGACCTGATGGGATGTGTTTAAATACAGCATTTCCCGCTTTATCCATAAGTACTTCAGATGGGATTTCGAGCCCTTGTATTGCTCGATGGTCGGCTTCTCTCATCTGGGCGACACTTAGGGCTTTCATAAGGGATCACTGCTCTATTCTAACCCGGTAAGTCAGGATGGTCTCCCCATCTTTTTTAACCGGTAAAGAAAAAGTGGCTGATTGTAAATCGACTTTTTTATAGCTGTGGTTGGAATCTAAAATCGTCCATGTTCCGTAAATGGGTTCTACTACGTCGACTATTATATCTTCTTCTTTGTGGTTACGTAAGATAATTTCATATGTCGATTCGTATACATTTCCTGAAACTTTACGAAAATCTATTTGCGTACGTTCACCAACAACATCAAATACATTTCCAATCTTTAACCGTACTGTCTCATTTTTTGGAGTATGTTTAATTCGATCTTCTCCTGAGAATTGTAAGGCCCCTGAATTATCGCGTTGATACACACGCAATACGCCACCGGGTAATGGAATTCCTAATTGATTTTCCTTTTCGTTTTCGAACATAAGATACGATGCCACCTTTTGTGAATCGAAGTGTGATATTCGTTGAGAATAAAAATAGGGTTGTCCCCGAAATTCATAGGCACGATTAACGGTAATGTCTTGAGCTGAAAACAAGTTTATTTGTTTAGATTGGTTTTCCTTGATGGTGGTTTTACGCGGTACTGTATAGAGGTGGTATTCCGCAAAGGATTCTTGTCTCACCCCAGATGCATCAGCTGCCTCCAGTGCAAAAGCTCTCCCCCGCATTGTTTTGGGTTGCATATTGGCTGAAACTATATTTACATCACCTGCAACAAGTTTGAGTGTCGCATCAGTATAGGCTGCACCGGATTGGTTATTCAGAGTGATCCAAGCATCGAGGTTCATTGTATGTTCTTTGTCGTCGTACACAACAACATAATCAACACGCCATGATACTCCATTTGTTAAGTAGGTTACTTCTATATTTTGATCTGATTGGTTGTTATCCAGTAGCCATACAAGAGTGGGTTTTGCAATGAGATTGCCTGGGATTTCGGGTAAGACTACACTTCCCGGATGGTTTAGATAAATTTCCCCTTCAATTTCGTATATAGGACGACCTTGGGTATAGCTCATGAGTTTGGCATCTTTTTCGTAGAACCCAAGTTGGTTGGAGAAATTGACCAGCTTTACATTGTTGCCTACATACTTTTCCATGAGTTTTTCATAACTAATTAGATCAAACTCATAATTTTGTTCAAGAATGCGAAGTGACCCCGGAAGAGAAATTGACCGGATACTTACTGTTTCGGGTTTGATAAGTTTTGCTACATCCATAAACTGGAGTTTAATTTCACCTGGCAAAAGAGATATATTACGAGTATCTTTTACTAATGCAAGATTGTTGTTGTATATGGTAATCGACACCTCGCTTTGATCGGCGAGGGTCGATTCATTGAACCGCGCGACTCCTAGGGTGTCGTTTAAATCTGATACGGATGGACGCTTAATAGTATCAACGGAGACTTGATTTTGTGCAAAAGTGCTTAAGCTTATTAGCAACGATAGGATAACGGTAATTCTCATCATACTTCTCCTCTTTCATACATCATATAGTGCGCATCGCGATAGGTTCAATGCTTTTGTTCTATGGATGAAACGATTACAAAGTGAATTTATTCAAAGAATTTCCGTTGGAAATTAATAAAATACTTAATCATCGATATCAAATACTGGACGACGTAAGGCCGGTTCAGCATCGGGGAAGGTTTCATATAGCAAGGGATCGAGGCGAACCGATACCGGCCCTTTAGCTTGGCCATAATACCATTTGGACAGTTCTTCCAACCCTTGTGTAATGGCATCAAAAACGGGAATCCATACATGAGCTAGAGCTTCAGGCAATACAGGAACTGTATTGCTATAGGTCCAAAGAATAATATCAACATCTTTACCAATCGAACGTCCAGCAAGCTGAGCACCTTTACGTAATATAGATGCATCATCAGTACTGCTGCTATCCACTAATCCTGTGACTGTAGAATCACTCAATACTTCGCGTATGGTTTCTGTATTATCTTTGAGCGAAAAAGTCATTGATCGAATGAGATGATCTTGAGGTTCAATGTTGTGTTCATTTAATGCGCGCAAATAACCACGAAGACGATCTTCGCCAGGTTGAAATTGATCGAAAGAGCGAAGTAGTGCAATGGATGTATGACCAGCTTCAATTAATTTCTTTGTTGCGATATAACTTCCGTGCTCATAGTTTACTGTGGCTTTTGAACATTCGGGCAAACTATCCAGATGACCAATTGTTAAATAAGGTAAACTTGAGTTATGTATGCGTTCAATTAATTTGTCGTTATTTTTAATGGGGCCAACAATGATACATGCCGCAAACAATTGCTCCCAGACACTACGCGCAAAATCTCCGTTATTGGATTCATTATGGGGATTTAAGTCAAAGCAAATTCGCTCTCCACGTATACCAAACACTCGGTAGAGTTCAGAGAATAACCAAATCAACGATGATTCACTTAAAGGAATTACTTCCACAGGGGAGAATGTAGTTACACCAATACATCCCATATTGACACCTCTTAAAGCTCGTGCTCCAAGATTGGGATGGTAACCGACATCTTTAATGATGGAATTAATTTTTGCTCGTGTTGTGTCACTCACACCGGTTTTACCATTAAGGACTCTACTTACCGTAATGGCAGATACACCTGCGATATCAGCAACATCTTGTATTGTTGGTTTAGAAGATTTCAAAAAAAACTTTCTTGTTTGATTAACTAAAGTTAATTTATTACCAATATGATCAAAATAATACTACGTAGAATAATACAACACTACGTAGAATAATACAACACTACGTAGAAAAATTATACGCTACGTAGAACAATACAACACTACGTAGAAAAATTCTACGTGCGCATTTGAAATTCTTATTAAAATATTTAGTTTAGTATTCCAAATATCTCAACAAAATACAATTTTTATTATAAATTTTTAACGGAATCCTTTAGCTATTATAACCATATAGTTTTTTAATATATAGAGAAAATTTTAATAAGCGAAAAACTTAGTATATATTTAAAAATATAATTAATAATTTCAGTATTTCTACTTGACAGAAGTTCTTTGTAATGATATTTTAAGGGTATCGTTAACGTAACATTGAATTCGAATCAGTATTTAAGTATAATAGTCGAGTTTTAAATATGTTGCTGAACGTTTATTTGGTATTATTTATTTTAATCAACTAATTTTAAGGAGAATTAAATGAAAAAAAGAGGATTTACACTTATCGAACTTTTAGTTGTTATTGCCATCATCGGTATACTAGCAGCTATCTTACTGCCAGCGCTTACACGAGCTCGTGAAGCAGCTCGTCGTGCAAGTTGTCAAAACAACCTGAAACAATGGGGATTGGTTTACAAAATGTTTTCGAATGAATCTGAAGGCGGAGCGCTTCCAAGCCGTGCACCAGATTATCGTGACTCAAGTTCAGGCACATATGATGCACCAAACGGTTATGAAATTGCGCCTGATTACTTAACTGATGCAAATATTTACTGGTGTCCCTCTGATCTTGAAGCAGATGGACAAGGTACTCGTCAAGGTGGAGACTTGGCTGCATATCAAAGCACCGCAAATCATAACGAGCCAGGAATTCCAGGGCCTGAAGTAGGTGGTGAATTCGTTCGCCTACCAGAGTTTAGTTATGTATATTATGGTTACTTGCTTGATGATAACAGTGCTGACTCTTCTTTCGAAGGTGGTACAGGAACTCTCTGGGGACGTCTAGGAACAGGGGATTTTAACCATGCACAATTCAACTTCATTCAGTTAGGTGATCCTGATTGGCAGACCTGGACCAACGGCGCACACCTTGAAGATATGGATGGCATAACATTCAAAGATGGTTCAACTGACAACACAATTTTTCGCCTCCGTGAAGGTATTGAGCGTTTCTTGATTACAGACATCAATAATCCTGCGGGCAGTGCTGATGCGCAATCCTCAGTGCCTATTATGCTCGACGTAATCTTGAACTATAGCGAAACATTCCAAACTGTAGCTAATGCATTAGACCCTAGTTTTGGTGCAGAATATTTAGCTGGTAAGGATAGTGTAGCATCCAACACAAACCACATCCCGGGTGGTGTGAATGTGTTGTTCCTTGATGGACACGTAGAATTCGCACGCTATCCTTCAGATGATGTTTGGATGGTTACAGCTGATTGCGCCGATGGTGGACTTTGGAACATCTAGTTTAATAACGCGTTAATTCTAAATAATAACCGACCCTTTTGTAATGAAGGGGTCGGTTATTTTGTAGTATAACCTGAATAGTTTTTAAAAAGATTATACATTTACTGTGGTTTGTAATACATTAAAGTTTGAACCACTCATGGGCGATCCCCCAATTATAGAATACTTGCCCATTATGTGCGATATTGTCGATGTTAATATGCATATGGCTAAAATATACGTGGGGTAATGTCTAAGCCTTCGCCACGGTCAATATCAGTAAAGTAATGTTGAATACGTTTGAGCGTGCGTATTGTTGGTAAAGCTGTTTTAGCAACGGCCTTATGCACACCCATTTTAAAAGCCCAGTCGCACATGCGGTTTCCTATTTCTCCAAGTTCTTCTTCATGTTGCCACGAGTTACGATAATTTTCGAGATCCTGTGCACTCATTTTACAATTGGCAACATGGCCATATAGAAAAAGTGGTACCCAAACGTAAAAAGTATTCTTGCATTTCCAAATTTTTGAGTTCGAATTCTAATAGCTTCAGGGCTTTCACAAACAGCACAATGGTATCGTGCTTCCCCAATAGGAAATAGAATTGACAATGGGTGTAGTTTGAAATTATTGCGCGCAACCAATCAATAGCGGCTTATACGGTTTGCTCAACACTTTTGTAAATACTTCAGCGAAAATCGTAGGTATCGACATTAAATATGAAAATATCGGATTGTTTAATGGTTTGGTCGATATGCTCGAAATAATCTTCAGCATTGGACCGGCGAAAAAAAAGATCTAATCTGAAAGACAGGATACTTTTTTTCACACATTTAATCCTTATATTATCGTATCCAGCGTAGATTTTTCGTTATAATAAGTAATTTCGTTGTTTTATATGCTATAATATACTTTTTTATTACAGAAGTTACTTCATTTGTAACTTTTTTTAACCTGAATTCCAAATTTATTTAAATTTTTTGGAACTTATTGCGTCCATTATATATATAAAGCATTTGATGGGGACTACACGCGGAATCTTTAAGTAAAATTGCAAAAACACAAAAGTTTTTTAATAGTTACATAAAAACAGGTTGAATTAACTCTCTGGCGTACGTAAAATACCATAATAACATTATATTGTGTTTTTAGTTAGTTTCATATACAATATGATGAGATTAACCTACGGATTTTTATTAGTGATTAGATATCAAACAATAGTGCTTTTTTTACTTATCGGCTATGCATTCTCTATTAGTGCATTTGCTGAGCATACTATTCCTGTTGAAGAAATTAAGGTTGAAGAAATCTTTGCGGGTGACGCTGCTAGTTTTACCAAACCGGCTGAAATTGACATGAATGCGTTGATTTTGTCTACACCTGAATATAAAGAGATCAAGAAAAAGAAGCTTGATAAAGGTACAGGTAAGTATTGGATCTTACGCAATCAAGCAACTGAGCGGGCGCACAAAGCTATTATTGAAGTCGTTAATGGGGAGGATTACGACTTTATCGCGAACGAAGGGTATTTGGGTAGTTTAGCCACCCCTATCGATTGTGAAAATTTAACGAAGAAGGCTTTGAAAATAATTAAAAAATGAATAAATCGGAATTTCAATCGTGAAGCAATTAGTGATATTTATAAGTCTATTTATTCTCCTCGCCTCTTCCTTCATCGGTTGCGAGAGTACTCCCCCCTCACATGCCAGTCGCCTAACGCCGACTCCTACAAAAGAATTGCGAGCTCAAAAAGATTTAAGGTCTGCTTGGGAATTGTATGAGGATGATGCTTATCATCAGGTAATTCCGAATGTAGAACATATTCTACGCCGCTATCCTAGTACCCGTGCGAGTATTGAAAGCAATTATCTTTTAGCTTTGGCATATTTTAAAATTGAAGGCTATCCTGATTCGGTAGCGTATTTGGTTGAGTACCTGAATCAAGTTCCTGAGGGTAAATTTTCTGTAGAGAGTCGTGAATTAATAAAGCGTATCGCGATTGCGTATGAGCGACAATATCCTTCTGAAGAACGTGTTGAAAAGCATCTTAAATCGGTTGAAGCCCTTTTAGAAACCAATCCTACGTATGATCTTCAATTGCAAGAAGCAGATTTAAACTGGCAATTAAAGCACTATGCCAAAGCTGGTGATTTATATATTAAATTGCTGGATAAAAATTCCGAATTGGCAAAAGATGTTCTTTTTAATCGCCGAATTCAAATGCATGATGATAGTACGTATACAGTATTGACTCCTGAGATATTGTCTAAACGAAATATTTCCAATAACCCTATTATTGTACGGAATACTCATTCATTCCGTCTTGGTGGTGGTTATCGATATCAACATCCCAAGAAATTTTATGTTGTTACGGGTGAAGTAACCAATCGTAGCGATAGTACAGTAGGGGGTATTGAATTATTTACAACTATCTATGGGTTTGGTCATATTATTTATGATACTACTCAGTATAAAATTGGTCGTTTGAAACCTGGCGAATCCAGATCATTTAGTTTCCGTTTCCAAAACTTTGACAACATCGATGCTGTCAGTTATCACGAATCCAAGGTGAGGTATCAACGGTAATCCCATGAAAATTTTTCTAAAATCCACCTATACAATACTTGTGAGTTTCCTGCTGCTAACAGGCACTATCGCTCATGCCAATGCCGTCAAACCGGAACAGGTTATTGTAACGGTTAAAATCATTGAATTTCAGGCCACCAAAGGAATCGAAACGGGCTTAAGTGCTTACTTTAAAAAGTTGCCGAGACCACAACCTTTTGGCAATGTCAGTTTAAGCGGCAACGCCATTAATAATGCTGACTTAACATTTCCTTCCAGTACTGCGGCCGGTATTACGGTTTTCCTTGACCGCATCAGTATGTCTGAGGGAGATATGGAAGTTGTATTACAAGCATTGGCCGATGAGAACAAAGCTGAGATTTTAGTTCGTCCTCGTGCTATGGTTAAAGTACCGGGTACTACAACACTAACAACCAGTGCACAAATCCCTTATGAAACAACTCAGGTGGTTGGCTCGACGACGGTACAAGCAGTAGAGTTCAAACCTACTGGTGTGGTGTTGACATTAAATGCCATCGATATCGCTGATGACGACGGTGATTATTCAACCAAAGAAGATATGTATGTGCGCTTAAAGATTGATGCTCAATTGGCTGAAGAAGGCCAACGGATTGTTGTAGCACTGGATGACCAATTGGCTGCTTCAGGCAATTCAGATCAAGGTGCTATCACCGTTCCCGAATTTATTCTGCGTAAAATTAACACAGAAGTTTGGTTGCCTGAAGGTGAAATTCTTATCTTGGGTGGCTTATATCGAAATAGTGAAAGCAAGACCTTAAGTACTCTTCCATTTTTAAATCAGGGTGAGAATTTCTTAACCGGAGTATTAGACTCTCTTATTCCCGGAAATTCATTATCGGCTCCATTGACGAGTACAATTGGTAACCGTCGACGTGAAGAGACTCGTCGTGAGTTGGTCTTTTTATTAAAAGCGGAAATTTGGTCTCCATCATTAGCACTGGGTAATGATCTGGGGCTCGATGATTCATCACTATTAAATATTGATTTGGATTCTAATATTGATGAAGTAAGCTCGGATGAAATGATAAAAGAAATCGTAATTGAAGAAATTAAGGAAGGTGATGTTGCCCCTGCAAAAGAGCCTTCGGAAGAAGGAGAAAAGAAATGAGAACTCTTCTTCTAGGGTTAGCGACATTTGGCTTAAGTGCCTATGCTTATACTCAGGCACCTGCTGCTCCGCCATCCGAAGCTGGTGCACCAGCTCCCGCTCCTCCTGCTGCACCAGCTGGCCCCCCACCTTTGGCAGATATACAACAGGTGCAAATGCATGTGTGGATCAGTGAGACTTCTGAACAAGGTGTTCGGGAAATAGGAAACAATATCGGTTATAACCGTCTTGGGGATAACAATAGTGATTCTTTACAGCAAGTTAATACTTCTGTATTTGACCCTCAGGATCAATCATTTACAGTAACTATGCCTGTTCCTGATCAAGATCGATTTTTACCTCCTCTTCGCCCGGACCAATTGGGAAATTTTTCCAATGGTTTACAAACTCAAGGCGGTATGGGTTTAAACTATTCTCTACTTGAAGCCAATCACGGAACCTATGACGGTATTTTCAGGGCGATTGATTTAAGTACCGATGTTGATTTAATGTCCAAACCAGAACTTTTGGTCATAAGTGGCCAACAGGCGATTATTCATGCTGGTGGTGAAGTACCCTTCCAGACGGTAAAGTACACTAAAGGTAATCCACAAATTGGAGTAGAGTTTCGCCCTGTTGGTGTTGAAATGACGATCACCCCTGTAGTGCGTGAAGATAACCTTATTGAGTTGGCTATATCTAAATTGGATGTAACCGATATTTCTCGTGTGGATCAGATTCGTGGCTTGGATCTCCCTATTATTTCTAAGCGTTCACAAACAGGTACTATATTGATACCGAATGGTCAATCCTTTGTAATTGGTGGATTAACAGAGCAACTCAATCGTACTTCGGAACGTAGGGTGCCTGTCATAGGTAAAGTTCCTGTATTGGGTACTTTGTTTCGTAGCCGAAAAATAGAGACACAAAATTCAACCTTGTTAATATTTGTATCCCCAACTGTTGTTGATTTACGCAATCTTTCTGCCCAATCGACTACTGCGATGGAGTTCTGGACTGAAGGGAACTGGCGCAGTGAAGAAAATATTGTTGAAGAAATTGATTTACTGAAGGAAAATTACTAATTCCCTGTTCTGCATCTACAGACTTTTTATTTTATATACAAGTCTGAAGAATAGCACCCTACTATGAGAGCTTTTTTGCATACATACGGCGCAGCAATTCTCACTGGGATAGTACTCTTTCTGGCGTTTCCTTCGACTAATTGGCATCCTTTGGCTTGGATAGCTCTTATCCCCCTTCTCCTAAAAGTACATTCCCTTACTCCCTCGATGACAGCAAAGCTTTTTTTCATTTCCGGATGGATCTTTCATTCTCTTTTACTCCAATGGCTGATTACCAATGTGTATTGGGCAGGCGGATGGGCCATTTGGGGATATCAAGGCATCTGTATGTATATGGCCTTGAGTTGGGCCTTATTGGGTTTTAGCTGGAAGTATCTTAGTCAACGACTCCCCCGCCTTGTTGCTCTTGTATTGATCGTTTTACTTTGGGGAAGTATGGAATTTTTACAGAGTATTGCATTTACCGGGTTTGGGTGGGGTGCTTTAGCACATTCCCAGTCGTACAATGTATGGGCCTTTCAATTGGCTAGTTTAGGGGGCTATGTTCTCATTGGATTAAGTATCGTATCGGTAAACGTACTATTAGCTGAATCGATTGTTTGTAAATCGAAACGATGGATCCTCTTAGGGGGAGCTATTGCAGTATTAGGTATTGTTCATGGAGCGGGCTATATCTTGCTCAAGCCTACTGTCTATAGCGAAACTCCAATGCAAATAGCTCTTTATCAACCCAATACCCCTATTGACACCAAATGGGATCCGGAATTTATGCAGCCGCTATTCGAGCAAGCGGTATATAAATCGCGTATCTTAGCCAATGAATCATCTGTGGATTTATTTATTTGGCCAGAAGCCTTAATTGTAAATGGAATTGATAATCCATCAAAACAACAAGATATTCAATCACTATTAATAGATAAAGAGGCTGAATTGTTTGTAGGTGCACAGCGCCGTGATGATCAACAGTTTTATAATTCGAGTTTTTTACTACGACCCAATGGCGATACTTCTGAATATTACGATAAAATCCATTTAGCACCATTTGGCGAATATGTGCCCTTTGCTGATATGATTCCTGCTTTGCGCAATTTTGTACCGAGCATGAGCGATCAATCCCCTGGTAGTTCACAAAAAGTATTTGATACGCAGGGACGGCGAATGGGGCCGTTGATTTGTTTTGAAGTATTATTTTCACCCATGTCGCAACAATTAAGAATAGAGGGAGCTGATTTTCTAGCGGTTGTCACCAATATGGCATGGTTTGGAAGCAGTAATTCTGTTCCTCAAGAATTGGCCATTGCCAAATTGCGCGCGGTAGAAACGCGTTTACCCCTGGTTCAAGCAGCGAATACTGGCTATTCTGGAATAATTGATCCGTGGGGTCGTTATAATCCTGTAAATCGCTATATAGACGCTTCTGGAAGTATGTATAGGCTTAGTGAGTTGAAACCTGAAGAAACTTCATTTAGGCGCTTAGGAGGTGTTCTTCCCCTCCCTGAAGCTGCGTTACAGCCAATTCCAAACGGTCCACTCTTTTTTCCGTATTTTGTGTTAAGTATAAATATTGCTTTCGTTGGCTTTGCGTTAAAGCATTCGTATAGGAAAAATCATAGCGATACAGGGTCTAAATTGTGAGTAAAGCGACCGAACACTCACGCTTTGCTTCTATATTTGCGGCGGGCACTCTATTAAGTCGGGCAATGGGCCTTATCCGTGATTCAGTGATGTTTGCCTTTATTCCGGCCTTTTCTATCGATGCATTTTTGGTAGCCTTTAAATTCCCCAACATGTTACGAGAAGTTGTGGGTGAAGGTGCATCAAATGCAGCTTTTGTACCTTTATTTTCTGAAGCACTCGAAAAAAAGTCTGGCGAAGAATTTAAGGTACTGGTTTCAGCTGTTTTGTCGGCTATGATCGTCTTGTTGGCCTTATTGACGGTTCTGGGGATTTTGGCTTTACCGACCATTGTAGGCGGGATAACAGCCCTAGACATCTTCACAGGTAAAGAGCCTCCAAGCGCAGAGAAAGTTGAGCTAATTACCAGCATCTCTATATGGACATTCCCATATTTATTTATGATTTGCTTGGCAGTATTCTGTATGGCACCACTGTTCACCTTGAAACACTATAGTACTCCATCTTGGTCACCTGTTCTTCTAAATATCTCCATCATTCTCTGTTGCTTACTCTTTTACAAGCGTTTTATGGAACCCGCCTACGCTTTAGTTGCAGGTGCTTGGTTGGGTGGAGTGGCCCAATTGCTGGTTCAGTATATTGCATTGGTCAACGTTAGTGGGATTAAGATTCCAAATTTCAAGTTAAATCATCCAGCCATACGACAAGTCATGTGGTTATTGCTCCCGGTGATTATTGGCCAGTCGGCAGGTGAGATCAATAAACTTGTGGATACATTGTTTGCTGCCTCATTACCTGATCCAGGCACGGTACGTAATCTGTATTCGGCCAATCGACTCATTCAATTTCCTTTATCCATTTTTGCCGTAGCGACTTCGGTGGCTATATTACCCAATTTAGCGAAATTACATACTAAAGGGGAACATGATGAATTACGAATTAATCTCATGCAAGGTATGCGCCAGAGCTTCTTCTTTATCATGCCAGCAATGGCTGGGCTATTCATATTGGGTTACCCTGTAATTGCCCTACTGTTTGAGCGAGGTGAATTTACTACTCTTGATACCGATATGGCTTCAATTGCCTTAATGTATTACGCAGGAGGCCTTCTGGCTTTTGCATGGGTCAAAATCGTCGTGACAGGCTTTTATGCGATGCAGGACACGCGTACACCAGTAATCATTGCCTCATGCGCAATGATACTGAATATTCTGCTTAATTTTGCGCTTATTGGACCTTTGGGGGTTAAGGGCCTTGCTTTATCTACAACCATTTCCTATGGATTGAACTGCTTAGTATTGTATTTGGTCTTGAGCTATCGCGTGGGAAGATTATGGGATGAGGCATTCATCAATAGTTTGGTTCGTGTTTTGGTTGCTACAGTATTTATGGGAGCTACAGCATATGGTACATGGGCTTTTTGTGCCAGTAGTTTTGATCCAACAACCTTTGTTGGGAAATCCATGATTGCCTTGATCCCCATTGTTGTAGGTATGATTCTGTATGCGCTGCTGGCTCGGACGTTAAGTATCCCTGAATATGAATACTTCATGAATGGCTTACGTAAACGCACAAATTCCTAAACAAACTTCTATTAAGGCATAATCGACGCTGAGTAATGATTAGCTCATTGATCTGATGGATCCCATGGAGATTCCAAAACTACCAATTCTCGATTCATTTACCGAGGGCGTGAAGAGAGATAATAGATGGTTTGGAATACGTCAAATATCATCACCCCCCAGAGTAATTGTCCATTCCAAGGCATTTTTTAAAATATATCTTTTTCCCCTTGCCTACCGGATCGTTTGTCTTTATATTTTTTGCGTTCATCAAAACACCAACTAAGATACAATACCGCGCTTAATGACTTCCGACGGATAGGGTTTTAGCCCACCAATACCTTCAAAGAGTTCCTGCTTTTCGCCGTCATAGTTTCCGCTGTGCCAGTGGATGTAGTTCAATGCAGGTGCAGGTTCTTGAATATTATGGGAAAGTAGGAGAATTGCAGGAACTTTTTCAATGCCGTTAATGTTAAAGGCTAGGTGCGCAAGGGTATAGCCTTCACCGCGTTCTTTTTAATGAATGTAGCTTTAGGTGTATGGGGTTTTGGGAAAAATTCGAGTAAACCTTAAAGTTTGATTTCATGGATGGCTCCACTTTCGCTCAAGCCTTGAACGAACCGGCAACAGCGTCCATCATTGTAGTTAGCGCAATAAAATCACGACGGGAAAGTATTGGTTTGCCTTCATCCATAGTTAATCATTGCTGATTATTTCATAAGCCCTTTTCCTTCAAAGTCGCTTGGTATGGTTTTACCTAAATATTCAAGTGCGGTAACACCGATGTCTACCAGATGGGGATCGTTTTCTTTGATAGGTTTGGAACTAAAGAAAATACCGGAGGTAGTAGCCATGTCAGAGGCGGCATGCTCCCCACTCCATTTGTCATCAGTCACTTCAAACAATTCGGCAGGCGCTACAGCACGTACAGTGCTTTTGGTTGATTGGTACCCTTCAGCATAGCCCAATTGCAGATCGGGTGCTCCGTTAGTTGCACGCCCTTTATAAAAGTCTTTGGTGTAAATTTCAGTGAATATCTTTTGGCCGTTCTCTGGGTCGCTTACTTGAAGTAACTTTTCGCGTATCTCTGCAATAAGTGTATCAGCCTCGGAGTTTGAGACTATACCTTTTCCTTCACGACCTTTAAGATTAAGAAATATACTTCCTAAACCGAGGCTATAAGCTTTGGATTTTGACCAATCATAACCCCGTAAAAAGGAAAGTGCGTTGGTAGCGGTAGCAGCATTGGGTTTTCCGGTTACGCTTAAGTAACCATTACGGATAAGCCATGTATTTACATTAAACCCTTTGCGGAAACTATGAAATCCGTGGTCAGACATAACCATTAATAGATCATCATCGTCCATTTTATCCATGACTTTACCCACGATCGAATCCATTTTAATATAGGTATTTTCGACAGCACGCCCATATTTTTCTTTACCCTCAGCTGTATGCATGGGGTGGAGTTCATCGCGGTGGTGCCAGAACATATGACCCACTCGATCGGTTCCTGTCCATGCCGAAATTAACAAATCGTATTTCCCTGCGTCCATTTCATCTAAGGTAAGTGTTTCACGCCAGCCCATAGTTTTCTCTACGTCTTCCAAGAAAAGCTCTTCTGTTAAACCGCCCTGACGCAATGCGTGTGTATCAAATATCCAGCCTATGGTTTTAAAGAAGCCATAGCGCTCGAATAACTGTTTGCCGTAATCGGGTGGAGAAGTCATCGTAATTAATGGATCGCGGGGATCGTATTGAAGGCAAGTCATATATAGGCGAACTTGGTTGTCGACTTCTAATGCATGAAAGCGTGATATCGCATGAACTTTAATCTTTGATGACAAAGTAAATGTCCATTCAATCCACTGTGACCATGTGCCTTCTTTAAGATGAATCGTTTTATCTGATACTTTTATAATGACATGCTTATTATTCCGATCTGCATTGATAGTAACAGGTACTTTTGCATAAGTTTTAGAACCGGGAATTTTAATACCATCAATCTTAACGACTGCCTGGTTGTCGGTAAATTTTAATGGAAGTTTTAATCCTCCCGATATCTTTGACTGCTCGGCAATATCATCTCCCATAAGAAAGAATTGACTGGTCGTTCCTCTCAAATCGGGAACACCCAAACCGGAAAGCATGCACCCCTCAGAAAGGGTGTCAGCGGGGAATGCAAAAGGTACAGAAAGCACTTTGACTTTTGCTCCTCCATTGTCGGCAATTTTCCAAAATGTTCTTCCCTTAC
>Ga0315320_10000231_pt1 | contig 44993 bp, 78 predicted proteins | sample M140m21515metaG_FD_203458 | JGI IMG/M metagenome (GOLD analysis project Ga0315320, IMG submission 203458) | Ammonia-oxidizing marine archaeal communities from Monterey Bay, California, United States - M1 40m 21515 | ecosystem: Environmental > Aquatic > Marine > Coastal | place: USA: California... | reverse complement strand
AATAAAGCCATTTTTACTTTACGAGGAGCAGAAAGCGAACTAAAGTATCAACAAGAGTTATATAAATCAAATGTAGAATGCAGAAAGAAAACAGGACTGAAGCAAATAAGTTGAAAAAAATTATTGATTGGATTAAAGGTTCAGTAATTTGCATTGGGGTGCTAGGGTACTGCATTTTCGCAAGCTTCATGTGCTTATTTTACGAAGAGGAATAAAAAAGCTTGACAGATCACAGATTTTCTGTCAGTATTAAGGAATGATGAAATTAGAAACACTATATAAAATAGATTCTGTTGATAGGCTTAGAGAATGGACGATGCACATAGACGGCAATTCTTTTTACGCTATCAAGGGATTGGTTGGAATGAAATTGACGCAAGACAAGCCGACTACCGCAACGGCAAAAAATGTTGGCAGAAGCAACGAGACTACTAACGAAGAGCAAGCAAAGTCTGAAGCACAGGCTAAATGGGAAAAAAAGTTAAAAGAAGGGTACGCACTTACTCCTCAAGATGCAGAATCTCGACAATACTTTGATCCAATGCTTGCACAATCCTATGACGATAGAAAGACTGCAATACAGAGCGTTTTCGCAGATGAGGGCATGGTGTATTGCCAACCGAAACTAGATGGTATTCGTTGCATTGTTCGCAAAGAAGGAGATCAGATTATCGCTAGGACTCGTAGTGGTAGAACCATTGATTCTATACCACATATCATAGAATCTGTTCAAAGTTATTTTGATACAGATAACTCCTTGGTGCTTGATGGAGAGCTATATAATCACGAATTGAAACATGATTTTAATAAAATAGTTTCGCTCGTAAGAAAGCAAACCCCAAGTCGCACAAAATCTGATACAGATAAATCTTTTGATAAAAAACTTAACAAGTATGAAAGTGCTATGGTAGAATCCAAATCTTTAGTTCAGTATCATATTTATGACATTCCAAGAAGTGACACATTCTCAAAAAATAGTTTATTTTCAGAAAGATTTTTTGCAGTAGAAATAGATTCTGACGATCATGTAAAGATGGTAAAGACATCTATTGCTTTTAGTTTTGATGATCTTGATGAACATTACAAAAAATATGTCGCTGATGGTTATGAGGGTCAAATGATTCGCATAAATTATACTTATGAGAAATCTAAGCGTAGTGCAAAGCTACTCAAGCGTAAAGACTTCATGGATGCAGAATATAAGGTTGTAAACATCGAAGAGGGTAACGGCAATAGAACAGGTACGGCAAAACATCTTGTTTGCTATTGCGACAAAACTGAACAAAATTTTAATTCAAATATTAAAGGCAACTTTGACTATCTTGCAGAGATTCTTAATAACAAAGAATACTATATTGGCAAACAGGCAACTATTAAATTCTTTGAACTAACTCCCGATGGAGTTCCCCGATTCCCATACGCAATAGCGTTTAGAGACTATGAGTAATATAATTGAAGATTTTTTTGAAGGAAGTAATCCTCAGAAATTTGATCCCGAAATTGAATTGAGTAAAAAATTGCACGAAGGTTTAATCTTTGGCGGTTGGCACTCAAGAGAAATTCCTAGATTAATTGACGAAGCCTTTAGTGATGGCAATGGAAGTATCACGCTAACAATATCAAAAGATTTTGTAGATGAAAACGAATGGCATCATTTGAATGTAGAGATTAATAAATTAAAATGAATTTTGAATCAAATAACTCAGATAACTTACATAAAATTTTAGATCATTTATTAGAAGAGTGTTGTGGCAATTTATCAGTCGAAGACCTAGAAGCAGTTAGAGATAGGTACGAAATAGTTTGTCGAAATGGAGTATTTTGGGTGAAACAGGATAACAAAAATAGATTAGCATACGACTTGAGAGATTTCGGAATGTGGTTGTGTGATTTTATTGCAAATAAAGAAAGAGAATATTGGGATGAAACTGACTAAATATCAAAAAGCTAGATTACGAGAATTTGAATGGGATGTTTATACAACTGATGATGGAGAGCAAAATTGTGCGTGGATTAGTATTGCTCCCGAAGATGGTTCGATCTATGGAGAGGTTGTAGAAAGTTTAGGCTTGACAGGAGAGGGGAAAGATGTCAAACTTTTAATTGTAGCAACGAATGAATCAGATGAATAAAAAAGCACTAGATGGTTTAAAGAAAGAAGAAGAGGTATATCTCAAGCTTAGAGATACTCGCCTTCAAATAAAAGACCTAGAGGCAGAATTAGAGTTTATGGAGTTAAGGGAATCTGATGAGTGGAAGTACATTGCTTATTTAAAAAACAAAATAGATAACTTATACAAAAAATTTATTAAATTAGAAATAGAACATGAGTCTATAATTGAATTAGGAAATGAAAGAGATTGGAATAATTATGAATAAAAAAAATATGAAAAAAAAACCATCCATTGATGACATGAGATACGATCTTGCAGAAGCAGAAGCTATGAACATGAATGTTGCGGATATTATTAATTTACTTGTTGAAGGCTACGAAGGATTAGAGAGTATCGCTGATATTGAAATCGAAGAAGAATGGAATAGCTTATTTTCTCCGATTCCCATACATGATGGAGACAATAAATAATGAGAGAATACTTAGTTGCACAATTAAAAGAATTAATTAAACAAGATCAAATACCTCGTCACCATGCACAAGATGTGCTTGAGCTTTATGACGATGAGTGCGAAGATCATAGTGAAAATACCGCATACGACAAGGCACAACAAGATATAGATAATATTATACAAGGAGAATGGGATTTATGAAAATAACAAACAAATGGGACGAGGAATTTAAAATTGAAGTCGGTGATTGGGTTGGTTTTAAATCCGACATCGAGCAAGATGGAAAAGTAAAACAGATACAAAGATCAAGAGGGGCAATATTGGTTGAAAATGAAAATGGGTTCGATGGAGACTATATCGGTGGAGATACAGAAGCATTAATTGGATTTGACGATATTTGGAAAATAAACTAATGAGTGGTGAAGCACATACTGCATTTTTTCAGAGAACCGAGAACACAACTTGTTCAAATAATGAGTTAAGAAGAATTTTTGAAAATATAATAATGAATTCTCCTGTTCGCAAGCACATGAAATTCTACCCCGATCATGTCGGACAAGTTCATCTTTACGAAAAAGGTGGAGAAGATATGCCTAGTTGGTTGGAAAAAGAATTGCGTTTCGATGGAACTTTCGAGTTACATATATCAACCTATGAATCTTGGTATGAAGATGGAGATATCTATGAAGGTGAAAGAGAAGATAGTTTTCCTTCTCTCGCCAAATCATTTGCTGAATCAAATCGTTTAAAGTATTGTAGCAGAGGGGTTTGGGATATTGAAGATCAATTAGCGAAAAAAAGCTTGACATAATTCTGTTTTTCATTTAGTGTTATAACATGACATTAAACGATGCAGAGACACTTGCCTTACTTCATATAGATGAATGGGGCTTATCAGATAAATTCAGTTTTCATTTTGAAGATTGCAAACGCACTCTTGGTAGATGCCATTATTACAAGAAAAAAATTACTCTTTCCACATGGTATGCAAAACTGAATAACGAAAGCGAAGTTGAAGACACTATATTGCATGAAATTGCTCATGCACTTGCTTGGACGCATGACAGGTTCAAGGGGCATGGGAGAGTGTGGAAAAATTGGGCTATTAAAGTTGGTGCAACTCCAATGGCTTGTAGTAAGGCGAATTTAATTAAACCCGAAACTCACTATAAATACGATCAAGAATGTTGTGGAGTGAGGTATCAAAGACATAGAATTCGCAAGCGAGCAAAATATTATTGTCCTCAATGCAATGGTAAATTGTTCGTTAATTAAAAAAAAGTGTTGACATCAACATAAAAATCCTACATACTTATAAAATGATGATTACAGAAATGATTACAGAAAAAAATATTGGTCTAACTACTACTAGCTTATTTGAGCAAATGCTATTTCCATTCAAGGAAACTCTTGAAAAAGCAAGTGCAGTACATAAGACTAATCAATTAAAAAAAGTTGATAGTTTCTTCAACAATCTTACCCTTCGTTTAGTTAAAGAAGGTGAAGAATATTGGGAGTCACTTGTTCCTCAAGATGATTCGGAAATGTTTGCTCGTTGGGTATTTGCCATTATGAGCGTACATACTACTTGGGAAAGCAATGTGCGAGGCTATGAGTGTGCCATGCGTGATCTGTCTTGGACGATCTCCAAGGATAAGCTAAAGCAACTTATCGTAGATGCTAAGGTTGGCTTGTATGAGCGTAGAGAGCGTGGATTATGGGAGTTGGCAACCAAGTTTAGAGAAGACCCCGATCAGTTCAAGAAGCAAGATGATGAAACTTGGCAAGAGTGTCGCAATCGTCTTATCGGTAGTATTTATGGTCTAGGCAATGCGAAGACTACCTATGCCCTTTCATTAAGTTACCCTATTGAATCTCAACTCTGTTGCTTAGATGTTCACTTGCTCCGCTTCATGGGGCATGATCTCAAGAAAGGTCACGCAAACACGCTACAAGCATATCAAGAAATGGAAAAAGAATGGCTTGATCGTTGTAATAAGTTTGGTGTTTCTCCTAATGTTGCAAGAGAAATTTATTGGAATAAAGTCCAAGGCAGAAGAAATTCTCGCTATTGGAGTTACTGCTTAGAAAGCTAATTGAAAGGAAAATTTTATGGAATTCTCAATAGAAGAATATTGGATAGAGCAAGTCGCAGAGATTAATCCCGATGCGATTGTGCTTGAACCTCGCTCTACATTTAATCGAGCGATCCTAGGCATGGATATGGACGGCAAGCTTGTATACTCTGCCACTAAAATTGTTCAAGCCTTTGTCGATGAAGATGGTATGACAGAAGAAGAAGCTATTGAATTTTTTGAATACAATACGCTAGGCACAATTCAACCAATGGACAATCCAAACAAACCTTTGCTAGTTTATGATGAATTCGTTTTTTGACTTGACATCAATTAGTTATTCTGTCAGTATTATATTATGGAACGAGAGGAATTAACTTGTAATGATCTTCGCTATAACAATTTTAAAGTCTTTGAGCTTTGCGGTTATAAGGCAGTTATGAAGAAGTTGGAAAAAAAATATAGCGTACATAACAAGAAAAGAAAAATTGGTAAGAAAACATTAATTAGAGCAAACGCAAACAAGTACGCTCACAACGAATTAAACAAATGAATTATTGGCAAAGTAAACAAATCCATTGGCATGACTATCAGCCCGAAGACATCTTTATTAAACGAAATAAAGTTAGCAGTAAGTTTGAAGGGGAGATACAGACTGCGTCTTACACAACTAAGACAGGCTTCTATCACTTCCTAGAGGAGCGACAAGGTAAGCATAAGGGTATTGGGGTATGTGTTCGATTGCATAGTCTCAAGAATGAATTTCCATGTGCAGAAATCGACTTCTTAAAATATGGGGTGAATAAGAAATATTCCAATGGTGAAGACAAATTCACCTCACCCAATGCTATTGCATATATAACAAGCAATCATAGGCACAAGCAATATCAATGGGATCAAGCAACTCAATCTCATGTACTCAAGCAAGGCTCAAGCGTTGCTAGGGATGACGAGGGATACCAAGTTCACATGAGTGCAAATCAATCTCAATTTGGTGGAGATCGCAAAGAATGCCAAGAAATGCTAGATATATCTTGGGCGGTAGTCGATCTGTTAATTGAAAGAATTTTACCTTTAAATAGAGGTGTAAACTTAATGGTAGCATGAACTTATATATTGCACCAAGCACAGAGGAATATTCTTTAGATATAATTGATAAAACTATTGATGAAATTATCTTAACCTTCAAGGACGCAAGCTTGCAGAATTTGATTGACAAGATGAGGGAATTCCCTTTAACTAGATATAGTCGCAAATTACAAGGAAATGAAATCTACTTATGGGAAACATAATAACAAATTTTAATCAATTAACTTACTCGATAAATGTATTCACAGGGTTTTTATTGGCGGTTTTATTTTTATTAATTATACTTGGAACAGAAGAAGAAGAATGAGCGAACTTAAAGAAAAATTTAATTCAGTTGTCATTAACTTAATTAACAAAAAAATTGAAGAGATTGAAAATTATTCAATAGACACTCAAGAGAACGAGGAAAGATACATACATGAAATAAATTGTTTAATAGAGACAAAACATCTTTTATTAAACAAACTAGAAAAAAAGTGTTGACACAACTATACATACCTGTCATACTTATAACATAATCAAAATTAAACACACATAGAATTATGATAATCACACAAGAAAAATCCAAACGAGTCGTGCAGTCGCATGATTTCGATTCAGTAAAATGCTCTATTGATGCAGAGGACATGAGATATGTTGCTTCTCTTTTAAGAAACAATTATTCCAATCCACCTCTTGCAGTAGTGCGAGAAATTAGTGCTAATGCACTCGATGCAAACCTTGAGGCAAATGCTTCTAAGAACATCATTGTAACTCTTCCATCCAATATGAACCCAAGCTTTTGTGTTCGTGACTTTGGAGGTGGACTAAGCAAAGAAGATGTATTTGGTTTATACTCAAAGTACGGCAAGTCTACAAAAAGAAATTCCAATAATTATATTGGTGCATTTGGTATTGGTAAGTTTGCTCCTTTGTCTTATGGTAGCAATTTTACTTGCGTATCCTTTCATGGTGGAGAGAAGATTTCATACAATATTTTTGTAAATGAAGACGATGATACAAACATTGTAGAAATGTACAGAGAGTCATCCGATCAGCCAACAGGCTTGCAGATAGAAGTTCCTGTTGCTGATTCTGACATTAATAAGTTTAGGGAAGTTGTACTTAAATTCTTTAAATTTTTCGATCAATCAGAAATGCCGACATTTAAGGGTTTGCAAGAAGATAAAGTTGGTTCGTATGAAATTGTTATGCAGTCAGATGCTAGGGATTGGTTCATTATTGATAGTGAAAACAACTCAAGGTATGGGCAATATGGCAGAGCATCAAATTCTCATGCTTTTATGGGTCGTGTTCATTACCCCATTAATGCAGATTCTATCAACTTTAGTGGTCTTATTGAAGATGAGCAAGAGGCTCAAGACCTTAAAGAAATTGCAAGCCAAGACAATATGTTTATTCGTTTCGATATTGGTGATCTCAAGTTGCATCATAGCAGAGAGTCGCTAGAATACAATAAGCCTACTCAACTCGCATTGATTAAAAAATTGCGTTCAGTTAAAAACGACATTGAGCAGATTGCAAAGAAAAAATTGGCAGATGCGGATTGCCTATGGGACGCAAAGTCTAAGTATGCTCAAGTTTTAAATGCGTTACCTTATACTTTACAAAATTTATTTAGAAGTTCTTTCTCATGGAAGGGAATGAAAATTTCTTCTCCACATTTTGATCGTCCTTATGGAATGTGTGATAATTTGATTGTCACAGAATTCAGTAAGACATCTGATTCTGATGCTACGGATGGGTATAAAGTTGCCTCTCGAAAAGTCAATAGGGCATTTGCTCATAAAGGTTCTATGCTTCTTGTCCAAGATTTAGCGTCATCACATGGCAATGCTTTGCGAGCAAGAACTCTCTTCAATCAGAACGAAGATGCTGAACAAGTATTTTGCATTCATGCAAGCAATACAGAGGCAGACGATCATGTTTGGAAAGATAAAGATGGTTGGAGATTTGACTTAATTTCAAAGAAAAAAATTAACAATACCTCTGACACTCCAAAAGCCAAATTGCAAGTAGGTACTCGCACAAGTGGCGAGAGTCGTGCAAGCGTCCCCACATTTTCCTTTAATCACGAAAGATGTTGGAGGCAGAGAGATCATTGGCTCAATGGAGACGAAGTTGATGCTCTTGAGTCTTCCCTCAAGAATGATGACAAATTAGTTTATATTGCAATCTCAAATTATAAACCTGTTGATGTATCTTATGATCTTGATGGACTTTCTAACTCCTACAAAATGATAGAGAGTATGCTCAAGGGTATTAATTGCAAAGAAAAAATTGCAGAGTTACATGGGCTTCGTAAGAAAGATATTAGCAATCTTGATAAATCAAAATGGATGCACTTTGATGAATACAGAGTTTTCCTTGCAAAAAAGCACCTCATTGACAATAAGAAAATGTTGCTTATGGGAGAGAAAAGTATATCTTATAAAGAAAACCATCAAGCTATGGCTTCGGTCAAGAAGATTGAAAACTTGTTGGCAAACAAGATTATGATAAAAGCTATTCAGAAGAACTTTGATGAATCTCATCCAATCACTCAAATCGTAGAGACTCTTGAGGCATCCCAAAAGGATGATGTTGTTTTGAATACGCTTTACAGACTCAAACAATTAGTCGAACAAGAGGATAAGGAATGGTTCAAACAGAATTTTCCCAAGTCTTATGATTGGAAAACTTTTGAAGCACTTGCGAAGGCGGTAGTCAACAAATACCCTTTATTGCATAATATTTCCAATGAAATCTACGGATGGCAAGCGATGAACGAAGATAATTTCGATCAGAACATAATTGAATACATTTCTATGTGTGATAAGGTAGGGGGAAATTAAATCCCCTTGCCTTTAATCTTTCAAAAAAAATCTTGACATTAGAACGAAAAAGTTGTAATATTATATATAGTAAAAATTAAGAAACAGAAACAAAAAAAATTATGAATAAAGTACCTTATACAATTAGCGAAGACGCAATCACTATCTTTTGGGAAGGCAAGCCTTACTCCGTAAGAAAAGACAACGCAAACTTTAAACCATTGAGACAAGCATTGTTCGATGGAGATTACAACAACCTAGAGCAGTATCTTGATATTCGTAGGGCGGTTGAGAACTTTGTTCAAGGGGATATTGAAGTCCTTGACGAAGTTGTTCACTACAAAGGTAATCGTCTGCATGGAGTTGTCGTAGATAAGTTGCTAGGAATGCTTCGTTCGGGAATGAAGGATTCAGCACCTTTGACAAACTTTATCGCAAGGTTGCAAGCCAATCCTTCAGCTAATTCGGTCAATGAGTTGTACTCATTCTTGAGCTACAAATCTCTTCCGACTACTCCCGAAGGCAAAGTTCTTGGATACAAAGGTGTTCAAAAAGACTATTGGTCAACAACAGGCAATGCTGACACTATTGTTCTTCAAGGAGAAACTAACTCAAGGCATCAAATTCTTAATGAAGTTGGGGCAACGATTGAAGTCGCTCGCAATTCGGTTGATGATAACAAGGATAGGCATTGCTCTCATGGTCTTCATATAGGTTCTTATGACTATGCGAGTGATTGGTCGGGAAGTGATGGAAGATTGCTTGTGGTTGAATTTGACCCCGAAGATGCGGTTTCTGTTCCAACAGATTGTGATTTCCAAAAGTTAAGGGTTTGCAAGTACAAGGTAATCTCTGATATTACTGATACCAAGGTTGAGCTTAATAAGCCTATCTACGAGGCTAATATGCCCATCTATGGATCGTCAGATGAAGAGTGTTGCGAAGATGAGGATTGCGATAGCATGGATTGCGGTTTTCACGATAGTGGTTATGAAGATGTCGATGAAGACGATACAGACTTGACGCATCTTGCTATCCGAAACTATATCGAGAACAAGCATATGGAAGGGTACAATCCTACCATCAAGCACATTGCTGACCTCAAGGTTTCGAGGGATGATGGATTGCGTTGCTCTGATGTGGCTCGCCTTGTCGAAGACTTAGGGTTTGACTTGGAAGAGAATGATTCAAAAACTTTGAGTGCTTTAGAGGTTCTTTAAGAATTTCTTAATCATCATTGAAGGATGGCTAAGTTCGTTAGTTCGATTAAAATATTTGTGGTTTTATTATTCATAATGCTTTCCACAAGTTGCTTAGTTACTCCCTCTATGATAACAAATGTCAATGAGCAAGATGGAGATGACATTTTATATAAGCACATTTCTTCCCTTACAACTTATGATGGAGCATATTCATCATTAAGATATCCACAAGGAGTCAGACAATACAAACAGGCATTAATAAGAGATATGTCTTTTGATGGAACTGATTTTTTACTTGTACGAAGAGGAGACAGGGCAGAGTTTTGGGTAGAGCATGAAATGTTCTCAACCAAAGATAAAAACTTCATCAAAAAATTAATGAAACAAATGGATTCAGAAGGGGTTAAATAATGATACAAAATACTAACAATTTTAAAGCTATAAAAGACCTTGCTGATTTGAGGGCAAATGAAGGGCAAGAAGCACCCTTATCGGGGCTTTCAGATTCGGGGCATACGAAAGGTTATTCCACGATAGAGGGCATGATAAGACAAAGCACAAATAACCCAATCAAGGAAGCTCAACCAATCACAATGAAAGAGTTTACTGATTTAATAAATCCCGATAGTTCCAAATAGTTTCTAATCAATTTACAATACAATCAATACATCCACCCCCATTAATAAAGTATAAGCAAATACATAGAGTAAAATACTCAACTTATTATATCAAAAATTATATAAAGTATTATAAATAAAGGGTTTATGACAAGTGGAGAAGAATGGGTTGAAGTGGGTTATAGTGGTACACGACTTAAATATATAAAATAAAGTATGTAATTAAATCATTTCAAATAATGTTCGATAAATTTAAAATTAAAAACACAAATAAAAAATTATAAACTATTGTTGATTTAACTATAAAAAATAAAAATTGAAATAAGTAATTTGCTAAATAATATTATACAAATAAAAAACTAAAATAGAGAGCGACTTAAATGAAAAAAATATTTAATGAAATTGGGCGGAAAACGAAGCAAATAATCACAAATAATAAACAATCAAATACAGCCCCCGAACTTGAAGAAAAAAAAGATGAAATAAGCGTGAAAACTGCAAATAAAATTTGGCGAAATAAATGGGGTTTTCCCATGATTAAGAAGGATTAAACAAGTATTACTTAATTTTATTAAATTTTTTATAGTTTAAACTTATTTACTTGACCCTAATTTAAAATTGTGCCATAATTGTAGTTATGTCAGATAAAGATAATAGCGTAAACTACCTTCAGCACCACATTGGCGAGTCATTTACAGACCTTATGGGCGAGAAAACAATAGATGAAGTGAGTTGGATAGATAATAAAGCCAAGAGTGGAGAGATAGAAATAAGAGCCTTTGCGAGCTTCATAGACTCAAATATAATAGCGTTGTTCCCAAACTTCAATCCAACAGGGGACTACCCAAATAATTGAATTAAAAATTTTATACATTTAAATAAATAATAATTATGCTTGACTTTTTGTTTTGTATATATTATACTTTATACATAATCAAATATTAATGCACAAATAAAATCCTATGAATCTAGCAAGACAAATAAACGAAAAATTAGATGAAATAATCTCGCTCAATCAATCTATTGAGGAATTCAATAAAGAAATAGATGTGGGTGGAGAAGTAAAGAATACCGCAACAGGCGAGATAGTTACAAAAGAAAAAGCGTTAAATAAAGCCAAAGAGGTAAGGGATCAAATAATATCTGACCTCAATCAAATAACAAATAATGGGCAGAATACAAAAGATTTGTTTACAAATAAATATTATATAAACGACTTCACTAGCAGATAATTGAACAAAATATTTTATAAATTTAAGGGGGCATAGATTGCAAGAGTAATGGTTTGCACAGGGTCATGGATTGTTGCCCGCATTGAACACCCCTTATCTTTTTTTCTTGACAAAATAATTAATATATAGTATTATTATAATATGACACAAACAGAAGTACAAAAAGAATTAGTAGAGCATTTAAACTTAATTAAGAAAGCAATAGATAAAAATACAGAAGCTTTAATATTAATACAACAAACAATAAGGAACAAATAACTTAATAATAAATAATTTTTAATCAAATAAAAGGGTATTGTGGCGGGGTTCGTCGATTTGTCTCTGGTCATTTCATACGCCCGATCTGTAATCACATAAAAGCAGATCAAATTTTTTTTAAATAAGACTTGACAAACAATCAAATATGTAGTATAATTATTACATAATAAAAATTGAGAACCAAACTCAAATAAATAAAATAACTTGATCTTTAACATTTTAATTTTGAGAGTGCAGTACAAAGCCTTTGTTGGTCAAAGCTGAGTAATCGGACTAGACACATCCTTGGTAAGACAAGGTAGCATTTATCGAATCGGCTATTCGACTCTCAATTCAATTTGGAAGGGCTTATAATCCTTCCTGTGGGTGACTGAGCAAGCCTGTGATGAGCGGGCTAAGGTACGCAAATTCCTTGTGGTGAGGTAGCAGAGTCCAATCGGATGAGCTGATGACGAATACCAAGTCTAATTTGTGGTACAAAGTAGGAACTCTATGAACTGATGTTCATCCCGAAAAGTCGAGGGTATACAGTAATCCCTCCCCACATCTATTTCCTCCTCCCTGTCCTCATCTCGATTTATTTCGAGGTGGGGACTTTTTTATTTGACACTAACGCCAATCAATGGCATACTTATATTATGCAAGAAAAACAAAAACATGAATTGTTCGCAATTGTATTTAATGCAGTTACCGAACTTGGACTAGAACGCACGACACAGGTCATACAGGATGCTCACATGGGCAAGCCTATGTCCTTTGTAGACAACAACAATATGCACCTCTTTCGCACCTATCGTAACCATGTTTCGGTAGATGCTACTGCACTCGCATATGACGCTATACGGAGCGAAACAGGAGAATTTGAATATGCAGGTTCTTAAGGAGATCATAGAGCATTGGGGCTTCGTGGATAGTAGGCAATTACCTATATTAGCCGAAGCTTTCCCCAAGACCCCGCTTGTTATAAAATGGGGTATGGCACAGAGACAAAGGGTTTCTGCTGACCAAGTTGCACGCACCATAGAGGAAGGCGAGACCTCAGGCGACTATTGCAGAGAAGTTTTTATTGAATCTTCTCATTTTCGTCAGCTGAAGGATGTCTTCGGTATTACTGAATAAGTTTTATTATACAATTAAATGAATTATACATTTTGGAAATTATATTAATGGGATTATTAATGGCATTGACTCTAGTAGTAAAAGACAATATAGAAAATAAGCAAGACTAAATATGAATTAGATAAATATATAAAAAAATATATGAAATAAAGTTATCCTAGTAGCCAAGTGGTAAGGCAAGGGTCTGCAAAACCTTTATCATCGGTTCGATTCCGATCTAGGATTCCATTTCTAACTCCTTGAGTTACAGGTAGTTAGGGGCTGGCGCCTGCTCCTCCGAGCTAACTATATGATAATCAGATAGATACGAAAGAAAAAAAGTGCTTGACATATGTGTAAAACCTGTCATACTTATAGGTATGATTAAGCAAGACTCACGATATAAAATTGACTTTAACAAAAAGGTTTTCGTTTACCGCAACCTCCATAAAAATTGTTGGAGCGTAAGACAAAACGGATTAGTTAAGCTACACGCTCTTGAGCTTCAGTTATACTCCTGTGCAATCAAAGTCAGCAGAGTAGGGCAAGCTAGAGTTCGCAAGGAAAAGAGAAAGAATGTTCATGCGGGGATTAGTGGGTTTCTTGAACCTTATTGCACGGGAATTTTTGTAGAGTTAAGCAAAGAGGTAAGCATGCTTCAGCAAGTATGGAAAGATCTTCCTGATTCCCAAATGAGAGAGATCACTTATAACCCCTACAAGTACGACTCCTTCGTTCATAAAGATGACGAAAGCCCTAGATGGTTTGGATGCACAGCAAAGCTTGAAGAAAAAAGAGTTTTAATTGCTTGACAAATTTCGTAGACTAGTCTAGTATTATACTTATGAATGACAAAGCACAGATGATATTAACCGAAGGTTGGCTTGATCCTTCTGATTTTCCAATGACAAATGATGGTCAACCCGATCACCCAAGAGATGGTGGAGCATTACTCGTTGACCAAGAAACCCAAAAGTATTATACTTTCTACGATCAAATGAGAGCAGTAAAGTGGGCAGAGAAAAACATAGACCATGACCATTGGAACATTTTTGAATTAGATTTAAGACTATGAGTGAAAACAATACATATGCCGAACCCAAATGGGTAACCGATAAGCCTGTTCCTGCCGTTAGCACGCTTGTCAATGTAAAGATCAACGGAATTGGTAGAAGCAAGGTTCTGCGTTACTTCACGGAATATGGCTTCCTAGGTTTAGTAGTTAAGCCTTTGTCTCCACCCGATTGGTATGCCAAGCAGAATGGTGCAGATGCAGAATGTCATGTGTTCCCTGCGGAATGCGAAGAGCTTAGAGTTCTCCACGATGATGGAAAACCTAACGAAGAATATTATAATGAGCAATTAAAAGCTTGACATTTTATTGAAAATTTGAGAGAATTATATCATGACAAAAACAATAGACACACCCGAAGGAATAGCTGAATTCCGTTTTCGCACACTGCATAAGATGCTCAAGCTTGAGCTTCTTGGAATGACAAGGCGAGGACAATCTGCATATGCCATTATCAAACAAGAAACAGGACTTACAGGCTCGAAGCAAAAAGTTTACGACAAGCTTAGTGCAATCCTTAACCCTCAAGACTAATGATTAATCCTGCAAAAGTTACTAACTATGACAGATCTCATGTTGAGCTTGAGGAATTTATCCTCTTTGCAATTAATGTTGCCGGAAAGAAATCGGCAATTGAAGCACCAAAGCTCGATAGATTTCTTACTGCATTAAAAGATTTGTATGGTAATCTCTGTGAGCACGCAGATTCTCCTTTCTCTTTGATTAGATATGCATGGGCCGAAGGAAGGCTAATGGAACTCATGAAGGAATACTCAATCTCTCCTTACAAGCAAAGATATAATTCATATATTGATGTCATGATGATATCGGATTTGTACGCGGTTTCCTTGAACAGATTGTTGCAGGTGAGAGGTATTGGTCTGAAGACTGCACGATTTTTTCTATCGCATTCTCGTGAGGATTTTGACGAACCTATGTTGGATACGCATATCCTCCATTTTCTAAGAGATCAAGGATACGCCAACGCACCTAAGACTACTCCCACCAATCCTTCCGTATACCATCAGTTTGCTAGCATATTTAAAGATATTGCTAGGCAACTCGGAAAGAGTGTTACTGACTTAGATCTAGAGGTTTGGAAAAAGTACTCGGGTACGGCATAATTAACTTGACTTACAGACAAAAATTTCGTATAATTAAGGCATGATAAATTACATTACAGAGAATTGTTCACTACCACCTCTAGAAGATCCTTTATTTGATAAGGATAGCGAAACTTGGGATATATGGTTCGAGGAAACTCCGACGCCATGGCATCCCTATTTTCCAGAACCAGAACTAATTTGCTTATCTTTTGATACCAAGTCAGAGGCAGAGAGTGTTTATGAAGAATGTCAATCAATATTAAAACAAAGAAAGGAAGAAAAAGAAAATGTTAAAGAAGTTGCTTAATCTAATCAGCCCTAAGTATCAGGTTGTCTACCGTACGCTTGACGGTCGCACAGAAATGTATACTGTCCGTGCTCCTTCTCACAGCCGTGAGTTTGGTAACACCTCAGAGGGTAAGTCTGTAGTAGGATTTAGATCTTACTGCTTGAATCGCGGTCAAGTTCGTTCATTTCGTTATGACCGTATAACCTCAATGGTGCGGATCTAATCATGAACACTGAATCGCTGCAGAAACGTATCAGGGCGCTAGCTCACGAGTTAGCTTATGAAGAAGAAGCTAACCTTTTTGGTTCCCAATGGCGGGCCCGTAAGGCTGAGCACGCCGCGCTGCTGAGAAAACTTTACTATAAAGAAAAAAGAACTTAGCTCAAATATAGAGCGCTCAAATATAGCCGGGGGATGTAGGTCCTCCGGCTTTTTTGTATCTTCTTCTTGTTCAGATAGTTACGAAATTTCTCCCCCGGGCCGGCTAACTATCTGATAGTCAATGGTTTACGTTATCTGTATCAGTTGATCTTATAGACCTATATTAGTTGCACAGCAAAGTGAATTCAGTTAACTTTTTTTTCTTGCAATTATCTTCGATTCTGTCATACTTATAATTATGAAGATTAATGATGACCAATTCGAATCCAACGACAACCCGACTTCAATCGAAGCAGTAAGTTCTTGCATGGAGATTATACATGAGATATTAATTGAACCCGCCATAGGTCGTGGAGATATTGATGACACTAAAGCCAAGGTTCTTGCTCTTGTCGGTGTTACCTTATGTGAGATTGCTGAACGAGCAGAAGCTTGGGACAATCAACGAAATGATAATTTAAACGAAAATTATAGAAATTAACCCTTGACAAATTAACAAAAATCCCTTATTATTATACTTATGATTAATTCAGAAAAACAAAACAATCTTCGCATTTGCGGAGGAGAGCATAAAGTTTCAACTCTTGAGGAAATTCAAGCAGTTACCACTCCACAAGTGGAATATCGCAAGGAGGAGAACAAAGACGGAAGTCGTTCTATCTCTTATCAACCAATTTCTCACAACCTCTTGATCGACAAGACTCGCAAGCATCTTAGTGATGGTGGCTTCTCTGTCGTAGGTGAGTCTCACAATCTCGCTCGAAATGGTCAACGCTACTTTGGTTTGTTTGAGGTAACTCATCCAAACAGAGAATCCAAAGATCGTGGTACGATTGTTGGATTGCGTAACGCTCACGACAAATGCTTCCCTGCAGGTTTATGTGCAGGAGATGCTCCATTTGTTTGTGACAATCTCATTTTCACTAATGAAGTCAAACTTGCTCGTAGGCATACCAAGAATATTCTTTCTGAGTTAGATCATGTGATCGCTCGGACTCTTGGTCGCCTTTTCGACTTTTGGCTTGGTCAAGACAAGAGAATCGAGGCTTACAAAAACCATGAGCTTTCCGACTCGCAAGTTAATGACATCGTCATCCGTGCTTGCCAAGTGGGTGCAGTTCCCAAGAGTAAAATCCTTGATGTTGTAAACCAATGGCAGTCTTCTGACCATCCCGAATTTTGGGATCGGAATGCAAATTCCCTTTATAATGGTTTCACCGAAGTTTACAAGGGCAACCTTGTGGCTCTTCCTCAACGCTCTGAGGCATTGCACTCAATCCTTGACACCGAAGTTGGCTTCGATAAAAGCCGATTCGTTGCTCAAGACGCAGTCCTTGAAGCTGAACTTGTAGGAGCATAATTTTATGTCAGTAGCAAAAAACGCAAGAGCGTCCCAAGTCATGAATAACATGAAATCGGGACATTATCAAAAACAAGGTAAGTTTGCCGACTTTGGGTCAGTACCCGAAGATAGCATTTATTACCATAGCTTACTCGCCCAAAAAGCGGACGCAGAGCGGATTGAGCGGATTGCTCAAAGTAAGATAAGGCTTGCTAATCGCAAGCGAGGTCTTGCTTGATATAAGGTCACCTTAATCATAACTTAAGCCCCCTTTCTGAGTATCGGAAAGGGGGCTTTTCTTATTCATGATATTACATAAGTTATTGATACTCATATAGTTAGGGCTCCGGCCAGATCAATTGCACAACTACTTGCCAATCAATACTTTATGTATGCAAAAACTTTTAATTTTATAGTTTTTTTTGTTGACTTACGCTAGCATTATGTCATACTTATATATATGAAAGCAACAGAAAGAATGAAAGAATTCAATAAACTTCCACCAAACACAATTCCATGGGAAACCTTCAAACGCTTAGTCGGACAATTCGGCTTTGAGGAAGGAATTAAAAAAGCACAAAAGATTATTAAAAAAAGCCTTGACAAACAAAGCTAATTATACTATTATTTACTTATGATTAAAACAACTCTACTCACATCAGGTAATCAAAAGATTCTCAAAGGCGAGAAATTAGGTTACATAACTAAAGGTATCCACCTTGCTCCTGCGAATCTTGCAGGCTACGAAGTTTGCCAATGGCGAAGCAAAGGTTGCACAATGTCTTGCCTTAACACGGCTGGTCGTGGGCAAATGAATACTATTCAAGAATCACGCATTGCCAAGACAAAGTTATTCTTTGAGCAAAAAATGGATTTTTTTGCCAAGCTATCGAAAGAAATTTCTAGCTCGATCAAGTCAGCCTTAAAGAAGGAGATGCAAGCAGTTTTTCGCCTTAACCTTACAAGCGATTTAATGTGGGAGGACGAGACAAACGAAGGTGGGGCAACTATCTTTGAAGAATTCGACAAGACTCAATTCTATGATTATACCAAGTCATTCAAAAGAATGTGCTCCTTCCTTGGCAAGCCATTTATCAAAGGTGAAGAAAAATTTCCTTCCAATTATCATTTAACTTTCTCTCGTTCGGAAAGCAACGACAAGAAGTGCGAGATGGTTCTTGCAATGGGTGGCAATGTTGCCGTGGTGTTTCGCAATCAACTTCCCAAGACTTGGAAAGGTTTTGAGGTTGTTAATGGGGACGACACTGACTTGCGTTTTCTTGACAAGAAAGGTGTTGTTGTTGGTCTTATCGAAAAAGGTCGAGCAAAGAAAGATGAAACAGGATTTGTAGTAGAAGGGATAAACTCATGAAAATAGTTATTGAAGACTACCGAGGAAATGATTTGTGTTCTTTCGTTATTGATAATTTTAGAGAAGGCGACATTAAAGATTTTAAAGATTGCAATTATGCCGACATGGACGAAGACGAAAATGGCGAGCTATACATGAGAGTACAATTAGAAAAAGAAGATTTGACATTATACTCAAACTAAGCTAAGATTATATTATGATTGATTATTACGAAAGTGCCGAGGATTTAACGATAACAAGAGAGAGAGCTTTGCTTGAATTAGCAAGACATAATTGTGAAGACATAGAGCAATTTTTTGAAGACTTAGGCGACCTTAAAGAGTATAATGCACAGAAAGTCTTGAATTGGTTAGGTTACTAAGTCTTTGATTATCATATAGTTAGGGCGCCGGCCCGCCCGCAGTAGGATTATGTAAGAACTTAGTTGAATTGTTTTCTTGACCTTTAGTCGGTTTCTGTCATAATTGTATTTAGTTCTTTTGATAATCAATTTCATTTGTGTCCCCTTAGTTTATGTTGGTAAAACAACGACTTGCAGTAGTATACTAGTTAAGCCTACGAGCGATTGATCATCGTTTTGAGTCGGAGAAAGGAGTTCGAATCTCCTAAGGGACTGCTCTTTTTGTAGATGCGGAAGCATTGAACAACGAGGCGTCAGCACACGCCTACAACCTTTGGGAGAGAAAAAGAGGTTCACAATTTCCTTGACAATTAACACAAAAACCCCTATACTTATACTATGAATTACGCACAAGAACAACTAGAATATCTCGAATGGAAAGCTCAAGCCAAACAAGAAAAGAATACCAACCCGTGCGATCTCGCAGAGGGGGTTTATATGTTAGTAGATGATGCGAGTCCGAGCGAATCGCCTCTTTATTTTCTCACACTACAAGGTGCAGTCGATTGGGCAGAGACAGACAACAACTTTCGACTAAGCCAATACAAGGGCGAAGAAACATGGTCAGTTTACAGAGTAGGAGGAAAAGTACTATGATGACGCAAACAAAAATTAGAGATATGATATCTCATCTTGTCCAAGGCAATCTCGCATGGGCAGATCCAATGTCGAAGGTCTGCCTAGATCAGCACGATCTACATCCTGAAAAGTTTCCAATAGGTAGTACATTTCAATCATCAGAGGAAGTATTAGATGATATCATATGCGACCTCAAGGCATTGCAAGACGAACTGAGAATAGAATCTTCTTTCCAATCTGCACAACTTTAACTTGACAAAAACAAACAAATCACATATTATTATATTATGAACGAATTCATCAAACAAGTAGACAGAATAGTTATCGGGCAATTAGGCTTTAGCGTACATGACATGGAAGACTTTGCCTTCTGTGACTATTACAATGAGAGCTTTGATCCAGACGGCTATGAATTTAGTAATGCAGTAGAAGAGTGTGCCAATGATTTCTTGGACAGAGTGCAAGAAGGGTTTATGGCTTTCTAATGAACGCAGAGACCTACCTTCTTTGTGTGGGCTTGTTAGATGAAATTTTTTGTGAAGCTGAGTGGAACACAGAAGATTTAATGATGGTATACTATTGCTTCCCACAAGAATGTCAGGTCTTACTTCAACAAGGTTACTTCCATAACATAGTGGATACCATATAGTTAGGGAGCGACCCACCCCCATTTTTGTAAGTACTTGACCCACCGGTATTTATGCAACCAAACTTGTACGGGCAAAATTAAAAATTGATTTTGTAGAAAAAAAAGGTTGACAAAAGACGCTTATTCCGTCATACTTATATTATAACAATCAGATAAGAGGAATAAAAAATTATGGGACTAGATCAATACGCATACGCAAAAGAATCCGAAGGGGTAGAGGAGCAAGAAGAATTAGCTTATTGGAGAAAGCACAATAGACTACAAGGTTACATGGAAAAACTTTGGGAGTTAAAAGGTCGACCAAATTTCAATTCCTCTACTGATGATGGTGGCTTGGGTGATTTCAACTGTGAACCTGTGCATCTTACTGTCACAGACATCGAGCAGTTAGAAGCCTCAATCCATAACAAGGACTTGCCTGAGACGGGAGGATTTTTCTTTGGAAATGATTCTTTCGGATGGACAGATGAAGATGGAAACCCTTTCGAAGAAGGAGATTACTTTCATAAAGATGCCGATTTAAAGTTCATAAAAGATGCATATAAGGCTATTGCACAAGGAAAAAAAGTATATTATTCCTCTTGGTGGTAAAAAAAGCCTTGACATAAACACAAAATTACTTTAGTATTATATACATGATTAAGAACGATACTCAACTAAAAGGCTTCGATGATTTGGTTTTCAACCAACATGGAGGATTCTCACAAGGCAAGGCTATTCAAGCCAAGCTTACTTTCGGTCACCGAGATAAGGATAACTTTGATCAATTCACGATCTCAGTTGTCCAAAACATTGGAGATGGTAATGGTCTGTATGGTCATGCCGATGACAACACTTACGAAGTTGCAATGTGGTTTCAAGATCGAGACACCATGCTTCCTTTGTCTAAGTATGATGATGTTCTTGCTCATCAAACTCCTTTACAGATCACTCAATTAATGCATCAAGCACAACTCAATGACTTTGCTTGGGTCACTCTTCTTCATAGCTTAAGAGACGAAATTAACTAATAAATTTCTTGACAAAAACTAAAACATATACTATACTTATATTATGAAAATCGCAAAAAACCTAAAGAAAAACGCTAACGCCATGACTCAGAAGTACGCTCCTCAGTCAGTCAACCAAGACGGAAACAAAATTTGGTTCGTCTATATCAACAAGGCAGGTAGTGCAGTTCCTGCGTACTATGATGTCGCCACAAGAGCATTTCGTTCTGTTGTTCACGGCAAGCAGTACAATGGAGTTGCTATTCGCAACCTTGTTGCTCGTCCTGTAGTAGAAGGGATGCTCAAGTAATGGGTTGGGATGTAATTCTTCTCTGCCCTTGGCTAATTGTATTTTGGATAATGTACGCAGATCTTTTTAGTTCGGAAGAATAATTTTTCATGGTTAGTTAATGGTTGTTGGTTGTGGGGGCTCCGTGGTTGGAGCCCCCTTTTTTTTGCACAACAAATAGGCAATCTACCAAATAGGCAAATAGGCTAATAAGACAAGAAAAAAACAAAAAATCTTAGTTTTCCTAAGTCTTTGCTTGTTATATACTTATGAATTTGCTCTCCCTTGAGGCATAACTATATGCCTATCAAGGACTTAGGTTAGGCTTTTCGGATAAGCTGCTCGGACATGATTAGCTGATTCTCTTCAATTTGTGTCGCTTCGTCTAGCTCGGCTTGAGCTTCTACAATCTGAATTCGAGCACCAATGTGTCCAGCGTTTGCGACATCTGTCAAGTCATTGATAAGTTGGTTTAGTTTTTCGATTCGGTTCATGTATATAATTATATAGGTTTAATGCAGAGAGTCAAGACATTTTTTTATGTAATTAAAAGCGTCCGTTATTGGCGACTATCTCGTCGCCCATCTCTCCCATGATTCTATTGAGTTCGTTCTGCTTCTCGATTCGGCTTTGCTCTTCTTTGAGATCGAAAAGTTGACCTTTAAGCTCTCTGAGAGTTCCACCAAAAACATCATTGGCGACTGCGACAGTCATTGCCGTTTCGGCAGTGGCTCTTGCGTTCATGCGATCAATAGCCGTGGACATTTCGGAAATTTCAATTTCCTTGATTTGGATTAGTTTTTCAATTTTATTCATATATACAATATAACAGAGGGATTACTTAAAGTCAAGCAGAAACTTTCATTTCATGAAGGTCTTTATATTTGATTCCACCAAAGCGACCAACGCCCGAGCGTTTGATTTTGATTTCATTGCCACACAAGCGAGCTTGAGCAAACTCGTCTTTGAGGATTCGGTTTAAGCCCGAAAGCAAGCCCGTGGAGCGAACTCTAGGCAATTCTCCACCTTCGTGGATTTTAACTGAGATGAATGAAGACCATTCGTGAATTTCTATTAACTTAATCATATATACAATATAACAAAGAAAACTCCAAAAGTCAAGAAAAACTTTCACTTATTTTTTTGCACAATTCTATTGCGTTAAGTTGTTGACTGTTAAGTAGTTAGCGCCGGCCGGCGGAGTTAAGTCGTAACTATTTGATAGTCAGTAGTTTACCCTCTCCTATCTAAGATCATGAAGAACACCAAGCCGATTACGAAAAACGGGAACGATGTAATGCTCAACCATATAGCTGTTTGAGTGTCGAACATGGGAACGAGGAAAAAAGCAATCCCCAAAGAGAAAAAGCCAACGAGCATAGAAGCACAAAAGGAATCTATAAGAGTGTTTAGTATTGTTTTAATCATAAGTATAATGTAACAGTTTTTTCTTAAAAAGTCAAGTTTTTATTAAACTTTTTTTGCTTTTAATGGCAAGTCTTTTGCAAGCTCTATGTTCCTAGCGTCATCATCAAAAAACCAAACTTTATCAAAGTTCTCGATGACCGAAAGCAAAACTTTACGCTTTGCCTTTGCGATGTCTCCACCTTTAGAAGAGCCAACGCAATGAATTTCTTTGGCGACAACCCCAAAGCCTTTGAGGAATTCAGCTATTGCCGAACTTGCTTGGTTATCTCTTGCCGTAAGAATGAAAACGGAATGACCTTCAGAAAAAACATCTCTTGCCAAGTCAATCAACTTGGTTGGCTTGCCGTTAAGGATAAGGCTTGACTTGTTAAAGTCTGAGAAGTCAAAGCGTTGACCATCTTTGAGCGTCACGCCATTAAACTCTTGAGGAGTCAAGGTTGCAACATGAAAATCGAAAGAGTCAACGACTCTAACCTTTGCATCTGTAAAGGCGAGCGTATCATCGAAATCGAAAACGAATGCTTTTGTCTTAATCATATATACAATCTAATGCATTTATTTGTAAAAGTCAAGCATTATTTCAATTACCTTTCAACTGTTTTGTTGAACAATTCTACTACCGGTGGGCCGGCAGGCTAACTATATGATAGCCAACGACTTAGAAGACTAAGGGTCTACCGATAGAGTGTGGAGCAGCGAACCAGTCGGATGGGTTAATTTCTTGACCGTTTAGAACAGCTTCGAATTTAACTTGATGAACCCCTGCGTTCACTATGCCGTTGACACGCTCGCGAGTAGTTGGAGTGTTCCAACCTGCGAGAGACCAACGGACTAAGCCATCGGGATCACGCTTTATAATTGCGTTGCCATGTAACCAAACGGTGTTGCCGTCTGTGGTTGTATTACCTACGGCTTTGCGTTGGCGACTTTCGAATGCGTGTTTGATTTGTTCTGTGACTTTTCTCATTATGTTTTAATTATAAGTTTTTTTTTATAAAATGTCAATGCTTATTTTACTTTTTTTTCTGTTATTCTGTTGATGTACCACATGGCATTATCGCCTTGCTTAGTTTCAAGACCACGCTTGAATTGGACTTTAGTCTGAAGTTTGCCTATAAGAGCTTTTACTTTTCTTCTTACTTCGTGCTTGTCTTCAGCTTGAATCTCAAAGATGTTGTTTGTCATGTGAGTATCCACAAAAGCATTCATATGAGTATTCCACAATGGAAGTTTCTCCTCTCTCTCTATTGATGAGACATGAATGTTTGCGATGAATGTTTTGTTCTTAATCATATATATAATCTAATCTAGTTTTGGTTAAAAGTCAAGCTTTATTTTACTTTTTTTTCTTATTATTGAAAGACAACATTAAAACGAAACTGATTGAGACCTTCGTCTCGCATGATCTTATCAAGATGCGATTGACTCGATGCCGTGCGAACTCGTGGGCGATCGTTGCCGTTTGAGTCGATGCCTTGATCGAAGATTTTTACTGACCAATGAGTTGACCACTCTTGGATTCTTACTTGTATTTTATTCATATTCTTATTTAATTAACTTTATAGATATAATCTATCACATAAAACGCTAAAAGTCAAGCTTTTTTTACATTATTTTCTAACAAAAGAAGAGAGCTTGTGACTTTAAGTCCGTGGCTTTGAGCTTGCTCAAAAGAATCAAAGGAACCGGAGTAATTATTTCCGATGTATAAATCGAAAACGACATTTGACCAAGTAGAGAGAGATTTAATCTTAATTAACATATATACAATGTAACCAAAAAACCGGCAAGACGCAAGCTTTTTCTCACTTACCTTTCAACTATTTTATTGCACAATTCTATTGCCAGCAGGCGGCTAGCCTAACTATATGATAGTCAAGGACTTAAGCGCCGATTACCTTGCGGTGCTTTGGTTTTCGGTCATACTTGGACTTGTCCTTGTGAGGACGAGCCTTAGTGAAAAGGACTTTGGAACGAAATTTTGCGGGCTTTGTCTTTTTTGGTTTCATGTATATAACATAACACGCTTTTTTGCTAATTGCAAGCTTTTTTTAATTATTTACTTAAGGAACTTTTAGCGTTCGTTCCAAACACCATGGTTTTGTTCCATGGACTTGAAGCCAACACGCTCCTCGAATTCGGTCATTTCGACCTCGAAAAGGATCTTTTTCCATTCCTTGAGATCGTTCTCAAGTTTGGCGATCTCTTGCGAGTCGGTAGCGTTTGCGAGGTTACGATTGACCTCATTGATACGGAATTTGATTTGGAATGATGACATGATTTTTTATGTATTAGGGTTAAAGGTTTACTCCCATTCGGAGTGATGACCGAAGTCGAAATCCTCGCCTTCATTACGGAAGTCGAGAAGAGCGACCTTGTCTTGAAGGTCACCGATCTCGTTGCGAATCGCAACCTTGTCGGCAATGGTTAGAACGCAATCGACAAGCGTTTCGTGAAGGATTGAGATTTCTTTGAGCATTTCGGATTTTGTCATAACTTTTTTTCTTTCTTATTAACTTAACTTTCTATATACAATGTAACACAGGTGGAGCGAAAAAGCAAATTATTTCTTCACTTTTTTTTGCTTAGCGATTACGAATTTGAGGAGGATTTTTTCTCTTTGAGTTAAGTTCATTTTTATTTTTGTTATTTTGTTTATCTTAGTATATGTATAACATACAGCACAAAAGGCGTTTTGTCAAGGATTATTTTACTTTTTTTTACTTAAGTCTCGCTCCTGTTGGTATGGTATTCGGGAGCTTCTTTTCTAGCTTCTTGGCTATTACCAAGGCTTTAGCATGAGTCCTTGCGTTATCTACAAGCTCGCCATTGAGCATTACGTTAAACCATTCTTGAAAGTTTGCATTCTTTATTATCTTAATCATACAAACAATATAACAAAAGAATCCGCAAAAGTCAAGTTTTATTTTCACTTTTTTCACTTTTTTTGTATCCTAAGTTTATGATTATCAAGTAGTTAGGGTCGCGGACCCGCCGGCAGGCGCTAACTATCTGACCATCAGTAACTTAGGGTAGGAGAATCGTGCAAAAACTTAGTTGAATGTTTTTCTTGACTTTTAGCATTTTGTCTGCTATATTGTATATATGATTAAGAAAAACGATGTAGTAGTAGATTACAAACGCAGGATTCTCCATGTTGAGGGTATCCACAAAGACGGAGCTGAGACTTTCGTCTTGGCAAGGGTTTACCGCTCTCAGAAGCGGGTTGCCGTTCCAATGTCCTCAGTGAAAAAACATCCTTTTTTCTCTTGACATTCTGCCGTTAATCCTTTAGATTACAATTATGACATATACAAAACTAGAGTCCAAACTCAACACAATTGACCGAGCCGTGCGTAAGCACTACTTACTTAACGATACAGATGCAATCATTCGCCTAGCATGGAAAATCGGCTATGATGGAGATTTCTACTTTTCAAACGATTCAAGAAAGCTTATCAGTAAGCTAGGCATTACAGAAGACACTTCACAAGCCTATCTTGACGGACAAAACGATCAATTGATTTACTAAAAAACCTTCATTTTTTATTTGACTTTTACTAAAAACTCCCTTATATTACTATTATGATTAAGATTGAACAAAACCAAAACTTCACTAAATTCTTTAATGTCTTTGCTTTCGGCAAACTTGTTGACCAAGTCAGCACTCATGCCAAGGCTATCAAGGTAGCCAATGAGCTTGCTTCTCAGCACAAGCAAACCCACTTCATGCTAGTAGACTCTAACGAGTTCATCCCAACCTCCAAGTCCTAAGTCATGGAGGTCATCGCTTTACTTCTCGCAGTTGCTTGGTCGCTATTCTACGGCATCGCAACACATAACACAAACAACTAAGACAATCATTATGCTTATTCTTCAATCAATCGCATTCACTGCCAAGTCGGGTTGGATCACTGAATCCATGCCCATGTACAAGCGTCAAGCTCAAGCCTTATATAAGGCACGGCTCGCGAACAACAAGGGCGAGCGTCGTAGACGCTACCGTCTGATCAAGGCATAGCCAACAACCAACACACAAGAACATGATACAAGAAAGAATCAAGAGACTCATCTCAACTTTACAAGCTCTTACCATACAGAGAGCCAACGCCCTTCGCTTAGGCAGAGCCAACGAAGCCAATCAGATCCAATCTGTACAGGTTGACATTGACAGACGCATTCAACAGCTAGAGCGTCAACTGAACGCATAGTCCCCTAAGCTACTGACTACCAAGTAGTTAGCTCTGTGGGCAGAGCGCCGGCGCTAAGTATCTATCAGTCAATCACTTACGGTAGTTGTATTGTGCAAGAAGATAGTTGAATCTTTTTTCATGTTTTCCTTGACTTTTCGGTATTTGTATGGTACTTTATATATATGATTAAGACAAAAGAACAGATCAAAGCTCACGCCATCGCACAGGTGGACACCATTCACGCAATCGGCTCAATGTCAGGCAAGCTCAAATTTCTTGCTGATCTCGACCTTGGCTCGATCACTCGCAACGAGACGGCTCAAGAACTCGTGCAAGACTTGGAAGACTTGCGTAAGCTAGTTGATCGTATCGTTCAACAAAACAGTTGAATATTAGCCTTGACTTTTACAGAAAAATCTATACTCTTATAACTATGACAGAATCAGAAAGACTCGCACTTATCGCTAACGCAGTCGCCACAAGCGACAACAAGGTAGACGCAAGGTTTGCCGATATGCTTGACGAACTCAAGCAAGAAAAACTCACCGAGGATGTTGTCCTCAATCACGGCTTGCTCGAAGCATCGAAGCATGATATTCGTGATGAATTCGTTTCACTCGATGCAGTTGAGCATGATAACGAAGACATTGACTTTGACGCTGACGAGAATCTCGTTGACATGGATCAAGTTAGTGGCTCAATGCGTGAAATTTTCGGAGAATGAAAATCTTACCTAAACGAAAAAAACGAGAGCTTGCCAACAAGTGGGTTCTCTTCGGTCAAAGTGGAACGACTTTGCTTGCTCTCGTCGATCCCAAGAATTGGGTACTTAAACCGAATACTTATTTTGTTTCAGAAGATTTCGTTAAGGCGAATCTGCTTTCACTTAAAGACATCACTAAGCAATGCGATGGACACACCCGTGTTCTTATGATGGCATAGCACAATCGAATTGGGCAACCGCCTAGGGATATAGAACACAAGGTAGACCCGCCCCATTAACTAAAAAAATCCGCCAATCGACCTTTTAGATTGAGCGGGGGGGTACTATTTATCAATATTTCAAAAGTTTTATTATTTATAAATTATTTGCTATTCAAAAAAAAATAACAGACTATATTTGGTGTAAACTAATTCATTATGATAGAATTCTATAATGTAAGAAAAAAAACTAAAGTACAGATTGCCGCCGACCTTGTTGAGAAAAAGGAATATACTAATACCACAAAAACAGGAAAAGAAGTAACCCGTTACTCTTTTAAGGCAGTGGACGATGACGGCACAAAGTTAACTAAGTTTTGCAGCAAAGCTGATTACGATAAACTTAATTAATTGGCAATGAGTGACCGGTATTTTTTTAAAATAAAAAAGCCGTCCTCTATAATAACGCCATATTTTAGGAACAATCTGGCGACTATCACGAGTTCCTTTCAGCAGCGTTTCAACTGGGCATCATCCGAAGTGCCTCAAGAAGTTTGGAGGCAGGAATCGGTTTTGTCTGAACTAGATAAAGCTTTTGAAATTGAGAAAGCTGGAGTTATTTCTATCGAAAAAGATAGTGTTTATGATTGGCACAAGGATGATTATCGCGGAGTGTCCGTGAATATGGTGCTGGAGTGTGATCACGGCCATACATTATTTAAAACTCGACCATCAAAATACCAAGTCGAAAAAATAAAAGAACTTAAATACGAGCCAAATACTTTTTATCTATTTAACACTCAAATAGATCATTGTGTAATAAACTTTAATAAAACAAGATATGTATTTTCTTGCGAATTTAAAAAGAAAAAAGACGAATTAAATTATATGACTGTTTTAGATTGGATTAAAAATTATGAAAAATAATAAAAAATGCATAGTTACAACAGAGCAAGGAGATATACAAGGAACAATCATAAATGAATATGAAGAAATTGGCGGCGAAGATGATGGAGCAATATTTGCCGTAATAGATTTAGACAATGGCCAATTAATTACTGTCCGAATGACAGAAGAAGAGTACGGAGATTTTAAGATTGATTAATTTTGTTTTACTAGGCATAATATATAGTAAATTCTAAATTTTCTGGATTTGTAGAAAACCATGTAAGTTGTGACTCGCTTTCCTTTTCCAAGAAATCCTTAAGATCATTAAGGCAAGAGGGGTTATAATTATTGCAAACCCTTAATAAAAATTCTTCCATTTCGCGAATCTTAGAAAAAACCGCCCGTGATGTAGCAAGTTGCTTAATTTTTACCTCAAAGCTAGAGTCCGTCTCCCATGATTCATAAGAATGTATTCCTTCCGCGTCCGGTCCTTGGAGATATATCTTATACCTCCTCTCATTACCTTTAACCACAACTGCTTTATGTAGAAAAGAGTTTGATTCAAAATAAATTTTTTTACACTCATTTTGATTATCTAAGCCAAAGAAGACTGACCTACAGGATTCGTGAAGTTTTTTGTATAACTCTAAAATATCCTCGGGGTATTCATCTTTTATGCGCTGCTCAATATCTGAGCCAAAATCAGCAATTTTGTATCCGAGTAAAGAGCGATGGTTATTTATACCATCTTTGGATACCTTAATCGAATGTTCACTAAAGTAAGATTTCATAAATTAAACAAGTTGACCAGAGAGGAAAAAGACCGCACCGGAGCCAAACCCGCTCCAATCAATTGGCGTTGGTTTCGCCACCTTCGTCATACTCCATATGTAGTTAGCTTTCATCTCAGGCCTCTCCATTGTTAAGCCTTCTCCTTGTACCAAAGTTTTTGTTACTGTGCTGGATGAGGTTCCGTCAAGAAGACCGGGTTGCACATGTCCACCGCCCCATCCATTAGGATTTGGTTGCGTGGTATCCTGAGGGTCAGGGTATAGAAGATTTTGACCATTGCCGGATATTTTAGTCCAAACATGGTCTTGCGTTGGGGCAGTAAAACATAGTGTCACTTCCTGTCCGAAATCAAGACCCAAACTTGCACCTTGCTTTAAGTCCATGACATGCGGTTGACCAGAAAGGACAAATGTATTACCATCTCCCCACGGGTCTGCAACAACTGCGTAGTTAAAATTGAACCCAGTCTCTAGGATAATCTCTTCAGTTTTTTGCGGAGGTCTTGAATTTGTGAATGTAACCTGTATGGGCTTATCCCCATTAATCCCTCCACCACTCCAGTTGCCTATAACTATTTGCGAAAAGTTGTGATACCATGTGTGCTTTCTATGGTAGACGGCTATTCCGCTTGGATAAAGTTCAATACTCTGCTGGAAAAAAATCGGATGAATATCATCGGGAATAAATGTGCCAAATGACGGATTTAAATAATTGATGGCACTCACATTTGGTTGGCCACCTTGAGACGAAAGAGTAAGGACTGAATCATCAACAAATGGGAATGCAGAATCGTTACCCAGATAGTCTAACCAAGAAGGAGTGTTGTAAGGGCCCTGCCCCAAGGATGTGGCTATTTGAGGGTCATAATCAAGGCGAATAAAATGATTCGCATCAAATGCATAGTCAGCCTCAACAGTGCCACAAGTTGAGGCAGATAAGAGCTTTTTTTGCGCCACCTCTACCCGCCTTGATGCATAACCTGAAACCCCTGCACTATCCGTAACGCTGTAATTAATTGTATATGAGCCTTCTGAATCCAATGGTATATTATCTACGGGCGCCTCAAGGGTTGAACCTTTAAACGTCGTGGTTTTTGTTATAGTTTTTTCAATTTTGTTAGTGATGTCGCCATCTTCGGCATCACTTGCGGTTGCTCCGGGATCTTGATAGTAATCTGTCATACTTTCTTGATTGGGTAAATGCTAATTTGTTCTAGATCAGTACCAGCAGTGACCTGCAATGCTTCTATATGTGAGGTTAGTCCTCCGTTATTCTCAATGATGACTCCTCGACCACCAGATGCAGCTGAATTCGTGTCATAACGATCTAGACTATCTGATGTTGAACAATTCTGGGGATGTATGTATTGTCTATAATTCTGGGAGGAGGCCAAAACATTAACATTAGAGGCTATATACGGGGTGTCGAGAGTATGTAGTAAAATAGAATTCCTCGTCCCGTCATATACAAGCCCAAATGCTGCCATTTCCTGCCCTCCAGCCTGAGCCGAATATTGCCAAGAGGCCCATCCAACACAGATTGATGTGTTAAATAAACTTAATGTCTTAGCTTGAAGTGTATAAAATGGGGTAAAATTCGGGGCATTTGTTACAAACGAGCTGGCAGAACCATAACAATAAAACTCATAAACCTGACCGCGGGCAGTAAATTGCCCAGAACGTTGAACCGCTGCATATCTAATCACGTAATGGTTTTCATCATATAGGTATCCATCTAAGTTCGCAGTAGGATCACAATCTTGTTGAGCTGTGATAAAATCCTCCGGGAGAGTTGATGTTGGGGTAGGCGGGGGTCCAATATTAACAACTGGATCTCCAATCAATGTAATAACTGGCGGTGTATTTACAATTGTAACTTGTCGACTTGTGCTTGCGCTCATTCCTCCCGAATCTGTCACGGTATATGTTATAGTAAGTGCTCTGGGATTTGTGGTTGATATATTTGCACTAGTGCCTCCCTCAGAAGTAGTTACAACAATCTGACTTGTGAGATTGCCATCTTGTGCGTCTGTTGCTGTTGCTCCTTGGTCGGTATAAGTTGATCCTGCATTCACAGAAACTGCTGCGCTTCCTGTTAAGGTTATTGTCGGTGGAGTGTTCGGCTCAGGCTCTACAACAACAATCCTTGTTACTTGATCTGCGGACAGTCCACCTAGATCGGTTACGTTATAAGTTATTCTATAAGTAGCTGGTACTGAAGTATTTACAGGATTTACAGTGACTATTCTTGAAGTTATATTTCCGTCTTGTGCATCGGAAGCTGTTGCGCCCTGATCGGTATATGTTGTGTTTTGAACAATTGTAACAGAAGCTGGGCCAGTTCGCGTAATAACTGGTGGGTCGTTTGCTGGCAGATTTACTATCACTGTTCTTATTTTTTCATCTGCAGCGAGTCCTTGAGAATCTTGAACATTGTATTTTACTTGATAAGTTCCGGCGACGGCTGTGTTGACTGGGTTGGTGGTTACTATGCTACTAGTTAATGATCCGTCTTCTGGGTCAAAAGCTGTGGCGCCTTCATCATTGTAGGTATCTCCAGTGATTAAATATTTAGGATTAAGTCCTATTATTTCTATCTCTGGTTTTTCGTTTGGTAGGGATACGGTTAAATTTAAAGTAATTGGCTGAACAGAAGCTCCTGCATAGTTGGCGGCTATAGCATTAAAGGATAAAGTTAGGCTATTGTTGACTATTGTTTTAGAACTCACATCAATTACTCCACTAATCAATCCAGTATTACTAACAGTTAAAGATCCAACTGAAGCATTATTATTTATAGTATACAAGAAAGGATGATTTTTATCTCCAGACATATTAGAAGCTACAATTTGATAAGAGAAATTAAATATAAAAGATGTAATAGTTTGATTAATAATTAAATCAGAAGTTATAACAGGCAAATCAGCTTTAGTAATACCTCTAAATTCAGAAAAACTATAACTTGATCGCGTATAGCTTGATCCCCCTCTTAGAGACCCTATGGCTTGTCCAAACGCATCAAGTTCATTCGGCATCTTAAATGGCGCGCTCCATCCAGCAACACTGGATGATTCAACTCCGTCAGGATTAGTTTCTAAAAAAGTCTTTATATCAGAAAACTTTATTTTCCCTTCTTCAAACATGGAAACTCTTTTTCTATTATTTTTATTAAAGGTTTTAAATTATCAGCCTTAATATAATCTGCAGGATATGCTCCTTTTAATGTTTTATGAGGTTCTCCTAACCAAGCCGCTGCATCCCTTGGTCCTAAGCTGTCACATAATCTTTGAAAAATTTGAAATTTATTCATGCATAATATATTACACTGTGTAATCTAAAAATAGATGCCACGCAAAAAAACTGTTAAACAAGAAGAGGAGTTTAATATTCCTCAATTAAGTTCAGCTGAATTTGAAGTTGAAAATAAACGACTAACAAAGAAACAAAAGGAGTTTATAGCTCTTTCTTTAAGAGAGGACACTCGAATAATGTTCGTTTGTGGTCCAGCTGGAAGCTCAAAAACATATATGGCAGTTTATTCTGCTTTACGTCATTTAAGTAATAATAATGAATTAGATTTAATGTATATAAGAACTATTATTGAAAGTGCAGATAAGGGGCTTGGCGCACTACCCGGCAATATAGATGAGAAGTTTAACCCCTACATGGGACCACTTCAAGACAAGTTAGATGAAATGCTGCCCAGAAAAAACACCTCTCCCACAGTTATGAAAGAGCTCATGGAACAGAGAATCGAGGCAATGCCGATAAACTTCATTAGGGGCGCGAACTGGATCAACAAAGTAGTTGTCGCTGACGAAGCGCAAAACTTTACATTTAAAGAGTTAACTACTCTTATTACTCGTATAGGAAAAAATACCAAATTGTTTATTTGTGGTGATTTTATGCAAAGTGATATAAATGGTAAAAGTGGATTTAGTGCTATGTATAATCTATTTAATGGTGACGATAGTAAATTGAAAGGCATCCACTGCTTTCGATTTACAAAACATGACATCATGCGAGATGAGTTGCTTAAATTTATCATTGGAAAATTAGAGAGTAAATAATTTAGTGTAAAATTCTATTAATGATAGAAATAATATGCGCATTAATTGGTGGAGTATTCACGATATTTGGGGTGTATATATCCACCAAACTCCGACAGAGAAAAGATCCCTTGCCGTTTGATTTAGATCGAAATGACAATATCAATACGGCATTATCTTACACTCTCGAAAAATTGGGGGCGGACAGGTGCTATGTGCATCAGTTCCATAATGGAGATCATTATTACAGTGGGAATTCACAACAGAAATTCAGTTGTACTTATGAAATTGTAGAAGAGGGCATTAGTTGTGAGGCGCCCAGTAGTCAAAATCATAGAGTCTCGAATTACAATTATTTTATTAAAGATTTAGTTAAGAACGATGGGTTTTGTTATAGTAAAGTTAGTGATATAGAGGATTCTACGCTAAAAGATAAGCTAAAAAAGCAAGGGGTTGAGTCTATCGGATGTGTTCCTATTAAATTATTAAATGGCAGAATCATAGGTGTTCTTGGCGTGGATTTCGTAAAAAATAAAAAACAGGTCTGTGGAGAAGGTATGGGTTTATTGAGGATGCAGTCTAAAATAATTGCAGGATATCTCTCAAAGACTTGATTTATTGTTAAAAAAGGGTATAATTAATTATGAATAGTGTCTATTGTACTAGCTGTGGCTCCAAAGTTGAATACTCATACCCCAAGCCTAAATTTTGCTCAAGCTGCGGATGCAGTATGTTTGCAGAAGATAAAAAAATATCAAGTAAGTCTTCTGTCTCCCGAACTCAATCCCTACAAGAAGATGAAACTAACATCGAAATTGTTCCAGATATTCGCCACTTGTCGTACGATGTAGACTATGGGCTACCAAGTATAATCAAGGGTAAGGATATGATTGAAAACCCTTCTGCGCCAGCTCCACGAATTAATCGATCGGCCCCGAATGAGAATAACACTACTCAGTCTAAAAAAGAAATTATCAAGGAAAGCATGCAATCATGCCGCCCTCAAGGTAAGCCAACTGAGTTAAATGGGTAGACCAAAAAAACTTAAATACGAAGATCGTTCAGACGTAATAGATAACGAGCTTCGCAAGAGAAGGCACAAATGGCATCTCCACGCTCTGGCATGGATGGATTATGACGATGTAGAGCAAATAATCCGCGCCCACATATATAAAAAATGGGATCAATGGGATCAGAAAAGATCATTGGCTCCTTGGGTAAATAAAATTATATCCAATCAACTTAAGAATATTTTTCGAAATCATTATACCAATTTCGCCAGACCATGTTTAAGCTGTCCTTTTGCTCAATCTTCATCAACCGAAGCAGACGAGTCTCATTCCGGAATGTGTGCTTTTACCCCAAGCGGCGTGCAATGCTCAGAATGCCCCTTATATGCTAAATGGGAAAAAACCAAAAAAAATGCTTATGATATAAAGATGCCGCTTGCTTTAGACCACCACCCTCAAGAAGTCTTCAGCATTCAACAGGATTCATTTGATGTAGTTCGATGTGCTACAAAATTGCATAAAGAAATGGAAAGCAGGTTAAGCGAAAAGCACTACAAGATATATAGGTTAATATATATCGAAAATATTCCTGATGAAAAGGTTGCCGAAACTATGGGCTACAAGAGTAATGAGAAGGGGAGAAAGGCTGGTTATAAGCAGATTAAGAATCTTAAAAAAATGTTTTTAGCTAAAGCTGAAGAAATACTTGACCGAACTGATATAATAATGTAGTATGAAGTTAAATAAAGAGCAACAAGCTTACCTTAAAGCAAACCATAAAAAAATTCCAGATTTAATCAAGTTGACCCAAGCTGTCTTTCTAGACGAAACATTAGACGGTAGGTCTAAAGAGGGCCGGGCAGTTAAAGATTTTCTAATTGAGGAGGACTTGAATTTTAATACCACAAAGAAAGAAAAGAAAGATCCTATCTCATTAACGGATGATCAAAAAGAGGAAATCCTTGACTTGGCTGAAGATGGACTAAGCTCATTTCAAGTTGCTCAAATAGTTTTCCCTGACGTTGAGGTTAAAAAATTATCTATGGAGCAACGCGCTGTAATGTCCTTTTTGACAGATGTTGCCCCTACTTTAATATCTCAATCAGAGAAACCTAAGGCAAAGGAGAAATATTGTCCGCCTTCTAATCTCGAGGAAGCTGTTATCCTTGTGAATAGATACCTCAACCTTACTCTTTCTGATGAAGAGCTTTCTTCTATAGAAAAAAAATCTATGGAAAAAATCATACATTTTCTATGCGCTCCGCGTTTTTTAAATACAATCAACAATTATAGGGAGGCTGAAGACAGAGAGCTTTTTGAGGCCGAGTTCGTGAGAGCTACATGGGAAAAGCCCGATCTTACAACTGATGAAGTTAATTTATACATTAATGTTTGTATTGATTATATTAATCTTAGGAATATAAGTCGTAATATCGAAAAGTTGAATCGCATGTTTAATGACGCAGACTCTCAACAGGAGATGACTGTTAGGCTCGCTGAACTACTAAAAACAAAAAGTGAAGAGTATGATAAATGCGAAAAGAGAATGGAGTCTTTGATTAAAAAATTGAATGGCGACCGTTCTAGAAGAATAGAGAGTAAGCAGGGCCAAAATGCAAATATCCTCTCCCTTGTGGAGAGTTTCCAGAGTGAAAAAGAAAGAGAGGTCATGGTAAAGATGGCGCAAATGCAAAAGAAATTAGTTAACGAAGAAGCTGATAGATTAGAATCTATGGAGTCTTGGAAAGCTAGGATTCTTGGTTTATCTAGAGATGACGCGGTATAAATACATATCTCCTAAAAGAATCACTTCTGTGAAGGATAATATCTTTACATGTGACGATGTTATCCCTGAGGCTATTTGTGGTGAAATAATTAATCTTGGAAGATCTATGCTTAAGCCTGCTAGAACTGTGGGAAAAAAAACTAAACTTCGAACAAATAAATTGTCGTGGATTTGTTCCTCTAAGCATCCTGCTCTTGAAGAATTACAAAAGTATTGCTCAGAGATATCAAGCAGGGGTATTAAGTATCAAGAAACTCCTCAGTTTCTTGAGTATTCTTCAGGAGAATTCTACGGCCCGCATGAAGATTTTCTCCCTGAAGTTTATTTAAAACGCACCGGGCCCAATCCTTTATCGAGAATGCAAAGAGGGTTTACCTTTTTATTCTATTTAAATCAAGGAGATGAGGGTGGGGAGACGAGGTTTCCTAAACTTTCTACAATCGTGCGGCCTAAAACAGGAAAATTGTTGATGTGGAAGAACGTAGTCAATGGAAAATTAAATACCGAATCTACTCATGAGGGCCTGCCTCCTAAGGATTGGACAAAATACGCCCTAACTATATGGACACGAACCCTATAGTATGTAAGATATGCGATAAGTCTTTCGATTCAGAGAAAGGTCTTCATATTCATTTAAAGTCGCATTCAATAACTATGGCGGAGTATTATACGGCGTATTACCCTAGGAATAACCTACTTACCGGAGAACCTTTGCCTTTTAAAAACAAAAAAGATTACTTTAATAATGATTTCTCCACGAGATGGCAAATGATCCAATGGCTTGCAAAGAATAAGCAGGGTGAAAGAGCCAAGCAATATGCCATTAAGCAGTTAAGCCTCCGCGTCATCGAGAAGGGCCTTAAGAAGGCCCCTAATCATTTAGAGCTAGAGATACTTGACTTACCACCGATAGACAGTTTTAAGATGCTCTTTGGCTCTTATTCTGCTGCTTGCGATGAGATTGGGGTTCACCCTATATTCACAAAGAGGATTCCTAAAGAATTTTTCATAGATGATTTTTTGGAAACAAAAATATTCATTGATACTAGAGAACAGAAACCTTTATCATTTAAAAATGAATCTACAATGAAACTGGATTTCGGAGATTATACTGCTGCTGGGGATGATTATGCATATACCTACGTTGACCGCAAAAGCGAACAGGATTTTAAGTCCACGATGACTACGGGCTTTGACAGATTCAAAAAAGAACTAGATAGAACAAGAGATTTTGGGTGTTATATGTTTGTCGTGGTTGAATCTAGTATAGATAAAATCCAAAGAAACAACAACTTTGCCTCTCATAAGTCTAACTTGAAATATGTCTGGCATAATATGAGGGTGCTCACCCATGAATACGCTGGAGTATGTCAATTTATTTTTTCCGGTAGCAGATCAAAGTCCGAAGAGATTATTCCAAAAATTGTTACTTTAGGAGATAAATTGTGGGATTGCGATATGCAGTATTATATAGATAAATCAATGAACAATAAAGGAGAGTCATAATGACATGGGAAACTGGTAATCAACCTCAAAATCCGAGTAAAGAAGATATCAATAAGATACTCCTTGAATGCGGCTTTCTTGAGGAAAGCGAAGCGAAGATATTGCTTTATAAGTTTTTGAGAGAAAATATTACATTTACGACTAGTTTATTGGCTGGCGTAGATCTATTTCCCTTTCAGCATATGGCGATTAAGTCAATGTTCGAAACAGATTATTTTCTCGGTATTTGGAGTCGGGGAATGTCGAAATCTTTTACGACAGGAATATACGCATTTCTGGACGCAATTTTAAATCAAGGCATGGAGATTGGGATTCTCGCTGCATCATTTAGGCAGTCTAAGCAAATATTTAAAAAGATTGAAGATATCGCCTCTAAACCTGAGGCTCAATTTCTAGCCAACTGCATAACAAAAAAAAGTAAAAGTAATGATGAGTGGCTTATGGAAATCGGGAGAAGCAGAATTAGGGCGCTGCCCTTAGGTGACGGCTCCAAGCTACGGGGTTTTCGATTTCATAGAATCATTATCGATGAGATGCTTTTGATGCCTGAAAGAATTTATAATGAGGTTATCGTACCCTTCCTTTCTGTGGTGGAAAACCCGACACAAAGAGAAGATTTATATAATCTCGAGACTAATTTAATTTCCCAAGGGAAAATGAAAGAGGAGGATCGCTATAGATGGCCAAACAATAAATTAATCATGCTCTCTTCTGCTAGTTACAAATTTGAATATTTATATAAGTTGTATTCTAATTTCGAGGGCTTAATTACTAATCATGTAGATAAAAACGATGGGTCTAATGCCCGTAGGTCTATTATGCATTTTAGTTATGACTGTGCTCCAAAGCAATTGTATGATTTGAATCTTATTAATCAGTCCAAAGCTACAATGAGTCAATCTCAATTTGATCGAGAATTTAATGCTGTATTTACAGATGATAGTAGCGGATACTTCAAGACTTCAAAGATGGCTGAATGTACCATACCTGACGGAGAGGGGCAATGCGTTGAGATTGCGGGGGAAGCTGATGCAAAATATATACTTGCAATCGACCCTAGTTGGGCAGAAAGTGAAAGCTCTGACGACTTTGCAATGCATGTAATTAAATTAAATGACAAGTCGAGACAAGGAACCTTGGTTCATAGCTATGCAATGGCAGGCACAAGACTCAAAGATCACATATTTTATTTTAAATATTTGGTAGAAAAATTTAATATTGTATCTATCGTTGCTGACTATATGGGTGGTGTGCAATTTATTAATGCAGTAAATGAAAGCAGCCTATTTAAGAAAGATAAAGTTGAGTTTGGGGTTGTTGATTTAAAATTTGATGATCTAAGTGACTATCAATCTGTATTAGCTGAAACCCGTAAGCAGTATAACTTAAAGTCAAAGAAAATATGTTTTCTCCGCAAGCCCAACTCAGATTGGATTAGGCGCGCAAATGAGTCTTTGCAGGCCAACTTCGATCATAAAAGAATATGGTTTGGCTCTAGAGCAATTGATGAAGATTACGCAATCCAACGCAGAAAGAAAATTCCTATCCAGAAACTTAAGTTTCTAAGCAGGAACTCTGAAGAAGGACAAACATCCGCCGCAAAACTAATTGACTTTATTGAGCATCAGTATGATATGATTAATCTTACAAAAACTGAGTGCGCCCTAATTCAAATAAAAACTTCGCCTCAAGGAACTCAAACATTCGACCTTCCAGATAACTTGAAGAGACAAAGTGGCCCCGAAAAAACAAGAAAGGACTCATACTCCGCGCTTGTCCTCGGGAACTGGATGGTTGAATTGTACTATGATTTCCAAAATGTTGACATTCGCCCGACTTATCTAGATTTTACGCCCATGTTTATAAAGTAAAAAAGTACTTTAAAAGTGACTTTATACTTTTATTATATAAAAACACGTGTAATAAAATTTAATGAGCAAACGAAAATATACCAAAAAATCAGACTACTGGAAAAAATTTGAACAAGATCCGCAACCTTCGCCATTTATGGAAAGCCAAGCATCGTGGATGCCTGAGTTGGCTGGAGAAGGGTTTTATCAGTCTGTGGCCTCAAGAGGGGCATCTGCCACGAACACGACAACTCGCAGAAGGAATGTAGCAACAAATTCAGATAAAGGCGCGACTTACGATAATATTGGAAAAGGCATGCTTCCATATTCTTACAGCAAGGGAGGTATACATATACAGGAATCTATCGAGTTATGCCAAAAAGCTTATGCGAACGTTTCTATTTTTAGAAACGCTATAGATATTATGGCAGAATTCTCGAATGCAGAATTGGTACTGGAGGGAGGAACGGCCGCTTCTAGAAACTTTATAGAAAGTTGGTTTAAGAAAGTCAATCTCTGGACATTGAAAGACCAATTCTTTAGGGAGTATTATAGGTCTGGCAATGTTTTTCTTTACACAATACAGGGTAAGTTTAAGCTTGGAGACTTTAAAAATTTCTCGAAAAAGCTTTCGGTTATATCTAAAAACGAATTACCCTTAAGGTATATTATCATTAATCCTTATGATATTGTAAGAAAACATAGCTCATCTTTTTCCACATCGTTATATCAAAAAATTCTCAGTGAATACGAACTCGAAAGACTCAAGAACCCTAAAACCGATTCTGATGTAGAGATATACAAAGCCCTCTCTCCTGAAGCAAAGGAAAAAATCAAGAACGGAGGATATCTCAGAGATGGTATTAAGGTAGATTTAGATCCAAAATATTTAAGATATTGCTTTTATAAGAAACAAGATTATGAGCCATTTGCTATACCATTCGGTTTTCCAGTTTTAGACGATATCAATTTCAAGCTTGAATTGAAAAAGATTGATCAGGCTATTACTCGAACTATAGAGAATGTAATCCTATTAATTACTATGGGGGCAGAGCCTGATAAGGGGGGCGTGAATCCTAAAAATTTAGTTGCAATGCAAAGCCTTTTTCAAAACGAAAGTGTTGGTCGGGTTCTTGTTAGTGACTATACTACCAAAGCTCAGTTTGTGATTCCTGAAATCAATAAAGTGCTCGGTCCTGAAAAATACGAAATTGTTAATCAAGATATTAAAGAGGGCTTGCAAAATATTATTGTCGGCCAAGAAAAATTCTCCAACACTGCTGTAAAGGCAGAAATATTCCTAGAAAGATTGAAAGAGTCTAGGAACGCATTTCTCCACCAGTTCCTTCAGCCTGAGATCGATCAGCTTTGTAAAAATCTAGGCATGAAGAAAGCTCCAGTAGCAAGATTTGAGGAGGTAAATGTGAAAGACGAGACCCAATTACAAAGGGTGACCACGAGGCTTATGGAGATCGGGGTACTTACCCCGCAACAAGGTCTCGACGTTATTAAAACTGGAATCTTTCCTGATGCTAAATTAATTGAGCCTGCACAAGAAGCTTTTGTAGAAGAGAGAGAAAAAGGATATTACAATCCTCTAGTTGGCGGAGTTCCTATGATGGCTGGCGCAGAGCAGCCAAATAATAACCAAACCCCAAAATCTGCCGGCAGACCTACGGGCACTTCAGGCATACCCAAGCAGACTGAAGCCAAGAAAGATTTTTATAATGTAGATTATATTCAAGACATAGTCAAAGAAACAGACGCATTTAGACGAACCACAATGGCTAAGCTTAAGAAAGAGAACAAAATAAAAAGGTTTACGAAAAACCATAAAGATTTATTGGATCGCTTATGCGAGTCTGTAATAACATCTTCAGAGAGAGAAACTTGGTCACGTAGGGCGGATGATATAATTAAAAATCCCAAAAACATAATTTCTCTTGAAACTATCGCTGAAATTAATAATATTTCTATAGAACATCAATTAGACACGTATTCTTCTGCACTATTATATCACAGTAAAAAATTTAATAAAAAATAATATCCTTTTTAATTGGTGTAACAAATCACATGAAATCATATAACAAAAGTAGCTCTCCATTCAAATATACTACTGTTTTTAGTCAAAATTCATTGGCTTCAGTTAAGGTTGGGGAAGAAAATAATATTTCGCTTGCATCTTTGGACCCCCTTCAGCCTTTAATTCCTGATGCGGTTGATTTGGGTAGGAATATTGATTTACTTGGCGTTGCATTTAATGCGGCTGTAGCAAATAAATTTAATAATAACGGAGATGGAATAGAAACGAATACCGCTCTAGCCATCAAGGACTACTTCATCCATAAGCCTACCAATATAGAACATGACAGATCAAGGGTCGTTGGGCATATTGTAAATGCAGGTATATCTGCGTATGGGCAAGAAAACTCAGAGCTTATTCCTGAAGAAGAGTTAAAAGGCACTTATTCCCCATTTCATATTTCTTTGGCTGCTGTAGTATATAGAATAGTGAATTCTGATTTTGCAAATTTAATTAATGATAGCAGCGATCCCGATCATGAAAATTATCAGATGGTTTCCGCAAGCTGGGAATTGGGATTTAATGAATATGTAATAGCTCTTGGTAGTGATGACCTAACCGAAGCTGAATTAATTTCTGACGAAACACAAGTGAAGGAATTGTCTCAGTACCTTATCACTCAAGGAGGCGCAGGAGAAATGAAAGACGGAACCAAAGTAAATAGATTAGTTATTGGAGACGTATACCCTCTGGGAATCGGCTTCACTGCGACACCTGCTGCCGACGTAAAGGGAGTGGTTACTAAAACAGAAAAAAAGGATCTTAAATCATATTCTAATGTAGAAAAAATTGAAATTAATAAAAACTTTTTAACCCCTTTATTAATAAAAGAAAATAAAAAAATTTCCCAGAACGATAAAAAATGGGTAAACTTATCAGATAACAAAAATATTATCATGGAATCACAAGAAATAATTCAAGAATTCAAGGCCGCATTGGACCAGCATAAGTTCGACAAAGAAGCTGTAGCTTCTATGACTGACACATTCACTAGCGCTATTAAGCAAAAGGATGAGCAGTATCAAGCAGAACTCGAGCAGGCTCAAAACGCTGAGAAGGAATTGGTAAAACAGCAAGAAGAGCTTCAGGCTTCTGTTAAAGATCTTTCGGCTCAGCTTAAAGAAGCTACCGACAAGGTTCAAAACTTAGAAGATGCTCAGGCTCAAGAAGTTGTAAAGGCTTCATTCAATGAAAGAATGGGAGCTCTCGACTCTGCGTTTGATCTCGAAGACGAAGATAAAACTATCATCGCTCAAGAATTAAACCAGCTAGACGTCTCTGAAGAAGCTTTTGCTGAATACAAAAGTCGCTTTGATCAAGTGTGGAAGCACAAGAATAAAGCACACAAGGAAGAGCAAGAAAAAGCTTTTCAAGAAAAATTGCAAGCTGCATTAGAAGCTAAGCTTAACGAAATGGAATCCGGACAAACCTCCGTGGCCTCTGAAGTTACCTCTGAAGAAGTAACTAAAGAAACTACTGAAGAAGTTGTCGAGGAAGCATTAGAACAGGCTGAAGCAGCAAACACTGAAATTTCAAACTCTAACGAATCTCTCTCTGAGGAAGCGGAAACTTGGGCTGAAAAGTTCAAAGGTGCGTTCAAAGATAGCGTTTCTGTTCAATACTAAAACAAAAAAATAAAATGGGACTCAGAATACTACCATTCAGACAGTACGACGAAAATAACGTCGTGAACATGTTCTCGTTTGCTACAGGCAGCGCCAATGTTAATTTGGTTGACAAGCTTGATGACGGCAATGCGGGTGCTAAAGCTCACGGCGGAGTTTTTGTTAAAGTTGCTAGCGCTGACCTAAATAAGGATCCGATCGAGTATGCTGACAACAGCTACTTAGGTAAGACAAACTACCCTCACGTGGGTGGAAATGCTTATCCTTCGGTTCCTCATACAGTGTCGCTCGCCGGAGCCACAGATTCTCCGTTGGGCATTACGCTCTATCAAACGGCATTAAGGGATGAGAACGAAGAAAAACTTCTCTACTATCCTCAGAAAGCTCTTGAGAACTATGCAGTTCTCCCCGGACAGGCTGTTCCTGTCGCGACAAAGGGTGTTTTTACTCTGCACGAAAGCGCAATCGCAAACGGAAGTTGGGCCACAGTTGTTCCCGGCAGGAAGCTGAAAGCTGCTGCTGACGGAAAATGTGAGGCAACCTCGGCAGTTTCTGGTGAGCGCTTTGTTGGTAAGGTTCTCGCCACAGGCGAACGCCAAGCTGACGGCAAGGGAGCTTCTGTTGATGCTTTCTCCGGAAAATACGCAGTTGTGCAAATTGATTGCTAATCTTTAAACGAAAAGGAAAAAATATAAAATGAATATTACTCTTAAACGAACTGAAGAGCAAGTCGAGCTAGTTAAAGCTATGGCTTCCAAAAACAGGGACACTGCCTATGAAGCGCAAGCTGCATTGGCCGCATTTCTTGCACCTGTACTTGCAGAAGTTATTAATAACGCTCCGACAATCAGCAATCTTTTTAAAACTCTGAGCTTTAGCCCAGATGATAATCCTAGCATTCCTTTGGATCTGTATACGGATATCAATGATGAAGACTATGTGCAGGTTTACAGTCAGTCGGTTCCCGGCGGTCTGCCAACCAGTACCGTACAGCCTAGCTTCAGCGAAATGAAGGTAACTACCTATCGTTTGGATAGTGCAGTTTCTTTTGACCGCAAGTTTGCTTCTAAGTCTCGTATGGACGTAGTTGGAAAAACCTTTGCTCGTGTAGCTCAGGAAATCCTTCTAAAGCAAGAAAGAACTTCCGCAAACCTTATCATGGGTGCGCTTGCTAAAGCCGAAACTAATGGCAACAAGCACATTATTGATTGCGGCACAGACGGGAGAGTTCTTCTTGATGATTTTAACCGCATGCTTACGCTTGCTAAAAGGATCCACACCTCTTGGAGTGGTGGTTCCCCAGTAGCTCGCCGTGGCGGAGTTACCGATCTTATCGTTTCTCCTGAAGTTGTACAAGAACTTCGTACGATCGCTTATAACCCGATCAATACGAAAGGTGCTGGTACAACCACAACTGCTGCAGTTGATATTCCTTCAGGAACAGAT
>Ga0315320_10000230_pt1 | contig 45008 bp, 40 predicted proteins | sample M140m21515metaG_FD_203458 | JGI IMG/M metagenome (GOLD analysis project Ga0315320, IMG submission 203458) | Ammonia-oxidizing marine archaeal communities from Monterey Bay, California, United States - M1 40m 21515 | ecosystem: Environmental > Aquatic > Marine > Coastal | place: USA: California... | reverse complement strand
ATAAAATATATTTTTAATATATATATATTATGAATTTAATACCAAGTTTTTCAAAAAAAACAGAAGAAAAAAATCTCTCTGGAGTAGAGAAGGCAGCTAAAAATGAGCTTGATGTATTAAATAAAGAAAAGCGTGGTGCAGCAGCACAACAACTAGCAATGGCAATTGGTGTAACTTCACAAATTGCATCAAATGCTGCACCTATACTTGCATTAACCGGTGTAGGTTTACCATTAGCAGCAGGTTTATTTGTGGTTGGAAAATTAATTCAAATTAATGCAGAGATGGATATACTTTCAAAATTGGTACAAGACTGTAAATTTATATTAGGTTCAAAATATCAACTTTATCAAATAATGTTGTCGTCACTTGTCATGTATATAGAGGATGTCTCTGGTAGAAAACAAATTATAGATAAAGAAGTAGATAAATTACAAAAAGAAATAGAGGATATAAATGAAGAAAATGATGAAAAAAAAGAAAAAAAAAATAAATTAATAAAATTAAAAGAAAAACAATTCAAAATTGATGATTTTTACAATTTTATTATGACTACAAAATTGGGACAAAATTTAATAACAAAAATCACTGTTAAATTAGAATTATTAATGGGATTATTATCTAAAATAGAAAAAAAGAAAGATGATAGCACATTTAATAAATTATCAAGGTCTTTTACCAGATTTACAACATCAGGAAAATTTCTAAAAGATATAACACGTGAACTTACCGTATTTGGAGGTTTATTTTCAGAATTATATACAAAATTTTCTAGTCTAGAAAGAAGATATAAGATAAAATATAAAAGATTAGAATATTACGGTATCATAACCAATAATGAAATAATAATCATAGAAGAAACAATAAGTAAAGAATATGAAGTATATATATCAGCAGATATTGATAGTTTAATTAATAAAACTACACAAGAAATACAAAAAAATAATTTAGTAAATCAAATATCAGAGTATAAAGATAAATCAGAAGCTAAAGCAGATAAGATAATAAAAGAAAATGAACAAGGTGAACAAACCGGTGGAAGAAGAAAATCAAAGAAATCAAAGAAATCAAAGAAATCAAAGAAATCAAAGAGGAGAACAAGAAGACGTCATAAATAGGTTATAAAAATGATATAAAGGTATATTATATTATTATAATAGCTAGATGACAATTATAAATTATATATTGAATAATATTAATAATAATAAAATTAATAATATTAATGAAATACCAAATATAACAAATTCAATGTTGACAAAACAAAAGAAAGAATTAATAGATAATGTAAATAAAAAACATATAATAAAAGAAGAAGTTAGTAATAATAAAATAGATTTTACATTTAAAACAGAAAATAAAAAGACAACAGAAGAATTGGTAATAGAGAATTATTATCTACCAAAACAAAAAGATTCATTATTTTGGTGTATATATATATTTAAATATGGAATGAATAAATATAATGAAATATCTAATTATGGTAATACAGAATTAAAAGAGAAACAGAATTGTATAAAATTTATAGAAAAAAATAAAAATCTCTTAAAAACAACAAATTATAAGATAACAAATATAAATATTCAAGAAATAAAGAGTGAATTAATGACAGAACAAACAAAAACAAGCTATTATGTATTACTAGCATTTGTTTTTTATTATAATATTAATATTTACATAATTCACGAGAATAGAAACATGTATTTATCCTTTAAAAACGATACAAATACAATAAATCATGTAATATTTAAAGATAAGAAAAAATATAAGATATTTAAAACGAATGTAAATAATTTGGAGATAGAGAACATTACGAGAGGCATGTATAGTTTGGTACATTTCAATAAACCGATAAAGGGATTAAGTACATATAAAGTATCAGAATTACATGATATAGCTAGGATTTTAAATATAGAGAATTATACAAATTACAAGAAAAATGAGTTATATGAATTAATACAATTACAATTGATATGGGATGATGAAGTAAGATAAAATTGAATTATAAATAATATAAAATAATATATGCATTACTATATATATTATTGTTTATGAAATCTATAGATAAAGATGAGAGAAAGGACAATCAAGATTCTAGAAAAGAGTTTAATAAATTAATAGGTGTGTATTTAGAGAGCAACCCTATATTAAAAACCGGTCCGAAAGATTTTAAAAACGAAACAAAAGAATTTGAGATTAGGTTTGGTTCCAATAATAAATTAAAAAAAAATATCACAAGGATAGATTATGATAATGTAATTAAAATATTATATTCATGTGGATTTAAAGCTGATAATGTTGATGGAACTGAACTATTACGTATTCGTCCTGAATTTACTGATAAAAATACAGGTATAATAAAGATGTCTAATATTAGGACAGAGATAGTTGGTAATTATTTGATACAAGAATACTGTAAATCAAATAGCATCAATGCATTAATAAATTTACCATCATTTAATCATTCAAATTTAATATTTACACAAAAGAAAAATGCATATATAAATGATGAAGTAATGAGACCGGTAGATATAAAGGAATTTAATTTTAGAGCATCATTTCAAACAGAAAGGGATTTTGCAAGTCATTCGAGTCGTAGTAAAGACATAATAAAAAATTGGAACGATGATAAAAAAACATTTAGATATATTAATCGTGTAAGATTTTATCATGAAGATTATCCATTATATGTTGATATGAGTATTGTAAAGTCATCAACAAGTAAGAACAGAGTACAAATACCAAAATATACAATACAAGAAGCGAATGTATTTGATAATCGTGAAGAATATGAAATAGAGATAGAATTCAATAATTCAGATTATAGGATAAGTTATTATAATTCTGAAAATTTAGATTTTGTATTAAATTCAATAAAGAAGGCAATACGAATTATATTATCAGGACTACAAAATACAAAATTCCCAATTTCTTATAATGAAATAGATGATATTAAACTTGAATATTTTAAATTAATATATGGGAAAGATGCAGATATTCCGAAAAATATATCTTCAAAGTATTTTATAGGGCCTTCATCATTAACTTTACAACATGAAAATATTATTCAAGATACACCAAATTCTATATTAAAAAATTATACAGTTACAGATAAAGCAGATGGAGATAGGCATTTACTTTTTATAAATAAAAAAGGTAAAATATACATGATAGATAAAAATATGGATATTATATTTACAGGTGCAATGACTGCAAACAAACAGATATTCAATACAATATTTGACGGTGAATTTATTAAACATGATAAAAATAATAATATTATTAATTTATATGCATGCTTTGATATATATTATATAAACAGTAATGATGTAAGGAATTTACCATTTACTTATAGTGATAATGATGATACAAATGACCAAGATTTAATAGATACAAAAAAGACTAGATTACAATATTTAAATAATGTAATTGATATAATTAATATTAAATCGGTTATACCAAAAGAGAATAAACCCACACATTTTAGTCTTCGTAGTAAAGTATTTTATTCTACATCAGAGAGTACAATATTTAATGGTTGTTCAATAATTTTGTCTAATATTAAAGATTCATTATATGAATATAATACTGATGGTTTAATATTTACACCTTCGGATTTACCAGTTGGTGGAACACAGGTTAATGCTGTAGGTCCATTAAAAAAAGTAACATGGTCCAAATCATTTAAATGGAAACCACCAGAATTTAATACTATTGATTTCTTAGTAACAGTTAAAAAGGATGAAACTGGAAAAGATTTAATTCAAAATGTATTTACTGAGGGGACATCATTAGATAAGGAACAAACAATTATACAATATAAAACAATTATTTTAATGTGTGGTTATGATGAAAAGAGACATGGGTATATGAACCCATATCAGAATTTAATTTCAAATGAATTGCCGACAAGTGATTACAATAAAGAGGAGAATGATAGTTATAAACCAGTACCATTTGTACCTAATAATCCATATGATGAAGATGCATGTTTTTGTAAAGTAAAATTAGTAAATAGCAATAATAAAAGTTATATGTTAACAGAAGAGAATGAATATTTTGAAGAAAATATGATAGTTGAATTTTATTATGACCATACAAGAAGTGGTTTGTTCAAATGGGTTCCATTAAGAGTTAGATATGACAAAACATCTGAATTAAGAGCAACAGGAAAAAATTTTGGTAACCCATTTTATGTAGCAAATGATAATTGGCATACTATACATTTTCCTATTACAGACAGAATGATAACAACTGGTGAGGATATATCAGATATTAATAGCAATAATGATATTTATTATAATGAAAATATTAATGATACAATTACAGAACAACTTAGACACACACATAATTTTATAAAAAAACATTTGATTAGATGTGTATCAAATAGGAATGATACATTAATTGATTATTCAGTAGGTAAAGGAGGTGATTTACATAAATGGAACACTGCAAAATTATCATTTATATATGGAATTGATATTTCACCTGATAATATACATAATAAAAGAGATGGTGCATGTGCAAGATATTTAAATTCATATAAAAATAATCAAAATTTACCAAAAGTATTATTTTCTGTTGGAAAAACACACCTTTCTATAATGGATGGTACAGCATTTGATAATGATAAAGATAAACAAATTGTAAAAGCATTATTTGGTAATGGTCCAAAAGATAAAACACTATTAGGAGAAGGTATATATAATAATTATGGTGTTGCAAAAAATGGGTTTAATATTGGGTCATCGCAATTTACATTACATTATTATTTTGAAAACCCAAGCACATTACACACATTTTTGAAAAATATATCAGACACAATAAAAGTAAATGGATATTTTATAGGTACATGTTTTGATGGCAAAACGGTGTTTGATAAATTAAGTTCACATCAAATAGATAATGGCTTTACTATTTTTGAAAAGAATATTAAAATGTTTGATATTAAAAAATTATATAGTAAAACTGGTTTTCCAAATGATCATACATCTGTTGGATATCCAATTAGTGTATATCAAGAAAGTATAAATCAAGATATAATAGAATATTTGGTTAATTTTGAATATTTTACACAAATAATGGAAGATTATGGATTTAATTTAATTAACGATGAAGATGCAAAACAATTAGGTATATTTAAAGGAACCGCTATGTTTTCAGAATATTATGATTATTTAAAGTCAGATATACAATTATCAAAAGATTTTAAAAAACAGTACAATAATAACGTTAATATGTCAAATCTTGAAAAAAAAATATCATTTTTAAATCGTTATTTTATATTCAAAAAGGTAAGAAACGTAGATACTAATAAAATTAGTAAAGTTTTAATTAAATCATCATCTATTGTAGAAGATGATAAATCTGAAATAATAGAAAACAAATCAGAAATACAGGATACACCAAACATTATTATTAAACCAAAAGCAAAAAAATTAAAAAAAGTAAAGATAATTATAGAATCATAATTTAAATGATATAAACAATAAATCATTTATAATAATATCTATTATAAATGACCTATTACTTATTACCAAAAACTTCTATAAATGTACAAAATCATATAAATATTAAACTTGATGATAATTCTCCAGATATTTTTTTATCTTATTCATTATCAAAATATTTATCTACAATGAAAGAAAAAATTGATAAATATGGTGGGGAATGGGATAATTATAAAAAATATACTAATCCATATGAATTTATACATACTATAATTCCATCTAAAAATAAAAGTGTGTCAAAATATAAACCATTATCAAGGTCTTATTTTAAAATGATTGAAATTATAAACTTATTAAAACTCAATATAGATGATGAAAAATCATTAAAAACATTTCATCTTGCTGAAGGTCCGGGTGGTTTTATAGAAGCATTAGTGCATACTCGTAATAATAAAGAAGATAAATATATAGGAATGACAATTATAAATGATAATGATAGTAATGTTCCAGGGTGGAAAAAAAGTAATGCATTTTTATGTAAAAATAAGAATGTATTTATTGAACGGGGACAAGATGGAACAGGCGATATATTAAATATTAATAATTTTAATTATTGTTATGAAAAATATAAAAATTCAATGGAGATTATTACTGCTGATGGCGGTTTTGATTTTTCACATGATTTTAATAAACAAGAAGTAAATATTAGTAATCTATTATTTGGACAAATCGCATATGCTATTATTATGCAAAAATCAGGTGGCACTTTTATTCTTAAAATATTTGATTCATTTATGCAACATACTGTTGATTTATTATATTTATTATCATCATTTTATAAAAAAGTGTATATTATTAAACCAAATACTAGTAGATATGCAAATTCTGAAAAATATATAGTGTGTAAAGATTTTATATTTAATAATCCATCAGAATATTATTATAATATTTTTTATAGACCTTTTAAAGTATTATTAAACAACAAAGACAAATATATTCATCGTTTTTTAAGTATTGATACCTCTTTGTTTTTTACAATTAAATTACAAGAATATAATGCTATATTTGGACAACAACAATTGGAAAATATATATAATACTTTCGCTATTATTAATAATAAAAATAAATTTGAAAAATATTCAAATAATATTAAAAATAATATTATCAAATGTATTCATTGGTGTAGTAAATTTAATATAGAAACATATAATCCCGCATTAATTACAGAGTAGTAATTGATGTTGAACTACATTTACGTACACCTCCTGTATAATATTTATTAAATTTAGGTGTGCATTTTAATGGGAAACCTTTCTTATCTTTATCTGTATATCCACCTTCAGGTACACCATATGCTAATGCATTCGCTACTTGTGAACCAAATGCATTCATATATTTTGATGCATTATCTGTAATTGCATTATATTTTAATCTTGCTAATCTATCACTTGCATCTACAGCACCTTGTGTATTATAATTGAAATTACTCGGTTTATAATAAACAGGCTTATATGTAGGTAAAATAAGTGGTTTACTAGTAGATATCGAATTAAATCTTTCATTTGAAATTGCATAATTTTGGTTTAATGCTGTATTTATTTCACCTTGATCATCTAATATTACACTTGGTAATGTCCCAACTTTATAACCCAAAGCTGTAGCTATATCAGAATTCTCTAATTTAATTGCAGGTAATACATTTATTGCAGGATTTGTCCATAAAGTCACATCATTCTCATCTCTTTCCATTTCCCATTCAGAACCTGCACCAGTCTCATTATATGATACTTTACCTCCTCTGCGTAATACAAATGTATATTTATCAGTATTCATATCAAATTCTAAATCTATTAGCATTTGCTTTATTTTTGTTTCTCTTTGAATATAATAGTGTTTATTTGCTAATAATGTATTATTTAATAGTTTTTTAATATCACCTACTAAATATCCACCTTTTGGTATTAATACAGTATTCTCTGTATTATCTATCCAAATATATTTAAATGATGTATCTGTTAAAAATTCATATCTTGGACAATATGATAATCCATTGCTAGCATATACATTAAATATTGATGAATTCGCACCAGGTTGTACTGTTTTATCACCCTTCTTTATTAGATAATATTGATTTTGGTCAAATGTTCGTTGTCTTGATTCCAAATATTGATTTGTATTTGTATAATATTGGTCATTGTTTCTATTAACTTCATAATTTTTTTTAATTATTCCATTGCTTCTGCATCTTCTTTTTGCATGCTCTGCCGCAGAAAAACATACTGTACTATTCCCAGGTCTTTCTGATTTATTTTCAGTTAAATTAAAATCTACGATTGTTTTATTCCCAATACAATTGGTTGAATTCGAATTAACTGTCGTTCCTCCCGGAGAATTTAGAACACTTATTCTGGTTGATGTTCTTTCATTACATCTTGTTGAACCTCTTTCTCTGCGATATATTTTTAAAGGATTAGCACGAAATATACCTTGATGTATTGTATTATCAGCACCATTGTCTCCAATATTTTTTTTATATGAACTAGATATTTCGTTAAATGTTTTTCCTTTCCAAGAAATTATTTCTGTTGTCATAATTATAATATAATAATATATAATTATTATTATATATTAATTAAATGAATTATTTAGAAATCTCAATCTTATTTTTATTCATCGCTTTCTTAATTTTATTTTATGTTACAAATTTAATTTATAATAAATGTATGAAGGAAAAAACAAAAGATAATACCGAACCATTTATGGATGAAGCGCAAAAAAAAGAAGCTGCACAAAGAGCAGCTCTTGCAAGAGCTTTTCATATGAGAACAAAGGCGCAAGAAGCAGCGAAAGCCGCACTAGCTTCACAAGCTGCAAATGCAAAAGCTGCTCAAGAACGTAATGCTGCAAGAGCTAAAAATAAAGCCATGCAAGATAAATGGGATGCTACTAGAAATGATAAATTTGGCAAATATAATGAATATCTCAAAAGTCTACGTGAATCAGGAGATGATATAAATGCAAAATCATACTATGCAAATAAATTAGCAAGACAAAATTTCCTTGATGGTGAAATGAGTGAACCTAGCCAATTAAAAACAATAGAAGACAAAATGAAACAATTCTATGGTTTTAACAAAGGACGCGATGCTAGTATTCTAGATATCACTGACCGTATGACAAAAGTAAATAATATTCTTGGACAAGCGGCATCAGGACAAGCAATAACTGGTTAATTTAATTTTATTTCTTTATAACTGGTTAATTTAATTTTATTTCTTTATAATTGTTTTATAATATTATAGTATAATAATAATATTATGAAAGAAATTATCTATAACTTATTTTTAGCATTTATAGGATTATTTGTCATTTATATAATATTTTATAGTTATTTAGGATTAAACAAGGAACAAGAAGGTTTTGAAGTAGATGATGAAAATAATCCTACACCATATGATCCTAAAGATGCGGTTGACCCTGCCAATCCTGACCCGGAATCACCACCTAAACCAGCAGCAGGTGATCCAGTCACATCTGATGCATTATCTGTAGACCCTCTACCAAAAGGAGCTGCACCTCTTCCTGCTGCCACTGCCAGCGAGGGATATAGTAACGATGAAAGTGATGATGAAAGTGATGATGAAAGTGAACCCACTACTATGTTAGGTAAAATCAGTAATTTTTTATTTGGCGGTTTTGAAGGTTTTCGTTTAAGTCATCATCAAATAAACCGCTCTGTTGGACGTAGACCTAGTCCAGGTAGAAGACCTAGATATCGTGGTTATCATAGAAGACGTGACCGTCATAGAAGACATAGAAGAAGGAGAAGACATAACGCACGCAGACACTACCATCATTGGCATCATCGTCATTACTTACCTTGGAGACGTAATTATCATAATAAACTTCGTCATTGGCATAGAAGAAGACGTAATTATGTAAGAGCATGGTGGAGAAACTACAGAAGACAAAGATGGCTAGCATGGAGAAGAAGAAGAGCACAAGCCGCAGCAAGACGACGAAAAATAACTCAACCATATATTAACAAGTGGAATGAAGCACGTCGTCATACAGTAGCTATTAGGAATAATATGAATGAGGCTAATAAAACTATTACTGATACTAATGAAAGAAACAGGCTAGGCAGAGATGCTTCTCGTACATATCGTTTAAAACATAGACAGTGGGGAAGAAATCATCCTTGGCATCATTGGAGAAATCAAAGTTGGACCAATAGTGTTCTGCATCACTCTGGACGCAGAAGACCTAGGTATGGAAGATTTTATAAATGGGACGGCAATTCTGGTAACTACAAAAAAGCAATCGGTTTAATAAGACATAGAGTTGAAGATAAGAAAAGACGCGACGCCGAAGCTAGAAAAACAAATCTACGTAAAGCACATTGGACACGATTAACTAAAAAAGGTCATGATAAAATTGGTCGATTTAACAAATCACGAAAAGGTCATATGCCTGGTGCATTTTATAGCAATCTTATTGGCACATATGGGTTACAAAAAAACATTAAAGATTGGAAACCAGAACAAATACAATCTGCACATAAAGTGATTGATGATAAATATGATACTATCATGGCAAAAAGACTAGCAGAGATGCGTCGACGACAACAATTTGCTATAAATGCAATGAACGCTGCTAGAGAAGCTCAGGCTGCTGCTCAGGCTGCTTCTGCTGGATTGGCTAAAGCTGATGCTGCCGCACAAGCTGAAGCAGCGAAAGCAGCAGCGAAAGCAGCCGCTGAAAATGCAAATGCAATATCTAATATGACAAGGTCAATAGAGGAGGGAAAAAATTATTCATGGAAATATATAAACAATTTAAAGCGCAATAAACAGCGCGTAGAGGGACATAATGAGACTGTCCTCCGTGCAGCTAACCGTAACAACAATACTATGGATGATTTGCTTAAATTACAAGCAGGTAGAGTGGCCAAAGTAGAGAGTGTACCTATGAATGATATTAAAAAAATATCTTTACTAGCTAGAAGAAATTATGATGCTAGTGTCACTCAAAAACTGAATAATGCTTAAATAATTATATTTATTTAGTAATAAATATAAATGAACAATTTTTTATAACTATAATCTATAATAATCATGATTAATAAAAAATTATTAGCCTTTTTAAAATTTCTTGCGATTTTATGCGTTTTATTGGTATTGCTAATTTTTATTGCAAACGCTACATATAGGAATAGTTTCAAAAATGAAATTAAATATAAAGAAAATTTCAGTTCACCACTTACAGCTGCTGACCCTGTACCTTCCGGGTTAGACAAAAAAATGGTTGATGGAACATATGCTGAAGCAGAAAAACAATTAAGTCATGCTGCATATATTCAGGGTTGGTCAACTAGCAAATTAAATCATGCAAAGGAACAGGTTGGTAATATGGATAAAGTACAACAAGGTAAAGTAGATGCTATAAATGGCACAAAAGAAAAAGTTAAACAATACTCAGGTAATGTAGCGAAATTAAATCAAACTTTATATAATATGAGAAATGGTAATCCTACGGCAACAGAAGACATTGACAAAGTAGGTACTTTCGATGCCACATTATATCTCTAATTTTTTTATTTATATATTTTATAATATGAATAAAAATGCTTTAATATTCCTTTTTTTAATAATTGTAATATCATTATTTTTGGGGTTATATAATTCAAATTTTTCAAAATCTGTCAACCCAAACATTAATGATTTTGATGCGGACTTTAATTTAGAAGAATTTATTATTAATAATGAACCAATCGAACATGATATAAAAGATTTTCCTATTACAGAGGCTTTCCAATTTACCACAGACGTTGATAAGGTTTATAATAAATGGGAACTTGTACGCAGTAGTTTAAGCAAAGCTCGTGAAGCAGATAAAGAAACACAACAACTTTTTACCACATTACCAAAAAAAATGAAAGAAAACAAAAAAGAAACTGATTCTTTAATGGCTAGCGTATTACAAGGAAATAGTAAAACAAATGCACAAGGTGTATTTACAGAATTAGAAGTCATGCAAAACACAGGTGATAAATATCTTAAACATATTAAACAAGATTTAAGAGCACTTGAGAAAGAAGCTGGTATCGCGTCCGGCAATACTACTGCTGCTATCCGTCTTATTACAACAGGACAACGCTAATAATTTATTATTAATATATTATTAATAATAAAAACTAATTAAATATAATACTTCGTTAAATAATAATGAACGTCGCAATTAGTGCACCTAATTTTAATATTGTTAATTCTACATTACTTGATAGTAAAAAAAATATAATTACCACTGATGGTATATTTACTAAAATTATTTATTCTACACGACTATTTATTATGAATGGTATCTTTTTTTATTTCCCTATTACAGTTGATAATATTATTAACTCAAATGGACGCTTTTTTATTAATTTTAATCCAAATTCCAAAAATAATAATCATATTATTCGTGATATCGCCAATATTGAAGAAAATATTATTGATTTCTATAAAAAAACAAATATCGTTGATAAAAATAAAACACTTTTATTAAAAAATCAATTAAATACCGGAAATATTAAAGTTTATAAAGACACCAATGATAATTTAACCAATACTAATTTCACTAATAAACAATTTATTTTGAAAATATCTGGTATTTGGGAAAATAGATTTGATTTCGGCATTACATATAAAATTATTGTTGCTACTCATATTGATTATTAATTCACTTAAATGATAAATTCATTTTTAATTTATTATTATTCCTTTTTATTAGTCTTTCTCTTACATCATGCGTTTTTAATTCATTCATTGTAGGTGCATTTTCTTTTGTATTAAAATTTATTATATCGCACATCTCTCCATTTATTTCATATTTTATATCTTTTATATCATTTAATCCGTCAGCATTAGAATTTAAATATTTATTTATATCTTTATTTAATACCTTTCTCTCAAACCCATGCATTAGATGTAATATGTTTTTATCTAATAAATCAAAAAAATTTGACCTATTTATCCTTAAATTATTTTTTAACGCTCTATCTTTTAATACATTGTCTTCTAACCCCCATGTCCAAAAATTTGAATAACCATTTATTCTCTCAAAATCATACCCTGTTATTGATACTATGCCACCTAATGTATCTTTAACTCCATAAAAATGTTTTATTTCACCTCTTCTTGTATCATATTCTAGTAATCCTTTATTAAATGGCATACAATCTACATCATTAAATATTAATGTTATATCATTATATTCCATCGGATACATATCTTTCACTATTTTAAAACCTATATTCTTCATACCACCTCTATTAAATGGTCTATTATCTTTTTGATGTATAAATAATATTTTATAGTCTACACCCTCTTTTAAACCTTCCAATACATCCCTCCTCATATGTCTATAAAAAAATTTTTTCTGCTCTTCTCTATCCCTATATGGAATTATAAATATTTTCATATAGATTATCTTATTAAATTCTTTCTTTTAATTTTACTAATATTTGTGGCGGTATTATTTTTTCTTTCATGCTATATAATTTTTTAAAACATTTATTTATTGTTACCTCACTTACACTTGTTATATTTTTTACATCTTGTTTACTTACATTCATGCCGTATATATCACTTATAAAATATATTATGCCTGCTGCTATCGCATGTGGTATATTATCTGTTATTATTGATAATTTATCTACTTTATTTGCTACAAATTTACCTAATTTCGTTTGTTCTGTATTATAGTTTAATTTACTACTATATCTCTCTATAAATGATATCGGTTTTATTATCTCTAAATGTGTTTGTAATGATGTATCTAAATTTCTTTCTATATTATTCAAAATATTTACTGCCATTGAACATCCATTTGTTGCGCTTGTCTTATCTAACATAAATATCTCTGCTATCTCATGAGCTGTCCTTGGACACCCATTTAATCTACATGATAAATATATTGATGCCGCTTTTATACCATCCCTATTCATACCTCTAAACATTTGTTGTTCTGATATATCCTTATGTATTGTTACCGCATGATCTATGAATATTTTCGGTATTCCCGCATTCTGTGCCATTAATGTTATAAACTGAAATTCTTCAAATAATGCTTTCTCTCTATGTGGCATTGATTGCCATTCTGTCCATCTTTTTATTTTCTTCATCTCATATGATGATGTGCCTTTACATAATACTTTCAATCCATATGATGACTCTACTAATAATGGATTTATCGGATTGCCACATCTAGTCGGATCATTCGCATTCTTATCATCTCCTTTGTAAAATCTCCATTCTGGTGATTGGTCTAATATATCTTTGTATATTATCCCACATTCTTTATTTATGCATGTCGGATAACCACCATTTTCCATAACTACTAATTCAGAATTACATGTCTCACATTTCTCTAAATTCTCTTTCATGTATAAACATTCTAACGGCTCGTTTTTAGCAACATTCACTTCATTATCAAATATATCAAATATTCTTTGTTTCTCTTTCTCTGATAATTGTTTCTTCTTTTTAACAGTTTTATTATTTAATGTTATTCCTAAGTCCATTTATTAAACCCTATATTATTATATCTTAATTCAAACTTTTTTTTTCAATTTTATGTAAAGATATTATATATATTTTCTTTTTTATTATATTATGAGTAATTTAAATAATCAATTAAACGATAATACTGATATGACTGATGGTCTTAATAATACTGATATGACTGATGGTCTTAATAATACTGAAATGATTAATGGAGGCTGGAGGCCGTCTTTTGACACCATGGCACAAACAGCTGTGGCGTTATCATCTCCCAAAGCTGCGGTATTCATGGCGAAAGAAAAAGCTAAAGAACTCGCCAATAAGGCGAAGGATAGTATGAAAGGAAAAGCCAAAGAACTCGCCAATAAGTTTGGAAAATCCAAATCACCTGCTGATGCTACTGCTTCTGAAGGTGCTGCTACTAGTGCTGAAGGTGCTACTGATGCTCCTGCTGCTTCTGAAGCTGAAGGTGCTACTGATGCTCCTGCTGGTGCTGAAGGTGCTGCTGATGCTGCTGAAGGTGATGATGGTACTGGTGCTGGTGATGAAGATGCTGAAGGTGCTGATGGTGCTTTCTTGCCTGTTGATCTTGATGCTGTAGGTGCTGGTGATGATACTGAAGGTGATAAAGGTCGTGGAATGTTAAGTAAAATGGGTAGTATGGCATCAAGCTTGGCCTCCAGTTCATCTAGTTCATCTGGTTCATCTGGTTCATCTGGTTCATCTGGTGCATCTAGTGGTGATACTAATAAATTAATAGAAGAAACGCTAGATAGAATTTCCAATAAAATGTGTCAAGTTGTAGAGGATAATTCTGATAAGATGGTTGAAAATATTCAATCTATGATTATTAAAAATTCTGATTGGAAAAACCTTGGTTCTCGTCTAACCGATGTTTTCACTGAAAAAATATCTTCTATGCTTCAAAATGTTGAATGGTCCATTGTAACAAAGGAAGGTAATGATTCTATTCAAGCTACTGACAATAATGATTATGAAAATAATGATTTCTCTTCCTCAGTTCGTTCTCCTTCTACAGATGGTAGCACTGCTGGTCCTGAAGGTGCTGATGCTGCTGTTGCGACTGGTACTGAAGGTGCTGATGCTGCTGTTGCGACTGGTACTGAAGGTGCTGATGCTGGTCCTAAAAGTGAAGGTGCTGATGCTGATGCTGTTCCTAAAAGTGAAGGTCCTGAAGTTGAAGGTGAAGGTGAAGGTGAAGGTGAAGGTGAAGGTGAAGGTGCTGATGCTGTTTCTAAAAGTGAAGGTCCTGAAGTTGAAGGTGAAGGTGCTGAACCTGAAGGTGATAAAATGAAGACATTGCCACCACAACCAGATACAAATACAGAAAGTGCACAAGGAGATGGAGATGCAAATGCGCCACCACCAGCACCAGCACAAGCACCAGCACCAGAACAATCAGGTGGTGGAAAAAATAAAAGAAAGTCAATAAAAATTAAATATTTAATCAAAAATAAAACAAGAAAGAATTTAATTTAAAATTTATATATGTTGTTATAAATATATATAAAGATGAACAATGAAGTTGAAACACATAAAGGTGGAAATGGTGGAATTGATGAAAAATATAATAATCTATTTGCAGATTTAGAAAAGGTATTTTATAATTTAATAATAAAAAAAGTTGAAAATCCGGAAATATTAGAAATATGGCCCGAAAGTAAAAGGAAAGTTATTCAGGCTAAAAATCCAGATATTTATGAAAAAACAAAAATGTATGAAAAAGAAAGTTTTAATAATGATCTATGTGACCATGTCCTTGAACCTTCTTTTAACAATCTATTTAAAAAAAAAACAGTAGTATTTACAAATGATTATTATGAAGAATTTATAAATGATATGTGTGATAAAATTATAAATGAAGATTATTTAATACATTTATTAGATTTAATAACAAGAAGAATAAACGAAAATTTTTATATGAATAAACAACCGTATAGATTATTATATTTTTATAACAATGATAGTTCAGAGCAAAACATATCTGCTATAAGATATGAACAAATTAATGTGAATGAAAAAGGTGACAAAGAGAGTAAACGATATGGTTCATTTATAAAAATACCTACAGGAGATGAAATAGATATACCAGAAGAAAATTATAATAATGAATAATTTATTTATTTTTTCTTATTTTGTTTTCTATTTTATCAAATAAATCTTGACCATATATTAAATTTCCAGATGGTTTATAATTATCAATTTCATTATATTTTTTAATAGTTTTATTGTCATCTTTATTGGATAATTTTATTTCATCTTGTTCTTCAGTGTCTTTATCATAAATTAATTCTCCCTTTTCATCTATATTTTTTCCGGTTTGTTTTTTAAATTGCGACCTTACATATGATGGTATATGATGTTGCCAAGAGACAAATAATGTACATGGATGTATATATTGAACTTTAAATCCGTTTTCTTCTAATTTTACAACTAAATACCCTATACATTCACCTTTATCATATAGTGGTTCACCAAAAATGTATTCTGGTACTGTAAAAAAGATATGTTGTTCTTTTTTAATTCGTGATGTTACATTAATTCTATTATGTATGCGATTTAATATTTTTTTAAATATAGATAATTGTTTCAAATCCTTTTTATGGTTCTTTTCAAATAATGTATCTATATTTATTTTATCCATGGCTTCTTCTTCATCGTGAAATAATAAATGAGTCATATAAATATATATTATAGAAAAAACATACAAAAAAAACACATTATTTAATATATGAAAGATTTATCAAATATTAAATGTATTGTTTTATCGGGAGGTGGTGCAATGTTTTATCAAATGTTAGGTATATTTAACGAATTAATTAATAATAATATTAATATAAATAATATTACACATATTTATGGATGTTCTGCTGGTGCTATATTAGGGGTTACATTATCGTTAGGTTATGATTTTAATACACTGAAAGACTATTTTATTGATAGACCTTGGCATAAATTAATTAAAACTGATATATTTCAATTATTATCTAGTTATAATACTTGTGGAATTATTGGTAAAGATATATTTATAAAAGCATATGATCCTTTATTTAAAGGAATGGATATGGATATAAATACTATAACATTAAAGGATTTTTATGATAAAACTAAAAAGGAAGTGCATATATATTGTACAAATATTACTGATGGTGAAATTGTTGATTTATCATATATTACTCATCCTGAATGGCTTATTATAGATGCATTACAGGCAAGTGCTTGTGTACCTACGATTATTGTTCCAGTTATTAAAAATAATAAATGTTATATTGATGGTGGAATAATTAATAATTTTCCTAGTGAATATGCATTAAAAGAGTTTGATAATAATGAAATAATTGGAATTAAAACGGAAGCAACTATAGAAACTAATGAAACTGAATTGAATTTTGATAACATTCTTAATTTTCTTACTTATATTGTTTTTAAATCACATACTAAATTAATTACTAAACGTTATGTTAGAGATGAGTTAAATAATGTTTTTATTATTAAAAAAGATACGACAGATTGTGTTGATATATTTTCTGTATTAAATTCTAAAGATAAACGTAATGAGTATTTTGAACAAGGAAAAATAATTTGTGCTGAAAATATATAATGGCAGAAGAAACCATTCAAAAAAGACCTAGCTTTAGAGAGATTATGGATGACCAAGATACACAACAAAAACTTAATGTTGCGTTAACACTTGTCCTTGAAGTATATCGTGTATTAATGGGAGCAATGTTAGTTTTATTTGTTCCACAAAATTGTGGTGGCGAGATTTGTTCTCTTAGTGATAATTTTGAACGAAATGATGGTGGTTTAACTAAATCTGCTTTTGGTTTAAATATGCTTACAGTTCTTTCTTTCTTAATTTTATATAAAATAGAAGTATCTCGTGAACATAGAATGATTGATTATTTAAATGTTAATGCGGAATTACCAAGAGATAATGATGCTGTTGAAGAAGCATTATTAAAATTAGAACCTTCTAAAAAAGAAGAATTATGGAGATTAGATGGTCATTATAAAAAAGCTGGTTATTTTTGTATGGGTGCCTTTGGATTTAATAGTGTTATTAGTTTAATTGTAATTTTTAGCAATTATTTAGATGATAAAACACTTACTGTTTTAATTACTAATGTTTTATTTTTAAGTATGAAAATTAAAGATGTATTTGCTGTAGTTAATACTGAAAAAAATGTTTTCCTTTCTTCATATCTTACACGTAAAATACAATTTAATGATATTGATCCTGATCATATGCCTAAAGAACTACCATTATTAAATGATACTGAAGCACAAATACCTCCCCCACCACCAGCAACACCTGTTAAAACAGAAGATTAATTATTAATTTTATATTATAATACAAAATTAATTTACTTTAATATTGTCTCAACCATTTGTTCTAAATTATTTACTGTTACTTTCGCATCAAAATCTATTACTTCCTTATTTTTATACATTTTTATTGTTGGAAAAACTTCAATATTATTATCACTAATTATATTTTTAACCGCCGACTGTTTTATATAATTATCATCATCTTCTTTAGACCCATCTTCATTAGTTAAATTCATATCTAATATCTCTAATTTATATCCATTAACCTCTTTTTTATCATACTCATCTTTAAACATATTCCATTCTGACATTATTGCCTTGCTATGTGGACACCAATCTACATAATATAATATTATTGATACACTTACTGTATCAGCGCCTTGTTTATTTGCTATATCATCATTTCCATCTGATGCCTCTTTTTTTTTTATAAATTGATTATATAAAATATATGATAAATATCCAAATAATGCTAATAATGTTATAATTAATATTGGTGTATAATAATTTTGAAATGCTTTATTTAATGAACCTAGAAAACTTGGTGCCATTATTATATATTAATATCTCTTTTTTATTTTTAATCTAAACTTATTTTGTTTTTTGTTCCATTTGATATAATTCATAAAAAAAATGCCCTATTTTAAGCTATATTTTTTTATTTTTATCAGGAACATCTTTTTATATTTGGTTTATTTTTGACTATGCATAGGGTCGTCATAATGAAGATACTTAATATCATTTTTATCATCATTATATTTGTATAATTTATTGTTAAATTGATTAAACTTAAATTTTATAGGAAATATTGTTGTATAAATACAATTCATTTTTAGATTATTATAGTTATCAACCGGTTTATGCACGATATCATGAAATTGAAGTTTAAACATTTTAAATTTTGGTTTTTATATATTAAAGTTTTAAAAAATAACTCAATTTTATATTATTATATATTATTCATCTTCATCACTATCTTCATCACAATCCATTTCTGGGGTATATGAAATATAAGTTAAATTATCAAATCTTTTTAAAAAATATGTAGTATAATCAGGAATATGTCCCTTTCCTGATAATGAAAAATAAAATACAGGACGTCTTTTTAATATATTACCACCACCACGATGACATGCTCTATTTGACCATGCTACCAACGAACCTTTATCACTTGTTAAACTCTTTTTTTTTAAATTCATTTTTTTACATAGTTCTTCTAAAGCTTGTGTTTTTAGTCCATCTACATAGTCATTTCCGGTTGAATCATCCATGTTTATATTATATTTTTTATATAAACTTTTTCTATGTTCTTTGGATTGTTTCCAAATATTATTTGAACCTGCATATAATTCCAATGGCCCCATATCTTGTGTTACTTTATCTAATGCAATACCAAATGTAACAATATTTGATGGTTCTTTATTATCATAGTATGCATGGTCAACATATTCATGATCAGTATGCCATGGTTGTGGATAACAACCTGGATATGTAATAAAAGCAGATATTTCGATAAGCTTAGGATCTGGACAAATTGTATCACAAAAATGTTTTAATTTTAAATAAATTTTTTTTACATATTTTTCAGTAATTTCAATTGGTAAAATCACATCAACCCTGCGATATTTCGCCCACAATTCACCAGTAATATCTAATTTCTCTCTTGTTTCTTTTATTTTTTTCTCTTTTGAAGAGATTATTTTATTTAATTCATCACAATCATTATCAGAAAGAATATTGTCAATCACTATGCCACCATTTTTATTAAATTCATTTATATAATTATCTTGAGGCACAATAATATTATTATTTTTTATATTTAATAATTTATTAATCTCTAATGATTTATAACTCAAAAAAAAATTATATATATTATTATAATTTACTAAAAATATAATCATAATTACAATCAATAATGTTATTTTGTTGAACATTTTTATAGTATATAAATATTATATTATACAAATGAAAACTAAAATGAATTATTAATCGTCATCACTATCATTATCTTCATCCGGTGGTCTTTTATATGATATATAGGTTAAATTATCAATCTTTTTTAAAAAATATTTTACATTATCAGAAACATATCCCTTTCCCATTAATGAAAAATAAAATACTGGGCGTCTTTTTAATGTATTATTACTACCACGATGACATGCTCTATTTGACCATGCTACCAATGAACCTTTATTACATATTAAACTCTTTTTTTTGAAATTTAATTTTTCACATAATTTTTCAAATGCTTGTTTTTTATATACATCTACATAATCATCACCTGTAAGCTCATCTTTACTTATTTTATATTTTTTATATAAACTATGTCTATATTTTTCAGTTTGTTTCCAAATATTATTTGAACCTGCATATAATTCCAATGGCCCCATATCTTTCGTTATATTATCTAACGCAATACCAAAAGAAACAATATTTGATGGTTCTTTATTATCATCTTTATTTTCAATATATTCATTATCAGTATGCCATGGTTGTGGATGACAACCAGGATATGTAACAAAGGCAGATATTTCTATAAGTTTAGGATCTGGACAAATTGTATCACAAAAATGTTTTAATTTTAAATAAATTTTTTTTACATATTTTTTAGTAATATCCATTGGCAAAATCACATCTACACGTTTATGTTTACACCATAATTCTGCATGAATATCCAGCTTATCTCTTGTTTCTTTTAATTTTTTTTCATTTGAAGAGATTATTTTATTTAATTCATTACAATCATTATTAGAAAGAATATTGTCAATTGCAATTACACCATTTTTATTAAAATAATTTATAAATTTATTTTGAGGTACAATTATATTATTATCTTTAATATTTAATAATTCGTTAATATCTAATGATTTATAACTCAGAAAAAAATTATATATTTCATTATAATTTAATATAAATGCAATAATAATCAAAATTAATAATAATTTGAACATTTTTATAGTATATAATTAATATATAATATTAATTTATACGAATGAAAACAAAGAGAAACTTAAAAAATAAAAAAACTGGAAAAACTAGAAAAAGAATATTTAATAAAGAAGATTATAAAAGCAATGATGGAATGTTAACAACTATATGGGGACCCGGTATGTGGCATTTTTTACACTCTATAAGCTTTAATTACCCTGTAGAACCCACACAAAATGATAAAAAAATATATAAAAAATTTATTATATCTTTAAAAGATATTTTACCATGTGGTAAATGCAGAAAAAATTTAAATAATAATTTTAAAAAACTTCCATTGACTATCAACCATTTAAAAGATAGAGATAGTTTTTCAAAATATGTTTATGAATTACATGAGGTTATTAATAAAATGTTAGATAAAAAATCTGGTCTAAGTTATGAAGATATTAGAGAAAGATATGAACATTTTAGGTCAAGATGTAATAAAAAAAAATTAATGAATAAAGAAAAAGGTTGTGTAACTCCAGTATATGGAAAGAAATCAAAATGTGTATTAAAAATAGTACCTGTTGAAGAAAAATGTGAATCAATTGAAATAGATGAAAGATGTAATAAGAAAATAATAGAATAAATATTTAGAAAAGAAAAAATCGCAGATATAATATAGCATTCATTATATATATATTATAAATAATGAATAATTCAGAGAAAGAAAAAGTATTATTTTGGGGCGAAGACCCAAATATTTTATTAAATCAAACATATATTTTAGAATTTTTCCCAACACATATTATGACTTATAATCAACAATTAAATGCTATTACTAGAACTGTTTTATTATTAACCGGAATAATAATGTTTTTTTCCCCCACTTTTAGAGTATTAGTAATATCACTTATAACAATATTCATGATTTATTTAATGTTTTATTTCAAAAACAAAGAGAATTTAAAAGAAGGTTTAGAACAACAAGAGAAAAATGAATTAAAAGACCCTAGAGGTGAGCCAAAACCATATGATGATGGTGAAACTGATGGTAATAAAATTATTGCTAGTCCCAGTGAACCTACTGATGAATTAAATAACCCACAATTAACAGATGTATTTGCTGAACCTACCTCCAATAATCCATTTAATAATGTTATGCCTACTGATTATTACAGTGACCCTGAAAAAAAACCTGCCGCACCCAGTTATAATAAAAACACGCAAAATAAAATTTATGAATCCGCAAAACAATTAGTAAGAGAAGTTAATCCTGAACAACCTGATATTGCTGAAAAATTATTTAGTGATTTAGGAGAAAAAATTAATTTAGAACAATCTTTAAGACCATTCCATAGTAATCCATCTACAACTATTCCAAATGACCAAACCGGCTTCGCTAATTTTTGTTATGGAAGTATGGTTTCATGCAAGGAAAATAATCAATTCGCGTGTGCTAAAAATGTTTCAAGATATACTAATTATTAATTAATTGCAAATAATATCTTTCTCTGTTTATATTATAAATAATGTCTAATTTAGTAGATAGTTATACATTTAATAACTTAGGAAGAATGGGAAATGATCTTACACATAAATCTCAAGATGCTGTTCATAATACTAGGTTCGCAAATCATATGTTATCTGAATATACTAGCAGTAATGCCTCAAATAGTCATGTTAAATTCGCTAGTCAATTCCCTACTATGAATTTTTATGGAAATACTCATGGTTCTGGTTTAAATGGAAATATTGTTGACAATAATTCTGAATTAACTATTAATCAAACACAAACCAGGGAATTAGAAAAATTACAATTAATCCATCGCCCTTTCGCTACCATTCCTTATTTAGGAAGAGGCAGTGTTGACCCTGTTTTAGAAACTCAAATGTTACAAGGTGAAAATAGTAATGAGAAAAAAAGTATCTCTACTATTATGGAACAATCTTTCGCTGATTTATCCACACAACCTGTTACTATGAAAATGAAAAATAGAGTTAATGACCCTAAATACAATGTTGAAGAAGCCGCACTCGACGGATGGGTCAGAGGTGGTATGCATACTAGAGAAATGAACACTAATTATAAAACAAAATAAATTTATAATATAAAATCTCGATTTATTTTATATTATGGAAAAAACTTTTAATAAATTATTTTTTTATTATTTACTTATTTTATCATCCACCGTACTTTTATATATTTCTAATTATTCATTTATTGATAACAAACCCACATGTGATAATTTCGTTATTAATGTTTACTTATATTTAGCTATTAGTATTTGTTTAATCGGTTTATTCGCCTATTTAATTAATCATATACTTTTTAATAAAACTTCCAATTATTATAAACCATTAAATATTGGTTTTATTTTTGATACTATCGGTGCTCCTTTTTATTTTTTATCTCTCGCTTTCTCATTTATTTTTGTTATTTTAATCTCTATCTCTTCCGATTTTGATAATGAAAATATCTTTTATAATCATACACTTTGGTTATTATTTTTATTCTTTATTGCTATATCATTATTCCCTAGGTTTAAAGATATTAATAGTTATGGCTTTATTGATGATGCTATATTAATTACATCACTTATCTTTATCACCATGACCGGTTTTTATTATTTATTCTCTGAGTTTTTTAATAATTTTTCTAGTTCTATCGGCATGGGTTTAATTGTCGCATTGATTGTTATTATTATTATTGAATTAATACATCTTCTCTTCGGTACTTATTCCGCTACTTATATGAAATTTATGTCTTATATTGTTATTCTCCTATTCTCTTTATATGTCTCATATGATACTATGGAAGTTGTTCAAAAAGAAAAATTATGTACATCTTTACCCAACTATCCAAAACTTAGTATTGGATTCTTTTTAGATGTTTTAAATATATTCAATCGTGTATTATTTTTAAAATCTAAATAAATAATTTAAAAGTTACACACAATTAATATTATAGTATGTATAATATTAATGCAAATATTGATTATTCTGATAATACTTCTTTTCGAAACGCATTAAGAGATGTTTTTAATATGAAATGCATTGAAGATGTTAATAATTCTGATTTAGATGACGAAAGTCGCGATGAATTATTATATGATGAAAAAAATGTTAATAATTGTATGACATTTATTCTTGAAACTACTAAAGATAACCCCATTTTTATAGAATTATATCAAATTACCGCCGGTAGAGTTCTTTCTACTGATTTAGGAATCGGACTAAGTATTTTATTCTCTTATGATAATCTTAAATTTTTCCATCTCCTTCTTAAAGATTTCTTTAAAGACCCTTATAATTACGACAAATCTTTTGACACTTATAAAAATTTATATAATCATATTAAATAAGTTTCATTTAAAATAATTTATGCTTCATTATATATATATGTCTTCTACTAGAAAAGTTAATAATTATCACGATTATGTTATTGAACAAAATGTTAATTTAAAAACTAACCAATATCTTACTACTGTTGAATATGGTATACCCTCTACCACACATTTTCCTGGTGAAGGACTTTTACAAGGACAAGTCGCACCTACTAAAATCTCTGCTAATTATTGTGATATTGAATCTAGTCTACGTGGAATTGGTTCCAGTAATTTAGTTGAACCTCAAAAACCCGTAAAACCTATTATATATAACCCTAAAAGTTTAGATACAACTGATTATAAAACACCTGTTATTATGCCTGACCCTTTTACTTTATTAGCTAATCAACGACCTAATATACAAAATTAATTCCTTTCTGTAATAATTACTTATTAAGTTATTATTACTTCTTATTCCCCCATCATCTGTCCCATATTACTCATAACCCTATTTTTTGCATCTTTCATTTTTTGCTTATTAATTTTAAATTTCTTTTTCGTTTTTGGTGCTGGTGCTGGTGCTGGTGCTGGTGCTGGTCTTGGTGCAGGTGCAGGTGCTGGTGCTGGTCTTGGTGCAGGTGTTGGTTCTCTTCTCTTGGCCATTTCCCGGGCTGTTTCCTTGGCCAAATCCCGGGCTTTTTCTAGTTGTGGTAAAACAACATCTTCTGTCTCATTATTAACATTATATCTATTCTCCAACTCAAATACCTTCTCTTGAAACGCTTCTTCTGGGTTTTTGCCATTTGCAGGACTATCTGTTATATATCTTACAGCATTTTGTATCCATTCTTCTGGTATTTGTGTTGGTGCTGGTTTTGGTGCTGGTTTTGGTGCTGGTTTTGGTTCTTGTTCATCAGTTAGAACTTCTAAACTGGATTGATCTATATCATCTTTATTAATATTGTTATAAATTTTATCGTTAATTTTATCATATAATATACAATAATCATCTAACATTCCAACTAATAGGTATTGTTCCGGATCATATTTACATTCTTTATTTACGCTATTATCCTCAATAAATTCAACTGGTTCTTCTGGTTCTGGTTCAGGGTCTGCGATTGGTGTTGGTGCTGGCGCAGGTGCAGGTGCAGGTGCAGGTGCAGGTGCAGGTGCAGGTGCTGGTGTTATTACATTGTTTACTGGTTTTACTAGTTTTACTGGTTTTACTGGTTTTACTGGTGTAGGTTTTTTATTTATCGCGTTTTTAGTTGCATTCATAATAGCATCAAAAGGATTATGTTGACCTTCAGATGGTTTATTTTCTGGTCGTTTATTTATCGCGTTTTTAGTTGCATTCATAATAGCATCAAAAGGATTAGACATTTATAATTATATATAATTATAAATATATTATGAATTTACTAAATACGATCAATTTTACGTAAAGTTTTATTAGTTTTGCTGTTATTTTTTTTGCAGTTTTCCTACTGTTTTAATTCCACCTAGCTGGGTTTCTAAAAATTTCGTATATTTTTCACTTATTATTTTACCAATATTTTCTTCTGAATACAATGATATATCATCCATTTCTTCTTTTAATCCTGGTTCAAAATCATCTTGACTTGGACTTATAAACATAGGTTTTTCACCACCGAATACCATTTTATATTTAAATATAATTACATCTGGTTCTACTGCTTCATCTAAAACTGGTTCTACTGCTTCATCTAAAACTGGTTCTACTGCTTCATCTAAAACTGGTTCTACTGCTTCATCTAAAACTGGTTCTACTGCTTCATTTTTATTAGCCATTATATAAAATATAATAATATATTTATTACATTTTATTTACTTATTACGAAGAGTTCTATTTTTTCTGTTTCTTAAAACTTTTTTTGTGTTATTTGTAATATTTTTTTTCTGTTTTTTACCACCTTTGCTTGATTTTTTAAGAACTATTCCAAAATTATCATCTATAAAAGTTTTAAATGCTTTATTGCCTTCTCCTGTTACAATATCATATAGTATCTTATCATTCTCATCCTTACTATTTTGATTAGATTGTAATTTTTTTATTACGTCTGTCGCTAAAATTTTCTCATTTTTTTGTAAATAGTTATTCAATGAATTTGCTACATTTACTAAATTTTCATATTTTAATTCATCTACTTTCTCAGAAACAATATTATTATAATTTTCCACATTATAAACATCACTGCAACCAACATCATTAAATGATATTGTTTGTAGCATATCAGTATTTTCATATGTTCCAATTAATGTACTTGAATTATTTCTTTCAATAAATTCAATTAATAAATTTAATCTAGGTATAACATCTTGTTCAAAATCTTTACTATTATAAAAATCAGGATCATTTATTAATTTCATGTTTTTAATATTGGCATCTTCTGAAATTAAGAGATCTTTATAAAATGGATATGTTTTTAAAATTCCAAAGAAATCATTAATAATATTTTGTCTTGTCTTATTATCTTGATCATAAATTCTTGAAATATATTTTAAACTATCCACATTAACATATGGAGGATTTGGTGGATTATTTTTCTTTCCAGTATTATCTAATGTTCTCTTATCAACCAATACTTTCTCTATCATTTTGTCTCCATATCTTTGACTAGGTAAACTAAAAAATGAAGTATTAACCTTCAATAATGTATATAATTTAAATCCATCTATAAAATTATTCTCTGCTAGTTTGAAATATCGTTTTACTATTGTTATTAATACTCCATATTTCTTCATATCATTTTCCCAATTATCTTCTTCTTTAGTATTCATATAATATTTATCTAATGTGTAATAATCCAATGCATTTTTTCTACATGACGGGTGTATTGATTTTTCAAAATATATAGGTAGATTACTACCACTAGATACTCCTTCTTTTGATATTAATGCCATTCCGTTATTTAATTCTGTAAGTGAACGATTAATCATAAAACCTTCTTGTCTTCTTAATACGCAATCACTTCTAATTTTTTCTATTCTTGCATCTAGACATGTATTACTTTCTGGGAATGTTTTTCGTTTTTCAATATCAGTTGTATTTATATCTGTTTTATCTAGTATTACTTCTATATGTTTTTTAAATCTTTCAATTTTAAACACAGGGTTTTCAAATGTTTTTCCTTTTGAACCATACTTCTTACTTTTATTTGTATCACCAATTGTAACATATGTATAAGCATTATTTTTTTCATCTAGTTCCGACACACTTAATTTCTCTTTTAATAAATTGAATGTTTTTGTTTTCCAATCCTTTATTGTATCTTCCATTCTATAGATTTTTTTTACTTTTTTGGCAGCAGGCTTCTTGACAGGTTTTTTTGCACCACCAGTAGGAGCATCTGTTTGAGGAGATATACCAGGAGGAGATATACCCATATCTTCGAGTGTAGTAATATTATTTTCCAAATAAAGGTTGGGACTTACTTCAATACCTTTACCACTTGAGTTCTCCTTTATTGTTTTAAAAATAGCTAATATAATATTAAAATTATAAACTGTGCCTTTTTTGATTTCCATTATTTTATCATCAAATATTTTATTAGGATTAGGTGTACTATTTTTATTATATGCTATTTGAGCAAGTGGAGATATAAGATGACCTGTTTCGCCCTTTATAGATTTAAATTGTGTTTGTATAGTTTCTTCATTATTTATGTCTTGTATTATAGGTAATATGCCATCAATATAAATATCTTTAATGTTTAAAGCTAGTATATTATCAACATATTTTTCATTATTAACCCGTGTATAAAATTCATCTTCGTCAACAAGATTATTAGTGTTATTTAAAATAAAACTTTTATCAAATATTTCATTATTTATTATTTCATTCAATATTACATATTTTTTATGAATATCTTCAATAAGTTCTATATTTTCGTTAATAGTGCCAGTGCTATATTTAATAACGTTTCCATCTTTCACAAAATCTAAATCATCACTATTTAATTGTACAATTATAGAGTCTACATTTTCTTTTATACCACCTTGGTACATAAGACCAACTAAATTTACATATAGTAATATACTCTTTTTTAAGGCAACAATAGAATTTGGTATGTCTTTATTTTGTTCATTTACATACCCAATTATATCATTAAGCCATTTTTTATATATTGCTCCAACTTGTTCATTAAAATTCTTTAATGATATAGTTGGGTCCATATTTAAAATTGATTTATTTTGTGGGTTTACATATGCCTTCATTTGTTTTTCAAACCCTTTTCCATCCTTATCTCTTCTATCTTCAACTGAATCGCGTTTACATTCATTTTTAAAATTTTCTGATTTATCATTAAAATAATCTTCTGTAAACATACTCTTATATGCAACCAATGCTTGTTGATCTACCTTTTTATTTGGATTTTCTGGATATCCAGCACTTCTTAATGTGTTATATTGTTGGTCAAATCTTTTAATTTCTTCATCATTCTCACATGCAAATTGATTTTCTACACCAGCTAAATCACATACTACAATTTTTCTAGGTTCTCCTTCATTTAATTCTAATGTTAAACATACTACAATATGACTTCTTGAACTTTTTTCATTATTAGGTGTAGATGCAATCTGTCTGGCATCAAATAACATTAATATTTGTTTACATACCGTTGCAACATCATCTTTGCTATTAATTGTTTGTTTCTCAATAAAACTATCTTTTGGTTTTAACTCACCTTTTAATAATTGTTGTGTTTGACCTGGTTCATGTACATTTTGGTTTTGTTTCCAATCATATATTTCTGTTTTATATTGTGTTAATACATCAAAATTATCATATGAGCTTGGCTTATCTCCATCTGGTTCAATATATAAATTAACACATTCAACTGCTACACTTTTTAATTTATTACCTTTTTGTAGTAAATTTAAATATTCTTCTAATACACCATCTTCTGATGCGTCTCCTGCTTCAAATTTAATTAATGTACTTGTTTTACCAGAACCTGACTGTCCATAACCTATAACCATTAAATCTTTTTGATTGGTTATTAAATCTGTATTTAATTCTTTGCTTACTTTTTCTACAATGGTTTTATTTTGATTCTCTACATCATTAAAAATATAATCAAATGGACCTAATATATATTGTTCATTTTTTGTTGTATTATTAAATTTAACTTTTTCACCGTCATCATTATAAATATAAAAGGTATTTTCATCTAATTTTACTTCAAGCATATAATTTATATGTGTTAATCGTGCATAATTTTTTTTATATTCATTGATTTTTTCTTGTATTTTTACCATATTTTCTTCTTGCAGATATTCTTTCCATGTTTTAATTGCTTCATTCCAATCTTCTTCTGTCACTACTCTTTGAGTATTATCAAAATCATTCCAAAACATAATTCGTTTTACATTATGTTTCAATTTAGGATTTGGTATATATTGTTCATCTGGCATGTGTCCAATTTCATTAAAATACTTTTCTCTTACATCATAATAAATAGAATTTTTACGGCTTGGGTAATCCGTCTTTATTCCAGGATCCTCATTGTGTTTTTTTGCTACCTCTTTAAACTCGGTTATTTGTTTTTCAAACAGTTTTTTATATGTTGCCATCTTCCAATCTTTTATATCATCAGTTTTAAATGTATGTCCATATGTAGTAACTTGTTTGGTTTTGTTATTCATCATCGGCTTTAAATACTGTAACTCCTCCTTCTTAATCTTCTCTGCCATAAAATATATATCTGCATCTTTTATTAATTTAAATGTTTTTTTTTTATTACTTATTTCTTTTAATACATTCAATTTTTCTTTTGGACCATCTTCTATTTCAAGTCCATTTGCATCAGTTCCACCTTCATCAAAACCATTTATTGTATATCCATAATATTTTAATAATAATGCATCTTCACCATCATAGGTTTTAATTTTATTTATTATTTCAGTTCTCTCTGTTTCCAACTTTGTTTTTTCTTCATCTAACATTTTCTTTTGAAAATATATTGGGTTTTTATCAATCAACTTGCTATCATTTAAATATTTAATAGACGCATAATTTAAATCATTATCAACTACAGTCTTAATATCAAATAACGGATGTTCACCACCATCTACTTTATTATTATCGTGTCGTCTAACTACAATTGATGATGCTTTTTTATGTGTCATAAAAAAATTCTTAAAATCTTTATTAATATGAGTTATTTTATTATTATTTTTCAGAAAAGAAATAATTTTTAATAGAATTGTTGTTTTCTCTTCAATTATTTTTGTAAATCTTATAATTGAAACATAATTTTTTCCTTCATCAGATGTTCCCATATGATTTGGTTCTGAATCATCTCCAATTTCTTTACTATTAAAATCAATATTTGCATATTTGAAAAAAGTTTCATATAAAAATTTAAAATATACATAAGATACCATATATTCTTTATTTTCATACAAGCCAACAGAACTTTCATTATAATATTTTTTCAATACTTTAAAATAATTTGTATCTCTATTTTTTAACATTTCAATGTTTTGTTTAATAGATATCTCTATATCATCCGAGTCATCTAACTCACCAAAAATAGAATTTATATAATAATCATAATTTATATCTTTTTCATTATTGGTATTAATTTGAATATAAATACAACCTATCATTACATTCCAATAATATTTGCTTATTTTTTCATTATTTTTACCTGATAACCATTTTTCTGCATACATGTTGTCTGATAATAAAGATAATATTTTAACTATTATATCTAAATTGTATGTCATAACAATATTATTTACTCTTTTTAATTCATAAGCAGCTGCATAAAATAATTGTTTCTTTTTGCTGTCTGTTGATTTTATTTTATTTTTTAATACATTTAAATGTTCATTTAATTTTGTAGTGTCAATTTCACGAGATTTTTGAAGTTCACCACCACTCATATTAGTATTATTATCACCAATCAATGTTAATGGATCCGCTAAACTCATCACTTTTCCTGTAGCTGTTGGTAAAAGAGCTGTTACTGGTTCTTGTTCGCGGCTTTCATATGCATCAGCAATCTCAATGTTTTGGTCACCTCTTGCTTCTCTTTCTGCTCTCTTCTTTGCATCTTCGTCTTCTGCTGTCGCTTCCCATACTTTTGGTGTTTCTGTATCTTTTGTTTCTGCTTCTTTATCTTCTATGTTATTATCTTTTGTTTCTGCTTCTACTTGTGCTTTCAGTGCTACTGGTTCTGCGTCTGCTTTTTCTTTTGCTTCTGCTACTGGTTCTGCGTCTTCTTTTGCTTCTTCTTTTGCTTCTGTTATTTCATTATTTTTTGGGTCTGCCTGTTTTAATTTTTCTATGTAAAATTTTGTTATATTTTCTTCTTGTAAATGTTCGTTCCATTTATCCTTTGCATCATTACCTGGTTTTATTTCAGCTTGTTTTGCATGTGCTTCTTCTATTTTTTCTTCTTGTAAATGTTCGTTCCATTTATCCTTTGCATCATTATTATCTGGTTTTATTTCTTCTACTTTTTCTGGTGCTGCTTCTGTTTCTACACGTGGACATGCACTCATTTTTTTATTAAATTGGTCCAATGCGTTTTTTAAACCGGTGTCCATTTCATGTAATGGTATAGATGGTTCCATTTCATGTAATTTTTTATTTAATTTATACAATTCTTCCAATTCAGCTAAACTATTTTTAGCTTTAGAAAATAAATTTTCATTATTTTCTCCACCTTTCATTTGACTGTCTCTCTTTGCCTGTTGGTGCATAAAATCCCTTCTTATATTATCTATATTATTTATTTCTGAATTAAAAAATTCTTTTATTTCTTCTTCATAATCCTTAATTAATTTATTATTTAACCTATTTAATGCCTGTCTTTTTGCTTCCTTGTGTATTGGTTCTTTTTGCGCAATTTCTAACAACTTAGCAGTCGCTTCTGAAGCCTTTGTAATATATTTATTATAGTCTTGATAATATTTTTCTACTAATTCATCATGTGTTAGTTCCGGTTTATCTTCTAAATATTGTATTAAACGACCAATTGCTGTTATTTTAGCTCTTGTATCACGATCTTCACCTTTTTTGCTAATTTCTTCATTTAATCTTTCTTTTTCTTTATTGGCATCTTCTATACTATCGTATGTTTTTTTATATTCTTGATAATATTTTTCTATGTTTTCATCCATTTCAGCATTTCTTTTATCTATATCTTCTTGACTTAATGATGATTTTCTTGACTCAGTAGAAGCATTACTCATTCGTCTTTGTTCTTCTGTTGCATTACGTTCTGCTTTTGCATCTGCATCTGCTCTTGCTTTACGTTCTGCTTCTGCATCTGCATCTGCTCTTGCTTTACGTTCTGCTTCTGCATCTGCATCTGCTCTTGCTTTACGTTCTTCTTCTACTTGTGTTCTCAGTGCTTTTACTTCTGCTTCTGCATTCGCTGCTTTCGCTTGTGTATCTACTTCATTTTCTTCATCTTGTCGAGGTTCAGACCCTGGACCGATAGGTACAAGAGCTGGTGCAACGCCCTCTTTATTTTGTTCCATTCCTTCATAATGATTTCCTAATGTTCCATCTTTTCCAGTATTATTTATAACCAATGTAGGGTTGTTAAATTTTCTATCCTCATCATCATTATTCTTAAATATTTTTCCAGTTTCTACTACTTTTTGTACGTCTTTACTAGTACATACTTTAATATTCATGTCAAATATATCTGATAGCGCAAGTATTGTTTCAAGTGACGTGTATACACCATTCTTACCATTTGCTACAACAAATGCATCCCATGCATCGTCTTCCTTTTTATTTTTATAAAGTTCATCTCTATAATGCAACCATAAAGCATTGCCAGTTGCATAATTTCTTATCGTCATTCCATCACTAAAAACACCGTTCCAATTACTATCATTCCCAAGATGTTTAGTTGCCAATTCTCTTAATATTATATGAAGATTTTCTTCTTTTACTTCTTCTTTTAAAACATCTGTATTTCTTCTATAATTAAATAATCCTAGTGAAAAAGATTTGTCTTTATCATTTAATACTTCTTCAAGAACCTTTCCAGTTTGTTTATTAAACGATATTTTAAATGCATGAAATAAACAATTGCCGTCTCCTGATGTATCAATATTAGTATATCCTACACATTCACTAGAAGGTAGTTTATTAATAACATCAGATTTATCTGCTTGAACATTTGCTTCTTTAAATCCTTGAAGATTAAGTTTTAATTCCTCGTCAGTCATTTCACCAAAAACTTTTTCAAGATATTCCTTGGTCTTCTTGGTCGCCTCGTCATCATCTGCATCAAATTCCAGTTCAGATTCTTTTGGTTGAGGAGATTCGCCTGGTGTTTCACCTGGTATACGGACATTATCATCATCATCATCATCATCATCATCATCATCCTCTTCCATTTCAGCATCCTCTTCCATTTCAGGATTTAACAATTTTTGTATTCTTTTTTGAATTGCGATTAATGCTTCTCTAGGATTATCTTTTTTATCCAATATAGGTTTAAATTCTTCACCTATATTTTCAAAACTATTAGTTATAACGTATTCATCATTTTTCTCTAATAAATCTTTAACAATTTTTAATTGTGATTCTAAATATGTTTTCCTCCTCCTATTTTGTTCATTATCTTGACCACTTTCTTCATCATCTTTGAAACTATTTATCCATTGTTCGTAACTTTGTTCAAATAATTTCTTAAACTCATCCTTATCTTCTATTAATCTATTTTTATAGTTATCGTTATAATCAAGTTGTTTAAGTTCTCCAATGTAAAAACATTGTTCTGGTTTATTTTTATCACATTCTTCAAATAACTCATCAATAGAAAATATTAATTCATATTCAAAAATCTTTAAATTATTAGTGTCACTCATTATAGAATATCTATATATATTGTTTATAGTAAAAAATTGATTAAAAATAACTCAATGTAAAGAAGAAAAATAAGATGAAAATATTAATTTTTGATGTTGAGACAACAGGTTTACTGCCTAAAATAATAAAAAATGAAGATATAGACAAATATCCATATATAATTCAATTAAGTTATATATTATTTGACAAAGATAGAAATAAAATAGAAGAAAAATTTGATAATTACATAATAATAAAGAGACAAATAAAAATTCCGAAGATAGTAACAGATATAACAGGAATAAGAAAAGAGGATTGTTTAAATGGAATAACAATACATACTGCGCTAAATAAGATATATAATGCAATGAAAAATAGCGATATAATAGTAGCGCATAATATAGAATTTGATTCAAGGATGTTATTAGTAGAATTAGAACGGAATAATATAATGTTAACAGAGACGAATAGTGAAGTATTTAAAATAGTAAAAGAGATAGAAAATAAAAACTATTGTACGATGATGAATGGCAGATATTTATGTAATATAAAAGCAATATCAAAAGGTGGCAAAGAATATATAAAATGGCCAAAATTAATAGAATTATATAAAAAATTATTTAATGGTGAAGTAGAAAATTTACATAATTCATTAATAGATACATTAGTATGCTTAAGATGTTATTTAAAAATGAAGGAAAATACGGAAATAGAAGATAGTATATTTAAAAGATTATTAGAAGATGTATAATATTATATAAAAAATATAAAATTATAAAATTATAAGGTAAAAACTTTTGTAAAGTAAGCCCAGAAGAAGATACCTACGAAACATTTAGCTAATAGGTCAAGTACATTATAACCTATATTTCTAAATTCATGGTCCATATTATAAAATATACCATAAAATGCCCACAAAATTAAGAAAGAATAATATATTATTTTATTATCGAAATTATTTTTTTTTGATAAAAATTTAACGTATAAGAAACCAAATAAGATAGCAAAGAAAAAGAAACCCATAAATTGAGTTAAATTTGTATTTTGAATAATACCAGTTTCTCCGGCAAAACCAGAAATAAGCATAGCATAATTAAGTAATAGAATAATAAGGAATGTAAAGAAATTAAGAGATTGTTTATTATTATAAACGAATGCAAGACAAAGAACTAATAACATAATAGGTGTAGTAATCATCCAATCAGTATAACGTTGAAGTGTAATAGATTTATAATCAAGAGGTAATTTATTAGTTTCTTTATCTTCAATATCGGCGATAAATTTTGAATAAAAAAATGCAGCAACAACTGAAATACAAGTTTCAAGATTAAGGATATGACGTACTTTACTATCTGATGTTCTCATGGATTCAATAAAAGTAATGGTACCAGTAGTTAATAAAAATACATAAGTGATATAGAAAGTAAATTTTACAAAATAATCATGATTATCACTTTTAATAGTGACTGTTTTTCCATTAGATTGTTTTTCTTCACTAAAGTTTTCTTCAATAATTTGAGACATTCTTTATATAAATTATAAATATAAAAAATTATCCTGAACACATTTCACATATTTCATCTTCCATATTATTATTTGTTTTATTCGCTTCAGGTTCTATAGTAAATTGTTGTGCTTTATGAACCGCACGACGTCGAAGATAATATATTCCTGTTTTAAGACCTAATTTCCATCCATAAAAATGCATACTAGTGAGATTATTATAATTAGGGTCTTCAAGCCATAAATTAAGACTTTGACTTTGACAAATAAATGCACCACGATCAGCTGCCATATCAAGTATATGTTTCATAGGAATTTCCCAAACAGTTTTATATTTATCACGAATATTTTCAGGAATAACATCAATATGTTGAATACTGCCTTGGTTAGCGATAATATTATTTTTAATATCTTCATACCATAAGCCTAGGTCAATTAAATCTTTCATCATGTATTTATTTGCAACAATAAATTCACCTGCATTAGTACGTCGATTATAAATATTACTGGTAATAGGTTCAAAACACTCATTATTACCAAGAATTTGTGAGGTAGATGCGGTAGGCATAGGTGCACATAATAAAGAATTACGTAAACCATGTTCAATAATATCAGATTTTAATGTAGTCCAATCATATCTATCAGATGGCATTACATTCCACATATCAAATTGTAATATACCTTCACTAGAAGGCGAACCTTCAAATGTACTATAAGCACCTTGTAATTTAGCTAATTCGCATGATTTAGTAAGAGCACCATGATAAATAGTTTCAAAAATATGTTTATTAATTATTTTAGCTTCTTCAGAATGAAAAGGTATATTAAGTTTCATAAAAACATCAGCAAGACCTTGAACACCAATACCAATTGGTCTATGTTTTTTATTACTATTCAAAGCTTTATTAGTAGGATAAAAATTAATATCAATAATATTATTTAGATTATTAGTAACAACCATTGCAACATTATGTAATTTTTCATACTTAAATTCATTATCTTCAACAAAAGAAGTAAGAGAAATGCTAGCCAAATTACAAACTGCGGTTTCTTCAGGGTCTGAATATTCAGTAATTTCGGTACAAAGATTAGAAGATTTAATAACACCTACGTTTTTTTGATTAGATTTATTATTAACAGCATCTTTATATAATAGATAAGGAGTACCGGTTTCCATTTGTGCATCTAATACAGAGAACCATAGTTTACGTGCTTCAACTGTTTTTTTACCTCTGTTTTCATGTTCATATTTTTCATATAATTTATTAAATTCTTCACCAAAACAATCAGATAGCCCAGGACATTCATCAGGACACATAAGTGTCCAATTTCCGCCGGATTTTACACGTTCCATAAAAAGATCAGGTATCCATAAAGCATAAAAAAGGTCTCTTGCTTTTAATTCTTCATCGCCATGATTTTTACGCATTTCTAAAAATAATTCAATATCGGCATGCCATGGTTCTAAATAAATCGCAAAGCTACCATTTCTCTTACCACCACCTTGGTCAACATATTTTGCGGTATTATTAAATACACGTAACATAGGTACAATTCCATTAGAAGTACCATTGGTACCACGAATTTGACTACCGGATGCACGAACATTATGGATATGGAGACCGATACCACCTGCCCATTTAGAAATAAGTGCACAATCAGTTAATGTTTCATAAATACCTTTAATACTATCGTCAGACATACATAATAAGAAACAAGAACTAAGTTGTGGACGATTAGTACCAGCATTAAAAAGTGTAGGTGTACCATGTGTAAAATATTTTTGAGACATTAAGTCATAAGTTTCTTTAATAGCTTCTAAATTATTACCATGTATTCCGATAGATACACGTAACCACATATGTTGAGGTCGTTCAACAATAACACCATCACATTTAATAAGATATGCACGTTCTAATGTTTTAAAACCAAAATAATCAATAAGATAATCTCTATTATAATCAATTATATCTTCGAAAAAATTGATATTATCACTTACAATATCAAAAAAATCCTTTGTAATTAAAGGACAATGTTTATTTAATTTGTCATAATAATTATAGAGTTTATTTACTACATTAAAAAAATTACTATCTGTATTTTTATGATGATTTGATATTGAAATAAGAGCTGCCAAATTATTATATTCTGGTCTAACCGATGCCATAGATGCACATTGTTCGGCTGTTAAATTATCTATTTGTGTTGTTGTAATATTATTAAATAATTGATCTATAACTTTCATAGCTAATGAAGTATAATTAATTTTAATATCATTTTCTAAACCAATGGTTTTAATGCGTTTAAGTATTTTATTAAATGAAACAATCTCAGATGTTCCATTCCGTTTTACTACATACATTTCATCATCATCTGAAAAATTATCTGCAATAGACGATTTTGGTGGACTTGTGCTTAAATCAGTCATCTATTATAATATAATATAAAACATCTTATATTTTTATATTATTTTGATTTTATAACATTTATATGTTTACTATTTGATGGCATATTATGTATAGTATGATTGTTATTGCTATCAATATTTATAATTAAATTCGATTTTTTTCTATTTTCAATAATGGTATCATATGTATCTTTAATAAACGGCAATGCATAATTAAACCATTTCTTATTCCGTTTTATTAATACACATGAAAGTTCATCTAATTTCCAATAATTCGTTGTATATAATATATATTCATCCTTATATTTTTCTCTTTTTCCACTTATCCACGATTGTATATCTTGATATTCTATACATTTATTTATAGAATAATACTCATATATAGGTTTAATATTATTTATATCATATATAGATTGTTCTGTATAATTACCTACATTTTTTGTAAAAATTAATATTATTCCTTTATATTCAGATACTGTATCATTGTAAAACTCATTTTCTGTATATTCTATAAATCTTGTCTCTAAAAAGTCACAGTAATTTAAATCACATGTTTCCATTTGTATTTGTGTTTGTATCCAATAATCTTCTTTTGGTATACCAGTAATATCTCTATTTACTATATTTTTTATTTCTAGCATCCTACCATATAGGTTATTATCTTCCATTATATTTATACCATCCGGTGATGCTCCTATAAATGGATATTTTGAATGTGGTATACATCCAAATTCTCCTATTTTTGTATTATGCATATATTCATATATCATTATTGATACCGGTTCATATTTATTACCCCACTCCATACTAGCTGCATATATATTATTATATGTTTTTGGTTTTGTTTTTTCAATAATCAAATTTCGTTTTGTTGTATCTGATTTAAATATCTTCCACATACTACTCGCAGATATTAAATTATTTCTAATTTTATACCATTCTGTAGTCCTTTGTTGTGGTTGTGGTATTTTATTAATATTTTTTAATATTCCCCTTATTTCATTTTTATTATTTAAATTCTCATTATTATAATCTGATACATATGGTACAATATTATATTGTATTAATAATGTATTTATTTGCGAATTTACCAAATTATATATTTCATCATAATTATTTTCAGAACATACATTCGTATCCAGCCATATTATATATAATTCATTTGATATCGTATTTGTACATTTATCTATAAACTTATAATCCTTCATATTTATTAAATTATCATCTACATATATCAAAAACAACTCTTCTATTGATTCTATTATATCACTGAACTCTATATCATTTAAATTTTCAAATATATTATAAAATGTACTAGATGTAATGCTTTCAGTATAATCAGAATTCACACTTTCATTGTCCATTTATTTATTAATGGTTTTATATTTATATTATTAATATAATAATATCAATTTTATACATCTTTTTCTTCCTTATTTTTCTTACTATTCCTTTTTGGCGTTAATGATTTTAATGTAGATACTCTCTTTTGATCATTAACCCTAATAGTAAATGATTTACTTGTATTATTATAATTTAATCCAGGTACTGATAATATTACTTGTGTATCTTTATCATAATTTACATCTTTACTTTTTTGCAACTTGTTTTTGTGTAAAATACAGTCTGTAAAATATGCCTTTAACATTTTTATCTCTTTTATCGGAAATTTCTTTTCTTTTCCGTATTTTTCCGCAAAAATATGTAATACTTGTATTTTATTTGAATTATCTAATTTGTTCCATGGTTTTATTTTTACATTCACATTTATATTACTTATTGTGTTTAATAAATTATTTATGTCATTGTTGCTTAGATCATTCATATTATATATTAGTATGATATCTTCTGTTTATCTCATTTTATTTATATATATATAAATAATATTATGGATGATAATATTAAAAAAATTGTCATCGATATTCAAGAAAAACCTAAAAAAAAAGAAAAAACTAAACGTATAATAACAAAAGATATTATTTGGAACCATGACAATCTCTCTTATGATGATGAATTAATAATTTTAAATGACCTTAAAAATAATATTTTAAATGATGATACCAAAATCTTAAAAAATGAAATTAAAAAAAAATTATCTGGATATAAAAATCAAGATGTTATTAAAAAAATATATAATCCTGACAAATTTATTAACATTGAACAAACATTAACAAAATTAATTGATTGTGGTTGCAAATGTTTATATTGCAACTCAAATTCTAGAATTTTTTATAAATATGTGAGAGATACTAATCAATGGTCTTTAGATAGAGTTGATAATAATTTTGGACATAATTCTGATAATGTTGAAATATCTTGTTTAAGATGTAATTTACGACGCAAAACCATTTCTATTGATAAATATTTACTTACTCATAAAATTAGCAATATTAAAAAAATATAAATTATATATATATATGAATAAATACAACGATAGAAGAGAGAAAAATATATTAAAATATTTTCCAGATAATGAATTTAATATGCCGGTTGAACATAATAATTTCATTTTATTAACCAATCCTCGTGACCCAAATCCTTTGTTATCAGTTCAGAATAAAAATAATATAATAGGACTTTCAGATAAAGTTCCCAATACTGTGTTTGATAAAGGTGGTAAGAGAAAAACTAGAAAAACTAAATCTGGCTCTGGAAAATCAAAAAAATTAATATGGAGAGATACACCTTTTTCACAAAAATGGCCGGATAGAACACTAAAATTATTAGAAGAAGGACGTGGAAATTTAGGTTTATCTCTTGAAATACCTAAAACAAGTAGACCTCTTTATACTGATATTGAATCTGGTTTGTATCACAAATATAATACACCAAAATCTATATTAAAAAGAGGAGGAAAAACAAAAAAATATGTTAAAAATAAAAGAAAGTCACGTAAATCAAATAAAAGAAAGTCAAATAAACGTAAGACAAATAAACGAAATAAATAGATTTTGGATAATATATATAGATATATATATATGATTAATAAACGTACTAGAAAACAAAAAGGTAGAGGTAATGCACCTTCTTCATCTAACAATTCTGAAAAAGAAAGAATTAGAATTTTACAAGAAATAGAAGAAATTAAAATCGCAATAACTCCACAATTTGAAGCAGCTGAAGAAGATATTAAAAAACGTAAAGAATTAATTGAAGAAAAACAAACATTAGACAAAAAATTATCTGCCAGCGACTATGATATTAATGATCTTAAAAGAACATCAGAATTAATAGATCTAATTTATAATGGAGATAGGATAGAAATAGATGCTGGGTTTCAAAAAAGATTAACAGAATTATATGATAGATTGGCTGATATGCCTCCTACTAATACAAAAGGTGGCAAAACCAGAAAAAACAATAATAAAGGTGGAGGAGGCACTTTTAGTGCCCCTGTTAAAGATGATAACAAAGATAGTATTATAGAAACAATAGATAATAATAAAAAAGAAGTTAAGTTTAACAGCAAAGTAAGCAATTCTGATAATTCAGAAGAAGATGAGTTAAGTGACAAATTTAAAAAAAAACAAAAAAAAACAAAAAAATATGCCAAAAGTGCTAAGAGTGCACAAATAAAGTATAAAAATAAAAATACTTTAACGGCTTTACACAGAAAAACAGAGAAAGCTCATAATGAAAATAATGATAATTTCATGTTATACAAAAAAATACAGAGACCTGAATGGGAAAGTCGTAAAAACGATATATATAATACAAGATTTATAGCTGGTAAAAATAAAACACATAAAAGAAAGTCAAAAAAACGTAAACCAATAAAAGCAGGTGGTCATTGGATGTCAATTCCTCGTGCTAAAAAAGAACCGAATTATCCAACATCTTCTGACGTAAGACGTATTGACCCAAATGGACCCTTTGCTGATTTGGAACGTAGGATGTATACTGAAGCATCCGCTGTAACAAACCCTTATTATAATCCTACAGTAGTAATTGTACCGAAGAAAAATAAATATTAATATATATATATGAATAATAAATCTATTTTAGGCAGCATATTTGATATAGAAGGAGGATATACATATATTGTGACCATTGGTATTACTGCGCATGGATGTATTATTACTACAAATCCTGAACAAAAATATAATGTTCAACTTCATAGTGCTACTCATAAAGATACAATTATTAATGAAATGACACCAGCTAGAAGTAGTGGTCTTCCTTCTATATTTAATAGCACATTTCGTAAAGACCACCCAAATATTACTGATACTCATCCTGCTCATTTTAATGAATTACCATATGATAAGGCTTTGAGTGAAAGTACTGATGTGCTTGGAAAATTTATTGATGGAGCTCTTACAGCGTGTGGATTATTCAAAACAGCTGGAATATGGTTAGTTTCTGTGCATAGGAAACCAACAGAAACAACAGATAATGTATATGAATATATATATCCAAGAGATGATATAGGAATGATTAATTTGTTTAATATTAATGCATTAAAACATTTTAATGACCATTTTAATAGTAGTAGTTTTGAACCATTGTATAATAATTTAATAAAAAACAATAAAAAACGTTCCCTCACAAATAGTAATTCTTGGAATGTTGAATTAACCGATGATAAAGATAATCTACGCATTAAAATGATACGTTTGACCTATTTATTAAATTTGATTACAAATATTTTAGGTCATAATTGTCATTTTAATTTATTTGATTATAGCTGTTCAGTAATATGTAACAATTCAACAGATAAAATACGTACCATTAAAACACAAGAATTATCGTTAGAACCATATTTTAAAGGAGGTAAATTTAAAAAACGACGGTATACTAAAAATAAAAGAAGATATAAAAGAAAAATAAGAAAATCTAAGAGAAGAAAATTATAAAATTGAATTATTTACATATATAAAATATGTAAATAGTTACTTAATTATTATTACATAATGGAGGGAATTTTAATTGTTGTAGGTATTTTTGGTTTATTTATTGGTCGGGCAATTTTTAGCAATCCTGTTCGTGTTCATCCATAAAAAATACTTAAAAACAATTTGATCCCTCAAATTATGAAAAAAATGTAAAATTGTAAAAAATGATGAATCCAGGGGATCAAATGCCTCAAAATGTCGGTCTTTAAGTACCATTTTTTAATTTCTTTAAGTATAAAAAATAAATAATATGGAGTCCTTGAAAAACTATAAATTCGAAAATCAAAAATGGACATTTTTAAAAATGTCCAAAAATATATTTATATAAATAGTTTTTTTTTATAGAATCACGAAAAATGAGTTGTGATGAAAATGCTGTAAAAATATTTTTTTGTGATTTTTTTTGTTATGACAATTTTTTTATTCGCTCGATTTCGGCATTTTTTTTGTCATCATTATTTAGGAAGAAATGATGACACAAACAGGCCAAAAAAAATGCCAAAAAATGCCGAATTTTTTTATATGTGAAAAATGTGATTTTAAATGCAGCAAAAAGAGTAATTATGACAAACATATTTTGACTGCAAAACATAAAATGATGACAAATGATGACAAAAAAATGCCAAAAAATGCCAAACCATTTATGTGTTCATGTGGGAAAAAATATGCATCTAGACAGAGTTTACACAGACATAAACAAAAATGTAAAGAAATAGATGAAGAAGAAATATATGAAGAAGAACCTAAGGATGAAGAAGAACCTAAGGATGAAGAAGAACCTAAGGATGAGAATGATCAAAGTTATAAAAATTTATTAATGGAAGCAATGAAAACTATGCAAAAACAACAACAACAAATGTCTGAAATGATGCCTTTAATAGGAAATAATAATAACAATACAACAAATAACACAACGAATAATTTCAATTTGAATTTTTTCTTGAATGAGACATGTAAAGATGCATTGAATATAACAGATTTTATCGATTCACTAAGATTACAATTAAATGATTTGGAATATACAGCGGATAATGGACATGTAAAAGGGATAACGAATATATTTCACACAGCATTATCAAATATGGAAGAAACAAAACGACCGATGCATTGTACAGACTTAAAAAGGGAGGTTTTATATATAAAAGATAATGACGAATGGCAGATAGATGAAGAGAAGGATAAATTAAAAGAAGCGGTAGATAAAGTAACAAATAAGAATATACAAAATACAGGGAAATGGTTGAAGAAATATCCAGAACATACAGATCCAAATTCAAAAGATTTTGATAAATATATGAGATTTACATCAAATTGTATGGGGACAGGAGAAGAAACAGAACAAAATAAAATAATGAAAAATATTATGAAAGATGTTACAATTAAAAATGAATAATAATTAAAATTTAGTATAATGTTATTATATAATAAATAATAATATTATGAGTAAAAGAAGTGTTGTAGAAGATAAAATACATAATACAAGAAGTGCAGAAGATAAAATACATAATACAAGAAGTGCTTCTAAAAAAAAAAGAGAAAATAATACAGAAGAACAAGGAACACCTGTATCACATGCTGAATCAATAGCATTATTAAGTCCATTTAATACAACCCGACGACCAGTAGTAGAAGGACCAGCTCCTCCATCTGAAATAAAAGCAAATAAAAGTTTGTATGGTTTAAATAAAAAAATAGATGAAGCAGCAGAACATCGTGATGATATGCCTAGAGGAATGTTGGCTAATTTTGTTGTAACGAATATGGA
>Ga0315320_10000226_pt1 | contig 45373 bp, 37 predicted proteins | sample M140m21515metaG_FD_203458 | JGI IMG/M metagenome (GOLD analysis project Ga0315320, IMG submission 203458) | Ammonia-oxidizing marine archaeal communities from Monterey Bay, California, United States - M1 40m 21515 | ecosystem: Environmental > Aquatic > Marine > Coastal | place: USA: California... | reverse complement strand
ACTGTGGGCAGTAAAACGATGAAGGCCAGCCCAACGGAGAGCAGTCCAAACAGCACAACAATGTTGAGAAGAATATCCATCGTGGCTCCTATCGAACGAGGTAGAGCATGGGGAATAGGAAGATCCAGACCAGGTCGACCAAGTGCCAATACAGTCCGATGTTTTCCGCCAACGCATGGTTGTCGTGGTTCACGGTTCCATGGTGGATCTTGAAGGCCAACCATGCGAGCAGGCCAAGTCCGATGATCACGTGGACTGCGTGGAGTCCGGTGAGGGCGAAATAAATACCAAAGAACAAGCCGGCCATTCCCTCGACACTGTCTGCGCTGTACCGAAGTCCCGGAAGGATGCCTTCTTCAAATTTGTGGGCATACTCGACGGATTTGACGCCCAAAAAGACGATGCCAAAGCCAATGGTCGCCACCAGATACCGGATGGACTCTTTGGGTCGGTCCATCTGCAGTGCGCGTACAGCAAACACCATGGTGAGAGAACTTGTCAGCAATACCACCGTGTTGAGTGTGCCCAATGATTTATCGAGGGCATCGGCGGCTGAAAGCCAGGTGTCTGGATACATCCATCGATAGGCAATGTAGGCCATGAACAGACCGGAGAAGAACAAGATCTCCTGGCCGATGAATAGCCACATGCCCAAGTTTGCGGACGATAGTTGTTGTTCCCGTGAATGGAAAAAGGGGGCCACCCATGCGGGTCGTTCTGGCTGTGGGGCGGTGGTGTTCATGCGGGAACCCCAGTCCCGACTGTGTCCAAGTCCGTGGGTCTGATGGGGTAGTCATAGGGCCCACCCTGTACGGTGGGTTGCCCATGAAAGTTGTGTTCGATGGGTGGGGAGGCGGTTCTCCACTCAAGGGACAGTCCATTCCAGGGGTTTGCCGAAGCCACCGGACCCCAAATCGCGCCCCACACGAGGTAGCCAAGGGTCACGAACAGCGAAAGTCCGAGCAAGACGGCGCCCACCGTCGCGATTTGATTCAGGCTCTGAAACGATACGATGTACTCGTAGTACCGACGCGGCATGCCACGACTCCCAACCAAAAACATGGGAAAAAAGGTCATGTTGAACGAGAGGAACACCAGGATGGATGTGAAGCTGGCGAGCTTTTTTGGGTACATACGTCCGAAGATTTTGGGCCACCAATGATGGAGACCGCCAATGTAGGCAATGATGGCTCCACCCATCATGACGTAGTGAAAGTGGGCCACTACGAAGTAGGTGTCATGCAGGTGGACATCGAGAGAGAGGGCCCCGAGGACCACGCCGGTGAGGCCCCCGATCATGAACAACGCCAAGAAGGTGAATACGTACATCATGGGTGGGCTGAGTTGAATCTGGCCCCGGTACAAGGTGGCCACCCAACTGAACACCTTGATGGCGGTCGGAACGGCCACAAAGAACGTCAGGAAACTGAACACCACGCTGGCGTAGATGGACTGTCCGCTGGTGAACATGTGGTGGCCCCAGACCAATGAGCCCACGATGGCAATGGATAGACTCGACAAGGCGATGCCCTTGTACCCAAAGATGGGCCGCTGCGCGTGGACGGAGACCATCTCACTGATGATCCCAAAGGCCGGTAAGATCATGATGTACACGGCTGGGTGGGAGTAAAACCAGAAGAAGTGCTGAAACAGGATCGGGTCTCCGCCCAAGTTGGGGTCGAAGATTCCAATACCGATGGTGCGTTCAAGGACGAGCAAGAACACGGTGATGGCCAGCACGGGAGTGGCCAACAGTTGAACGGCACTCGTGGCATATAGGGCCCAGAGCAGCAACGGCATTCGGAACCAGCTCATTCCGGGAGCCCGCATTTTGTGAATGGTCACAATAAAGTTGAGGCCAGTCAAAATGGACGAGAACCCAAGAACAAATACGCCACCGAGGGCCCAAGCAACCGGTCCGCTGGTGCTTGTGCTGTAGGGTGTGTAGAAGGTCCATCCAGTGTCGAATGATCCCATGATCATGGAGACCAATAGCAGTGCAGCACCCAGCATGTAGATGTGGAAACTGGCCAAGTTGAGTCGAGGAAAAGCCACATCTTTGGCGCCCAACATGAGGGGCAGTACAAAGTTTCCGATCACGGCCGGTGCGGCCGGGATGATGACCAAGAACACCATGATCGCGCCATGAAGCGTGAACAAGCGATTGTATGTGTCGGCATCGACGAGATCACCGGCAGCGGTGAAGAGTTCCATTCGCAAGACACCGGCCAATATACCGCCGGTCATCATGAATAGGGTGGTCGCCACCAGGTACATGACGCCGATGCGTTTGTGGTCGACGGTGAACAGCCAGCTTCGGATCCCTCGACTGGCGGTGAGGTAGCTGGGTTCAGCCGGGTGGGAGTTGTTTTCGATCACAGTGCACCTCCATCGTCTCGTCCAAGTCCTCGGATGTAGAGGACAAGTGCGTTGAGTTCGTCTTCATTGAGTCGTCCCGAGTAGCTGGGCATGATGGGCCCGTAGCCTTCGACGATTTGAGCCATCGGCTTCATGATCGACTCGCGCAGATAGTTTTCATCTGCCAGCACAGTGGTGCCATCGGTCAGGGGTTCGGATCGTCCATACAATCCGTGCAGGGAGGGGCCGACTCCCGCTGTGGCGGGTGTGATGGCATGGCATCCAGCGCAGCCACTGCTGGCAAAGACCAGCGCTCCATCCGCAGGACCGACGGATTTGGTTTGCTCTTTGGCCATGAATTCCGCAAATACTGTTTCGGATACCACCGAGACTTTGGTGATCATTCCAGAGTGTTTCGTTCCGCAATATTCGGCACAGAAGAGGTCGTATTCACCTTCTTCCGTGGCCTCGAAGGTGGAGACTGTGTAGCGCTGAGGGAGAACATCCTTCTTCACGCGGAAGGCAGGAATGAAGATGCTGTGGATGACATCCACCGACGAGCCCACGAGTTTGACCGGCGTATTCACGGGTACAACAAGCCCCACTGGATTCCCATCGATGCGGGCCTGTTCGCTGGCTTCAGGGGTCGCTTGAATCCGGACATTGTGTTCGGGATAATCGAAGGTCCAGAACCACTTTTGACCGGTCACTCGTATTTCCATGGCATCGGGTGCCGGGATGGACATTTTGGTGTAGTCGCGGGTTCCCCAGACAAATATGACACCCAGAATGGCGGTAGGGACCAAGGTCCATGCGACCTCGAGACCCAAGTGATGGGTGGGGAGCGGTCCGTCGTTGTTGATGGGCTGTCCAGCCCGATAACGGTAGGCAAACCAGATCATGGCGCCCATCACGATGACCATTGAAATCAGGGTCACCCATAGAATGAAGATGAACAGATCATCGGTGCCGTCAGCCAGTGCGTTGACTGAGGTTGGGAACCAGAAATCGGCCTTGAACATGGTTCAACTCCAGCGGGCGCGTTCACGGCGCCACATGAGTGCAAAAAAGCCGACCAGTCCGCCCATGATGGCGAAGCCTCCGGCCTGCATTACGTCCCGGGCGACATACGAATTGGAGGTGACGTCGTACTGCAGGCACGACAGGGTGACCTGGTCAAACACGCTGCCGATTTGACCCTGACCCGCCTCGATGAGTGCCAGGTTCAGGTCGCGTGGCTGTGGACTAAGGGCGGTAAAATATTGAGAAACCGACCCGTCATTGGTCAGCACATAGGTTGCCGTCGGGTGCGCGAATTCCTGTGTTTCTTCGACCCACTGGTATTTAAATCCTGCCGCTTCGGTGAGTGCAGAAATACTGTCAGATGACCCCCGCAGAACCATCCAGTCGGCATCGATCCGAGCCGACATCGATTCAGTCGCCCGTCGGATGCTATCGCTCGATTCGTTGGGGTCGATGCTCACCGTCACGATGTGAAAATCGCGGCCTGGCTGAAGCTGGAGGCCCTTGATGGTCTCGACAAGGCCATCTTGTTGCAGCCCGCACAGCATGGGGCAACCCATGTAGTTGAACGTCAAGACCAGCGGGGTTCGCTGATTCATCCAGTCGCCGATCGAGCGTGTCCGTCCTTGGCCGTCGATCAGTGGCGCTTCAAGCGGAAGCTTGGTGCCGCGGGAGTCGAGGATCTCCATGGCCTTGTACATGGCCGGAGTGGGCTCGATCGCGGACGCGGATGTCGAGAAAAGAGTGAAAAAGGCAGCGATAAAAAAGTGGAACACGGGTCACCTCTGCGTTTCGACGGCGATGTCCGCCGTCAGTGTCATCTGGTCGCCCAACCATCCGCGCAGCCCCAGCATGGAGGCGGCGACAAAGATGGCTACGGCGAGAATGAAGCGGCTGGCAACCTGGAGCTCCGGACTGTCAGGTTCCGAAGCCAGGGTGTGATCGATTTCCATTGGTGTATCCATGATGTGGACTCCTTTGGACTCAATCTCGCCGCTTGGGGTTTGTGGATCAATGCAGCATTCTGTTGCGCAACCAATTGCTGCACCGCCCGGTGTGGATAGATCCGTAGAATTCGGGCAGGATGTTGGGGCATGGGGGTCGGAGTGAACACCAACAACAGCGGAACCATAGAGGTCAGCACTCTGGGGGATAGCGGCGATCTGTTTCGAGATCGTCTGATGGGTGCTGCACTCCACGGCCCCATCGGCCGAGGACAACGTCGGGTGCGGGCGAGTTGGCTGTACGGCTTGCGCTGGGTGGCCATCCTCGGTCAACTGGCCGTCGTGGGACCGGCCTTGAGCACGGGGTGGTTGGAGCCGGATTATCTCGGCATCTACGTTTCCATCGTTTGTGGTTTGGCGATTTTTAACGGTGTGGTCTACTTGCTCGGTCGGAAAGAAGAGGACCCTTCGAGTGCTTCTCTGGTTCTGCAGGTCGCCGTCGATCTGTGTGCCTTGGGTGCTCTGTTGGTCCTCACTGGGGGGGTCTACAACCCCATGGCGCCCATCGCGTTCGTGCATGCGAGTCTGGGTCCACTGTTGTTCCGGGGGGTATGGAGCTACGTGGTGGGGCTGCTGTTGCTCGCCCTCATCGTGGTGATCTCGTGGTTTCCCATTCTTCCGTTGGCGCTCGGTACACCGGCTGTTGGTCCGGCGATTCAAGGAATGGCTCATGTCATCGTAAGTCTGGTGATTTGGGTCCTGACCACTTGGCTCGCAGCGTCCTTGCATCGCCACCAAGCGCTCGTTGAGTCCCTGCGGGTTGCCCAAGCGAGGCAGGACCGCTTGCGGGTCACGGGCATGCTCGCTGCCGGATTCTGCCATGAGTTGGCCACCCCCTTGAATACGTTGGGGCTGCGCCTGAACCGGGTTGAGCAGAAGTTGACCGTTCCCAGTCCGGATATTCTCGTCATGCGTGAGAGCTTGGAGCGCTGTGAGGAGGTTCTCCAGTCCATGATTGGACAACGATTGGAATCGGAGGATTTGCGCTTCGAGTTGCTCCACCCGGTCGAACTCCTCGCGGAAGTCGCGCGCGAATGGTCTATCGACGCTCGAACCGTTTTGTTCGAGGCTGGAAACTGTGCACAGGTGGAGTGGCTTTTGCCCCGAATGCTGTTGACGCAGACCCTCGTGGATTTGCTGGACAATGCACATCATGCGCTCAGCAGCATCTCGGCCTCGGATCCCATTGTTGTCACGATAGATGAGCGCTCTGGGTTTCTCGAGATCGCAGTGGAAGATGCTGGCCCAGGCGTGTCCGCGGCGGTACGACCTCATCTTGGTCAACCGTTTGTTACCAGCAAGCCCGAAGGGAGTGGTTTGGGACTGTTCAATGCCAACAATTTGTGTGTCGCTTTGGGGGGTGGGCTGATCATCGAGGATGGCCCGGCAGGGGGTGCTCGTGTCGTGCTTCGGCTGGGCAATGTGTCCATCCAAGAGGAGGTCAGATGACGCAGGATGGTCGGCCGTCGGTGTTGTTGGTGGACGATGTGACTTCATTTCGCGAAACGCTGTGTTTGGAGTTGGCAGATCGGGGCTACCGAATCGTGGAAGCGTCGAACTGGACGGAAGCCGAGAAGGCGTTGGCGGAAGGTCCCATCATGTTTGTGGTGTTGGATTTGAGATTGGTGGGAGAAGACGGGCATGTTCTGATTCCCAAAATCAAAACACTGCAACCCACCACGAGAGTTGTGGTGTTGACCGGCTACGGTTCGGTTGCCTCGGCTGTTCAGGCGATGCGTCTTGGGGCTTCGAACTACCTCACCAAGCCTGTGAGTATGGATCGGCTGGAAAGTGCCTTTTGGTCCGACGAGGCAGACCCCCAAGAGATCGCGGCTCCGGATCATCGGGAGAGTCTCGCGCGGCATGAGCGGGAGTACTTGGAGTACGTGTTGCGCCAGTGTGGTGGAAACATCACGCAGGCCGCTGAGTGGCTGGGGATTCATCGCCAGAGCCTCCAACGGAAGTTGCGGAAGTTTCCTCCGCAGAAGTGATCGCTTGGGGCTGTAGGTGAGCTTTGGCGGTCTCCAAAAAACGTTCCCGTGCGGTTTTGTGATCGACGATTGGGTGTGGATACTCCTGTCCAAGTTTGATTCCGGCCCACTGTAGAGCCATCGGTGGAGCCTCCCATGGAGCGTGGATGTAGCGATCTTCGAGTCCGGCGAGCTCGGGAACCCATGTCCGTACATAGTGACCCGTGGGGTCAAACTTTTTGCCCTGGGTCATCGGGTTGAAGATCCGAAACCACGGCTGTGCATCGGCCCCGGAACCGGCGGCCCATTGCCAGCCCATATTGTTTTGAGCCCAGTCTCCATCCGTGAGCCAACGAAGGTAGTGGGCCTCGCCTTGGCGGTAATCCAACATCAAGTGCTTGGTTAAAAAAGATGCAGCGATCATCCGTGCACGGTTGTGCACGAATCCTGTGGCCAGGAGCTGTCGGGCGGCGGCATCCACCACTGGGTATCCGGTGGTACCGGTCGTCCATGCGGTCCAGTGGTCCTCACGCTTGCTCCACGGGAATGAGTTCCACTGCGGCTTGAATGGCTCCCCGAGGATGTGAGGGTTGTCCCACAGGGTGCTGTGGTTGAACTCTCTCCAGATCAGCTCGTTGCTGAAGCAAGCTTTTTGCTCGTCGCTCAGTTGAGATTTCATGGTTCGAACCCATGCCGTCCGCGCCGAGATTACCCCAAACTTGATGTCGGCTGAGATGCGGCTTGTGCCCGCAGTATCCATACGGTTTCGTCCATCGGCGTAGTCAGACCCCGCTCCGTGAAGAAAGGTGGTCAGTCGGCAGTGTGCTGCTTGCTCACCGCCCTCGAGAACGAGTGGGTTTCTTCGCAGTCCAAGGTCTTTCAGTGTGGGGATCGGACAGGGCTCGATGCCCTCTGGCAGCGGACTACCCGGAAGATTTGTGGGGACGGCCATGAGGTTTCCCGGTGAGTACGTGCGTCGAAACGTCCGCGCGAACGGAGTAAAAACGCTGTATGGGTTGCCACCTTGTGTTCGCAGCATTCCTGGGGGAAGGAGTGTTTCTCCTTCGAGCAGGGTGAGGGGCACATGGAGTGCATCCTCCACTGTTTTGTCCCGCGTCCGCCCGAAGGGTTCAGTCCAACGAAGAGCGAGAACCCGAGTCACTCCCGCGGCATGGGCCACGGCGGGAACGACATCGCTACTGCGCCCGGCCACTGTCCACAGTTTTCCACCCATTCGTTCCATCCGGTCCGACAGGGCCCGAAGTGAATCGAGGAGAAACTGCATCCTATGGGGCATGCTTTGCGCCCGCTCACGGGAGAAGAAATATGGATCGACCACAAAGATGCATAAAGAATCGGGCCCCACGCTTGAGAGGGCCGGATGGTCGTGAAGCCGAAGGTCTTTGCCGCGAATCCAGACAAGGGTACTCATGCTGGACCTTCCATCAGTTGCGCAAGCGCGTTGTAGCGAAACCGAAAGATCGTCTCGAGTGTTCGCCGAACAAAGAGCGCATGAGCGATGGTTCCAAGAACTCCAAAAGGAAGACGGTAGACCACGACATCCCGCATGATCGTGCCATCTCCCTGGTCTTCGAACGTGTGGGTGTGGTGCCAAAACCGGTAGGGCCCGCGGATTTGGGTATCGACAAAAACCTGATCAACCTCAAAACGTTCAATTCGTGTTCTCCACTTCATGGGGATGCCGAATAGCTGGATTCGGTAATCGATCAGGGTTCCTTCTTTAATGGCGATTGGTTTGGGGAGAAGGATCTTAAAGTTAAGGAATGAAGGTGTTAATTTCTGAAGATTAAATGCATCAGAGAAGAATTTAAAGACCTCCGAGCGCGCCTGGGGAATGTGCTGCTCTTGCTCGAGTCGGTATGTTTTGGACGTCCAATTCATATTCAAAACCTCATCAATAAACCTGTTATACTCCCAAATGAACGAATTGTGAATAGGAAAAAGATAGATATTTTAAAAAATAGCCTTGACTTTCCGCTCAAAACCGCTCAAAACGTTCATAGGAGGTTGATATGAACAATTTCGATTCAAGCGCACCAATGGTGAGTTCAACTCAGGCAGCTGCGCTCTTGGGTGTACATGTGGCGAGCATCAAGCGTTGGGCCGATCAGGGACGCCTGCGCTGCGTGCGCACACCCGGGGGTCACCGCAGGTTCGTGCGCGCTGAAGTTGTCGCGCTCGGTGGTTCTGTCGATTCCGGCCCGCAGGAGTTCCGCCAACGCCTGCTCACTGCCCTCATCGCAGGGAAACAAATGAGTGCAGAAGCCGTCCTTCTCGAGCAATGGGGAGAGGTTGGCCGCTGGGAGATGGTGGGTGACTCGGTTGGAATCATGTTGGCTGAGATGGGCGAGGCATGGTCGGCGGGTCGCCTAAACATCACGGAAGAACACGTGGCCAGTGAGACCTTATTGCGGTCTTTGGGTCGCATTCAAATGATGATGCCCGGGCGGGACAGTACAAAGGTCTGTGCGTTGGCCACGGCACCGGGGGATGAACACACCTTGGGTCTCGCAATGACGGAACTGGTATTGGCTGAACACGGCTGGCAAACCCTCTGGCTCGGACGGTTTTCACCGCTCGAAACGTTGTGTGAAGTGGCGGCCCGGGATGATGTAAAGATGGTCGCGATCTCGGCATCTGGGTTCTCGAGCCTCCCCAGTCATTTGGGCGATCTGGTCATGAGGCTTGGCCCCATTGCTCTGGCCTCAAACACCCACCTTGTACTCGGTGGTTCGGGTGCGTGGCCGGAGAACGTTTTTGGTGTGAAGCGGGTCAAAGAGCATGCCGACTTTGGTGAACTGTTGAGGGGCTTGACTCCAAAAGGAGCGTCATCATGACTCCTCTCTTGATGACCCATTTTGCGGTCACCTGGCTGATGGTTGGCATCATTTGGATGGTACAGGTGGTTCATTACCCCCTCATGGCGTACACAGGGCCTGAGCACAGTGCGCGATATCAACAGCTTCATGTGCAGCGAATGGGCATCTTGGTGATTCCGATCATGTTGGTCGAAGCGGCGACCGTTGTATTGATTTGTTTTCAGACACCTTGGGTTTCTATGGAGTGGCTGGGTGCAGTGCTGCTGGCGGCAATCTGGGCCGTCACGGGGTGTGTCAGTGTGCCCTCTCATGAGGTACTCACCCAACGATTTGATCCCGCAGTCCATCGACGCTTGGTGGTTTCGAATGGAATCCGAGCGGGTTTGTGGAGTTGCAGAGGGTTGTTGGCCGCGCAGTTGGTGATGGCATGATGTTCAACCAGCAAGAAGAGGGTGCGGTACTGCGTCGGTTGGCCAAATTGGGTGATCGGGTGCTGGATCCCAGCATTGTATTTGCATTCGATCAGACCGGGTTCAATCGTCACCGCATCCAGTTCGACGAGACGGATCTGAGTGTTGATATGACGGGACGGGTGTGTCTCGTCACCGGGGCCAACTCTGGATTGGGGAAAGCCACCGCAATGGCATTGGCGAGACGAGGGGCATCGGTTTGGCTCTTGTGTCGGAGCCGGACGCGCGGGCGAGAAGCGGCCGAAGAGATTCGAGCCCAGACGGGCAATGGACAGGTGTTTGTCGACGAGGTCGATGTCTCCGATCCGGACTCTATCGCGGCCTTTGTGGAACGATTGGAGCTGCCTTGGGTCGACGTTCTGGTGAACAATGCCGGTGTGTTGATGTCGAACCGGGTGGATGCCGAGTCTGGATTAGAGACGACGCTGGCCACCAACGTCGTGGGTCCGATTCAGTTGACTGCAGCCCTGTTGCCATATTTGCGCGCCGGGACCCGCAGTCGGGTCATCTTTGTTTCCTCGGGCGGAATGTATACCCAGCGGCTGAATGTAGATCGATTGGCAGAGCCTCCCTCTCCGTTCGACGGAGTGAATGCCTATGCTCAGAGCAAGCGAGCCATGGTTGAACTGAGTCGTCGGATCGCCGTGCCGTTGGCTAAAGCTGGGGTCAGTGTGCAGTGTATGCACCCCGGCTGGGCCAACACACCGGGCGTAGAACGATCGATACCGGGCTTTTGGCGGCTCACCAAAACGATTCTTCGGACTCCAGAGGCTGGGGCGGACACAATTGTGTGGCTGTCGGTTTGTGACAAGTCGATCGAGTACCCAGGGTCATTTTGGTTTGATCGAAAACAGAGAAAGATACACCTTTTGCCGGGCACGGATTCGAGTGCCAAAATGAAGAATCGATTGTGGGAGAACACCCACCACTGGGCCGGCCTTGAGCCGTCTGTATGGGAGTGAAACACATGGAAGACATTGGAAAGATAGAGGTTCAGTCCAGTACAGGCGCATTCGTGCCCATCGGTGAATTGTGGACGGAACACCCCATCGTACTGGTGTTCGTACGGCACTTTGGTTGACTGTTCTGTCGTGAGCAGGTGGCTCAGTTTATAGAATCAGCGCCGGACATTGTGTCTCGGGGGGCTCGGGTTGTGGTGATCGGTAACGGTTCCGTTGAAGCCCTTGGGCGATTTGCGGATCGGTATCCGGATGTGGTGACCATATACACAGACCCGGATTGTGTGGCCTATTCAGCGCTCGGAATGTTGCGCGGCATGGGTGGTCTCGGAGGAATCAAGATGGTCGCAAACGCAGCCCGTGCTACCCGACGTGGGCATCGTCAGGGTCGGACAGAAGGTCATCCAACCCAACAAGGCGGTGTCTGTATATTTGAGGTCGGGGGTGCGGTGTTGTTTACCCACAGAGATTCAACGGCTGGAGATCATCTCGACCCAAAGCAGGTTCTTACGGTGCTCGATGAACGCCGGGAGGCCGTGAATGAGTGAAGATACACGTCCTCGGGTCGTGGTGGCTGGCGCCACCGGATTTATCGGTAGTGCGCTCGGTCAAGCCTTGAAAGACCGCGTTCGACTCATTGGTCTGACTCGAAGCGCTCGGTCTGAGATTGATTATTATGCGGAGGTTCGGCGGGTCGATCTGTTCTCCAAAAGCGACACGGTTCGGGCACTTGAAGGTGCGGATTATGCGGTCTACTTGGTTCACAGCATGATGCCTTCTGCCCGCTTGGTGCAGGCCAATTTTGAAGACCTTGATGTGCTGTGTGCGGAGAACTTTGCCCAAGCCGCCGCCGAAAATGGTGTTCAACACATTGTGTATGTGGGCGGTTTGCAGCCATCCTCCGGCGTATTGTCGCGCCACCTGGAAAGTCGGGTTGAAGTCGAGCGGGTCTTGGGGGGACATGGTGTCAGTGTCACCACCCTGCGGGCGGGTCTGATCGTGGGAGGCAACGGATCTTCATTTCAGATTTTGCGGCGGCTGATTGAACGGCTTCCGATCATGGTGTGTCCATCATGGACCAATACCAAGACGAATCCGGTTTCTCTCACCAATGTGATTTGGGCGATAGAATCTGTCTTGCAGAAGCCAGGGTCGGAAAGTCGTGTGTTTGATGTGGGCTCACCGAAGCCACTCACGTATCGAGAACTGATGGCGACCACAGCCCGAGTAATGGGTGTACGGCGCTGGTTTTTGCCCGTTCCGTTGGTCACACCCGCGTTGTCGCGATTGTGGGTATCGGTGGTGACGGGTGCACCCAAGGCCCTGGTGGGTCCGTTGATTGCGAGCCTTCGCCATGAGATGATTGCCCGAAAGGATCCGCAATATCGATTGTCCGGTGAGCCGGGTACCCCCATCGAAGACACGTTGAGAGAGGCCCTCTTAGATGGGGATCATACCAAGCCCCCGCCCCGTGCTTTCGGTAAAATGTCCACTGCATCAGCCACCCCCAAAGTACTGTCAGTGCAGCGCATGCCAATACCCCGTGGTCGTGATGCTGCATGGGCAGCCACGCTGTACATGCGTTGGTTGCCAGACAGCATGCATGGATTGATGCCCATCACAGTTTCTCAGCAAGACCACCAAACCTTTTTTCGGTTGTGGTCTTGGGGGCCGGTGTTGTTGCAGCTTGAGCGCACGATCTCCGTGGGGAGGCAGGTGTTCCGGATCACGGGAGGGGTCTTGGCCCGGCCGAGTGACAAAGGTCGGCTTGAATTTCGCACCGTACTCGATGGAGACACCTTGATTGTGGCCATCCACGAGTATGCACCGCGGCTTCCCTGGTGGCTGTACTGCAACTCACAGGCATTGTTTCATCGGTGGGTCATGCACCGATTCGGACGATTTATTGCCCGGCAAGCACCTGTGGTGTGACCTTAGGCGTTGGATTCCATGTATTGAAATACGATGGTTAAGAGCCAAAGACCGTACCCAAGTGCCGCCACCCCAAACAGTGTTTGAAACGCGATCGAAGAGCATCCAGCCCAGTACACCGCTCGAAACATCTGATACCCACGGCTGAGTGCCGATCCCGATGGCGGAACCATGGTGTTGTCGATGGGGGTGACCGAGAACTGTCCGACATCCACATGGGCAATGCGGCCCTTCCAGTGTACGGCTTTTCCGAAGAGGTAGAGGGTGACCTCGTATTCACGAGACTCTGTACCGCGTCTGCGCAGGAGAATCAGTGTGTCCTCTCCTGTGCGCCAGCGAGACCAGGAGTTTCGAATGGTGGCCAACCCGATGAGGCTACATCCTGCACTAAACAGGTAGAACACGGCGAGCCCTTCGGGTTTATTTAAGGGCGTGAAGAACAGGTACAGCGTCAGGCTGAGCAGCAGTGCAAGGGTGCCCAGTGTGTGGATTCGCTCATTTGGCGTACCCCAGACCTGGTCAATGAAGGTCATCGGGTTCAGTTCGGTATCGTCGAAGCATTAGACCCAACAGTCCGGCGAACATGGCAAATCCGCCTGCTGGCGACGAACCATGTGCACACCCACACCCTTTGGGTTCGGTTGTGACGGGTTCTGTTGCATTGGGTTGTTCGGCCACCAAAGAGCAGTCGAGTTCGAAGTGGTCTTCCTCATCATCAAACTCGTAGTAGGCATGGGTCTGTTCTACCCATTCACCAAATTGATCGGCACCGACGCCACTAAAGTCCTCTGTTTTACCGACGGCAACCCACAGTTTTCCGGTGAAGTCTTGGGGATCCCATGCCACCAAATAAACGGTGCTCTCCGTCGGAACGTCGATCCAACCCTGATACAAAATCCAAGACTCGGTCTGGGTGAATGGCTCGTAGAACTCTACCGGTTCATCTACATCTTCCGTATTGAAGACAGTGGCGCCCATTCCATCGGGAACCTCAAAGGGCAGTGAGGCTTCGGGAAGCCCCGGACCCACGATGGCCATGGATGGCCGATAGTCCTCGAACCGGTCCAGCATCGGAACACCGAGCTCCACCCAGATCTCGTCTCGGTCTTTGGTCTCCATTTCCATCCACACGACAGAGTCCGTGCAACTCACCTCGGCGTACAAGACGATGGAGATATCGGGATCGATCACCTGGTAGGCGTTGTTGGTAGAAGAATGGTCGTTCCCAAAAGAGGGCTTGTGTGCCCAAGCATTGGTACTCAGGACTCCAAGAATGATGGCGGTAAGTGTGTGCATAGGCTGCAGTTATATTGTGGCAGATTTATTGTTCAACGGCACAAGAGAAGTCGGTTGTGTTCGACATTGACCTTCTGTGCTCTACTGGGCGTAAGGATGGGAGTGAAGCGATGCGAACCCTGATGTTTTTGAGTCTGGTGGGCGCGCTCTCGTGTGGTAAATCCACACCCGAGCCGGCGGTCATGGATGTCCAAGATTCCGGTTTTATCGCCCCGCTTCGGGTGGTCTTTATCGCCGACACACACGTGATTGGCCCCCAGTATGAGTGCTGTTCAGAGAGTGCTGGGATCGACAATGACAGCATTATGCGCACGCCGGAAAGATTGGCCAAAACTGTGACCGAGATCAATTTAATTGACCCCCCTCCATCTCATGTGTTCGTGCTTGGAGATGTGGTGCATGCGGCCCATCATGGAACCGATATGGCGTGGTACACCTCCGGCGAAAATGCATTTAGCCGCGCATCCGAACTGCTCTCAGGGCTCAATATGCCGGTCCATATCCTGTGGGGGAATCACGATTACGAAGTGTCGTGTGGGGGGGGAGAGGGCCATCACAGTCGCGCCTTCACCCATGGTTTGTTCTCACACTTTTTTGGTGCGGCCCCCTATGGATCGGTCGATGCGGGCGGTTGGCGTTTTGTTCTGTTGAATTCGCAGCTTGGTCCCACGTGGGATGCCGAGGGTTCTGAATGCGCGACCAATATGGGTTCGTATGGGTCTGAACAGTTGGCTTGGCTTGATGAACAATTGGAAGATGGAAAGCCCAGCATCGTGATGTCCCATCACCACATGATTGCCTCCACTGCCCGAAATGAGAACGATGGGCCGAACCCGGATCTTTCGACCGTATTGGGTCGACATGACAATGTGTCCGCCCATTTGGCGGGCCACCTTCACCGCTGGGTGGATCTGGATGCCACGGAGGTACACCCCGTCCGTCACATTATTTTGGGTGCTACGCGCTACGACACCGACAACTTTTGGCTGGTGGAGTTTGGTGCCGCCGGCGATATCGAGATTGTGGATTACGACAAGCCCAAATGGAGTACGACCTGTTCTGAAACGTGGTCGTACACCGCGGGAGCTGCGGGTCCGGTCGTGTCGGCCGTAGAAGAGGGAGACTGTGGGACATAGCGGAGGGCTTTATTCCAGTCCACCGAGCAGTACCCAGTAGCCGGGGGGCGTATCGGGACCGGCCATTTCAGACCCACTCACCGCCATGGAAAAGCCTTCAAGCTCTGGCATGGGGATGGAACCCAGATCGCTCGTCATGTCGGGGAGATAGTCTGCAAGAATTCCGCCCAATAGGCCTTCAATGAACGATGGCGAGATGGCCATATCGGGCCGTGCATAGGTCATGTCCACCAACACATCGGCTTCGCCCAGGCTCATTACGATGCCGGCTTCCTCGTCGATGGACAAGGTGAGCGGTATTTCGGCGGCCACGTACAGTTCCATTGCGAGACTATCCTCGGTGATCTCTCCATCGTGGATGGATGTCATGAGGCTTCCGATTTGCAGATCAAACTGGGGCCCTTCCGAGACATCGCTTCTCGGCACAATGACAGGAGGGAGCAACGGTGTGGTCACGACATTCATGGAGTCCACGCCGGGCAGGAGCAATCCAATCAGGGAAGAGTCGATGCCGAGGTCTTCTTCGGTCAGGAATTGGTCGAGCATGCCTCCCTGCCAAAAAGCGAACATCATCTGGTTCAATACATCGGCAGAGATGCCCATATTGGTTCCGGAACCACCCCCATCAAAGCTGGGGGCAGAGAAGCCGTAGTACGGAATACCGGTCACGCCATCGATGGCGCCTGCACTCAATACTTCGTCGGCCATTACGCGGGTTTGCAGGTGCAAGGTGAGTCCCAAGTCATCGACCACCGCATCGTGCAGACCGGCGAACAATGTGTAGCTCATGCCGGAGACCTCGAAGTTTTGCTCGACATCAAATGAGCCCAGCAGGTCGCCGAAGAGTCCATCGGCTGTTCCAGCCATTGCATCTTCAATCGCGGTGACAATGGTCTCGGCAATCATGACTTCCATGTCGATTCCCATGTAGCCGATGAGCGTCTCGATTCCAGAGTCTACCGTCACCGTTACATCGGGCTCTGGCACAGAGATGGTGACGTCTGTGAAGAGCAGCGCACCATCGACCACTTCCGGCGTGAATGAGATGTCGATGTGAATGGCATCGATATTGACCACACCTTCTGATGGAAGCGACACTAAGGGTGCGCTTCCTGTCATCTGGAAGATCATTTCAACATCGGACATCGTGGCGCGGGTCTCGAGTGTACCGGCATCAGTGGCGTCGATGTTCATGCTGATGGCCCCGTAGTCGATGGATTCTCCCTCCACCGCGACATCCCAGCAGATGGGCCAAAAAAGGATGGTGATACACCCTTCGTTTCCATACAGTTCGCCCTCTACCAGGGCACCAAGATCAACGGTTTCCATCAAGGCGGGGGCCATGGACTCAAGGTGACCGAGTCCGCCTTCTCCTTCCCACATCCGTACGACGAGGCCATCTTCAAGGTTGATGGCTGGATCCAGAAAGTCATTGGCCTGCAGGACAGAGCGCACATCTACAGTTTGGTTACCGAGCCCGTCGTCATCGAGGTCCGCGTCGGCGGCGATGGTTTCAAAAATGTTGATACCAAAGCTCAAGTCGAGTCCGGTTGCGAAGCCGCCGTCCTCGTCTACTGTGACCGCATCCCCATTGACGGTAAGAGACTCGACACTGCTCCCGGCATCGGTGGCTTCTCCCGTCATTTCGGTGGTGACCTCCGTTCCCCATTGGCCCCGTTCGGGCGTGAAAATGGTGAGTTCAGGCCCCATAGAGTCAATGACCACAACTTCGGTGTCCATCAGTTCCGTACCGGTCACTTCCGCTGTACAGCTGAAGACGCCCTCATCTTCGAAGGTGAAGCTGCCTTCGCTGACATCGACGAGCACGCCGTCGTCGGCTGTCACGGTGACATCGTCTTCGGCTGTGTTTCCGTACTCGTCGGTCAAGGTCACGGTGTAGTCTGTGTCATCTCCCATCTCGAGATCTGTGTCTTCCAAGACCAAATCGATGGCTACGGCGCGTCCGGCCGTGACTGTCCAGTTGGCTTCATCGGTCAACTCATCGAGCGTGGCAGTGGCGGTGTACTCGGCCACCACGGTGGCCACAAGACTGTCTGTCTCGATCACAACATCGTCGTCGGCCGTCAATACAGCACCATCGTTGCCAGTTTCATTTCCGTATTCATCTTGTGCCGTCACGGTGGCGGTGACAGCATCTCCGGCCGTCACTTCATCGGCGCTGAGAGTCAGCGCGATGGCAGTGGGTGGGCCTGCAGCGACGGTCAATGGGGATGTGTTCTGTTGTTCGTCACCATTGGGGTCGATTGCTGTGACGGTGAAGGTATGGTTGCCCGCCATTGTTGGGGAAAGACTTGTGTCGTCGAACATCAAGTCGCCCTGGAGATCGCTCGTTAATTCAAAGGCCGTGACCGCTGTGAGTGAGCCATCTTCCGTTTCCCAAGAGACCGAGTAGGACACGGTTTCTCCGGCGACGGAGGCATACGCACCGATCGACAAAATCAACTGTGCAGAGTCTCCATCGTCGACCCCACCATCGGCATCGGGCGAACCCTCATCGGCAGCCGATTCAACCACTTCTTCATTTCCACTCAGGGCTTTGGTTTCACCACAAGCTCCGATGAAGAACAAAACAAACCACAATTGAGTCACACGCATACAGCCTCCGTACGGACGAGGCCACAGCATGGCGCAAAGGGGTCCATGTTGTAAACCTCTGATCGATTTCGACGTGGTCGGCTACAATTTCATGTCGAGAATCTCGATGGCATCGTCCATGAAGTTTTCGGCCGTGATGCCAAAGTCGGGGTTGCCGATATTGCCCTCATCGATCCAGTCTGGGTAGCGGACGAGGAAGGGTCGCAAGAACATTTGGATCCGGGCAATCGGCTGCTCGGCGGGCACGTTGATGCCAAAGTAGATGAGGTCCCACCGCCACGGTCCGAAGCCTTCTTCCCATTCGCGAGAAGTGCCATCATACGGGTCGAGTGCGTGAAGTACAGTGCCGTCTTCATAGGTGATTTTGAAGGTGAGATCCTTGGCCCACCAAAAGTAATCGGCGTAGGGCCCGTCCATTCCGAGTTTCAGTGTATTGAAGGTGACCGGATCGGTTGGGTCGAGTACCCGAGGCAAGTCGCCCACGTAATACAAAGGCTCATACATCACGTTCGCTTCGGGGTGGCCCGGATGGTAGCTCCCGTAGATGGTGTAGACCGGAACGTCGCGTTCTTGGGGGGTCAAGAAGTCAAACTGCTCCCAGTTTTGTGGTGCGATGTCGGGGTCTGGTCGGTGGTAGTCGGGGGCAGCGACCCCCCATTCCATGACCGGAAAGCCACCTTGAGCGGGCAGGTTGTACTCGATTTCTCCGTGAAGGGGATCGGTGACCCAGCCCCGTTTATTCGTCGTTGTGCCCGTCATGTATCGAAACATGGCGTAGGCAGAGAAGTCCGAGAACCCATCCCATGGTCCCGGCTCATCTTCCCACCATTCTGAGCAAGAGTGGTTGCGCTGCATGGCATCGGATCGCTCGAGTCCAAAGTTGTCTTCGTTCCACTCCTCTTGGCATGTGGTGGATACAAAACGGTCTTCGTGCTGTAAATACGTCCAGGTGGGGCCTCGTCCACCGCCGTCAAAACTGGCACCACCCCACGGATATTCGTACCAGCCATCATCCTGTTCTTCCATAAGGAAGTTGTCGCCCCAGTGGGGTAAGGATGCTGCGTGACCGAGCTCGTGAATGGTCACCCACCCATAGTCGGCCGACACAAAGGTCTTGCCTCCTCCCCATCCGCCAGGGAACAATCCACCGGTGTGCCCGTAGTAGTAGTGGCTGGCCCAATGGCCATTGGCCCGCTGGATCGAATCGATCACCCGCAGGGATGCAGCATTGATGTCCCAGTCCCCAACCAGGGTGGTGTCATCACAATCATGGGTGGCAGAAGACTCTTCGCCATTGCACAGCCGTTGGGTAAGGACCAGCGGAGGCGTGCCCTCGTCAACCAAGGTGCTTCCGACCACGAAAGTGGGCAATTTGATCCGGGCAGCATGCAGCCCCAGACGGTTCACGGTTGTGGGCATGGCATTGCCCAGTTTTTCAAGAAAATCGGGAGGTGGATTAAACGACGCGGTGTCGATTTCCTCGTGGTTGTAGTTGAGGACATCCATCATCACGAGCATCAAGTTCAATTCTGGGGCGTGCAGCAGCCCGAGATCCTCGGCTCCATAGACGACGGTGCTCGACCCAGCCGTGATCTCCAGAGACAGCCCGGTGGTCATCCAACGGTTGGGGAGGGTCACAGTGAATTGGTTTTCTCGCTCATCGGGGTTGGTGTCCATGTCATCGGTCAACACCGCAGGTCCAGCCATACAGAGGGTCTCGATGATCTCATCATCGATGGATGCGGTGATGGAAACCTCAGGGGCGTCGCCGAGTCCGCTCAGCATCACCTCTGCGAGTGCGGGTCGATCGGCGACCAAGAAGAAAAAAGGCCAGTCAGGCGCCATTCGGTGGGTTTGAGCAAAGAATACAGCATCGATGTTGGCGGACTCATTGGATGCACCCGAGCACGCCACATCATCGGTGCGGTTGGGGACGCGGTATTCCTCCCAGTTGTGTGCTTCGGCTTCGGGCCGTGGAATATCACCGGTGTCATCTATCGAGGGGCTGACCTTCAGCTCATCCGAACATCCAAAGGAAACCAGGAGAGGAACAAGCCAACAAAGATTGCGGAATGTGAACATTGGGCACCTCTGGATGACATGCACCATACCCCAAGCTTTGAGGGTCGATGGTAACGATGTCCTTGATTTCCTTGGGAGTGAGATCGGCTTTTAGCGACCCCCTCCGGTTATTTCGTGTCGGTCTTCGGCTCTGGGTCGGCCGCCTCAGCTTCGTCGATCTGTTGAGTCAGGTGATTGACCCACGGGACATTTGAGCCGAGTTCATCCACGAGTTTGGCGATCAGGCTTCTTCCCACCCCAAACTGACCGGCCAGAATTGAATATTCGGTTTGAATTCGAATGTTCTCCACCATCAGTTGTTCGGCATATTTGATTTTGACACCGCCTCGTATGACGGTCTTGAGTGTGGAGAGTGCTTCGTGGGCGAGCGTCATGAAATTGTAGGCCGTGAGGCGGTCGGTTTTATGTTCACTCAGCCAGTGACGAAGTGTGGCCAGTTGTTGTTCCACGAGTCTGAGTTGCTCCAACAAGAAGTGATCGGCTTTGTATCGCTGTACGGCCAATCGAAATGCCGCCACGGATCCGTATCGGTCCGAGGGGTTGGGCTCGAGGGCCCGCCCGATGATCGTGGCGAGCGGGGGAGGAACGGTGGCTGGAATATTGGGTCGTTTGCCCTCGGCCACTTTCGCCAAGATTTCTTCAATGGACCGGCCTGTATGCGGTACTTGTCCAGTCATGATTTCGTACAGCATGGCTCCGAGCAAGTAGACGTCAGTGGTGGGTGCAAGTACACCCCCCTCTAAGAGCATTTCAGGGGCCGCAAAGCATGGTGTTCCGACGAACTTATCGGTGGTCATGGTGGCGGTTTTGTCATTCAGATCGACGGAAACGCCCCAGTCAATGAGGAAGATCTGACCGAAATCACCGATCATGACATTCTCAGTTTTGATGTCGCGATGAAGAATGGCCCGACTGTGTGCGTGTTCAAGTGCCCATGAGATTTGGATCATGATCTCAAAGGTCCACATCCGCCGATCTCCCTCCACTTGGGCCCAGCGCGGATGGTCGGGCTTTTTCAGCATGCTGTGGAGATCCGATCCTTCAATCCGTTTCATGACCAAAATGGCGTGACCACCGCCATCGCGACCCACCATGTGAACCGGTGGAATGTTGGGGTGATCGAGTCGACCAAACCGACGTCCTTCTTCAATGACAGATGCGTAGGTGGGTCCTTGACCTTCTGCATCATGGCTTCGCTTGATCGCCACTTCTCTTCCCATGAATCCTTGGGTGGCGGCGTGTACCGCACCCATTCCGCCCACCCCAAGGGACTCTACGAGCGTGAACGAGGGGTGTTGCGGATCAAAAGGCGATGAGCCGGCGATCTGAAAAATGGGGCAGGATGCGGCAGGATCCGGACTGTATGGGCCGGTCGAATTGCTTCCCTTGGGTGTGCCTTGTGTGTCGCGCACACCCATGGGTCGTGAAGACCGTGAGATGTTCTTGGTGTCCATTCTCTGAAATGGTTTGGCGACACCCATATCCTTCAAGATGGGTCCTTCTTCGAGTGGGTAGATGTCATCTGAAGTCATGGAATCTCAGCCGGATCACAGTGGCATAATCTGCGGGTGTGTGGGGTCAAACGATGTTCTCACAGAAGCGGCTCTGCTCAAAGTTAGAAAGCGATACAGCATCCAATTGGTTTACCATGTTGAGTCGGGATTTCATGTGTACTTCAAAAGGCTGCGTGCTAATTTTTTACTTGGAGTCTGGGTCAAGCTGTCTGTGCGGCTCATCTTCACTCGCATCGTGTAGCTGAGAACTCAACTATCGAGATATACGGCTGCATCTCATCAGTATTGGATGCTTTATGACCCGTCTTATTTTTATTTCATCGCTTGGGTTGGTTGGCTGTGAATCTCTGTACAAATCGGGCGACACGCGCGAGGATTCTGGATCGGCTCACCAGACCACACAGGAGGACACTGCGGGTACAACAGATGCGGATGGCGATGCAGATGTAGATGGCAGCAGCGACGATGACGCCGATGCCGATGCCGACGATGGCACAGCCTCAGATGATGGCGGCGATGCAGATGGCAGCACCGATGTGGATGGTGAACCTCCCGAGCCCGAATACGAGGTGCGGACCGAATTGCCAGAAGAGTATTTATCTCTGCTGACCCAAACCATTGCCTGCTCAGACACCTGGATGCACATGTACTCGGAAGACCGCACCATTGGTCTGACTGCCTATGTTCCAAACTTGGTGTCATCGGCCTCTGGAGGGGCCCACAACGAGGTCAAGAACTTGCCGCATGAAACGGTGACCGTGACCTTAGAGGTGGGCGGAAACATTTCACGAAACTGGTGCACGGATGAGTTGTCGGATGATCGCGTGGTGTCGGGCAGTTGGGTGGCCAACTATGGAACCCTGTCCATGTTCGTTCAGGCCCTCGAAACACCAGAGAGCACCCCCCAAGGTCACTTTACGTTGAGTGGGCTCGACTTCGATGGCGATATGGATTGGGTGACGAGTTTTGAATCACCGGTCATGGACATTCTTCTCTATTGGGGTGGATAGCTGTTCTTCTCCGAGGATCAGTGGTCATCGTGGCGGCACGGACGGCTGCTGGGTCTGGAGTGGGGGTGGGGTGAACTCGGATAGGGTGGTGATTGAAGTGGATACAATCCGTTTCGGAAGTGTTGTTGAACAAACGCACATGCCATTGTGTGTCCATTTGGTCTATATGAAGGGAACACGTTTTTTTGATGGGGGTCTCAGGCGCCAGTGAAACTTGTCTTCCGACTCTTGTTGATTCTTGGTCTTGTTGCGGCTGCAACCAGCGTGTCGGTGGGGTGTTTGGCGGATCGTTTGTTCAACAACCTGGCCCCATTGCCAATACCAAACCAAGCGCCTCCCACGGGCTTGGCCTCGCTTTCAGCGGAAAGCTGTCAGCCCTGTCATACCGAAATTTATGAAGAGTGGTCGAGTTCTCAGATGGGGCAGTCATTCCAAAATCCAGTGTTTCAAGCGGACTGGCAGCACCAGGATCAGTTTTATTATTGTTTGAGCTGTCATGCGCCCTTGGAGGCTCAACAGCCCACCCTCGTCACGGGCCTTAGGGGCATCGATCCCCCCAGAGAAATCAGCGAACCCAATCCAGTGTTTGATGCGGATCTTCAACAAGAGGGGGTCACGTGTGTGGCGTGTCATTTGAAAGACGGTGCCTTGGAGGGTCCACACGAAGTTTCGGCGCCTCATCCAACCCGTTTTGTGGCTGATTTTGCGGGTGCTGAGCGATGTGAACGATGCCACCAAATCGTCCCGCCGCCTTTTCCCTTCTCGCGATCCGATCGACCGTTGACGGACACCCACGCGGAGTGGAAAGAGTGGAAAGAGGTGACCGGAAAAACCGAGACGTGCACGGATTGTCATATGCCGCAGGTGGAGCGTTCATCGGCACTCGGTGCTCCAGTTCGTCTTGGGCGGAAGCACACCTTTCCCGGTGGCTGGGATGATGACCTTGTACGAGCAGGCCTCGAAGTCGGTGAAGTTCGCTACACAGATGGAAGGATCACTCTCCCGCTCACCAACCTGGCAGGTCATCGGTTCCCCTCGGGTGAGCCGGCCCGTTCTTTGATCATCGCGGCCACAATTTTTGATGGTGCTGGTGCGAAGTTGGACGAGCTCGAAACGCGCATTGAGCGGAAGGTAAAGCTACCGGTGGGGAAAGAGCTGGGTGACAACACTTTGGCGCCTGCCGAGAAGCGGTTGGTTTTGATACCTGTCTCCGCCGAATATGTTGAAAAGATCGGTCGTGTGCGGGTGGATGTGCTGTTTGATCGCCTCGCAAATCTCCCTGTAGACGTGAATTTACATGGGTCAAATACCCGGATTAAGCTGGCCTCCCGTGAAACGAACGGGGAACATCGCTGACTTGTGGGTAGGTTTCCGTGTGGTCGGGGGTTAGCAGAGCGTAAGTTTCGGTCACGCTATCTCGTGTGACCGTGATCATTGTGGAGCCCTCTTATGCGTATTCTTCTTGTTCAGCCTGCCCCATTTGAGGATGCCCGTCTGGGCTTGGAAAACACCTTCTGGCTTTCTGAGCCCGTGGGCCTCACAAGTATTGGAACGATGGTCAAAGATGACCATGAAGTACGCATCTTGGATATGCGTCTGGAAGAGCCCGCCAAACTGCCAGAGACATTGCGTGAGTTTCGGCCGGACATTGTGGGCACCACGGCCATGACGACCGATGCCTACCAGGCCAAGGCTGTCATGATGTTGGCCCGGCAGTTGCTGCCGGACTGTCTCACGGTCATGGGCGGACACCATGCAACCTTTATGCCCGAGTTTTACGATGAAGCGTATGTGGACGTGGTCGTTCAGGGAGAAGGAGAACTTACCTTTGAGGATTTGGTGAACATCTGGGCTGGTGCACTCGCCACAGGAGACAAGCCGGACACACGACTGCTCGCCACCCTGCAGGGGGCCCGAATTCATCTTCCAGACGGAAGCTGGACTGAGGGAAGCAAGCCAAAATGGAGGGAAATCGACGATTTCCCAGCCCCCGATCGCAACCTCATTCAGCAGTACAAGGGCGAATACTTTTTCTTGGCGGCCAAGCCATTGGCCAGCATCTTCACCTCTCGGGGTTGTAGCTTTGATTGCAACTTCTGTGCGATCTGGGAGTTTTACGACCGGAAGACTCGGTTCTTGTCGGCGAAAAACATCGCGGACCAGATGGAAGCCTGCGAAGAAGATTTTCTGTTCCTGCTCGACGACAACTTTCTGACCAACCACTCTCGGTTGGAGAGGCTGTGTGAAGAGTTGGAAGAGCGTCAATTGGGCAAGTATTGGATGACCCAGGGACGTACCGACTTCATTGCGAAGTACCCAGAACTCATCGAACGGTTGTCGAATGTGGGTTTGACCGGTGTACTCAGTGGCTATGAGACCAATGACCCAGATGCATTGGCGGGCTTAAACAAACGCAACACCCTGGAAAACAACAGGGCCGCTGCCAAGATTCTTCGGAAGAACGGAATTCTTTCGACCGGAATCTTTATGGTCCGCCCCGACTTCGATGTGGAGGATTTCGACGCACTGTACGACTACATTGCGGACTTGGGTGTGACCTTTCCGTTGGTCACAATCTTGACTCCACTGCCGGGTACCGAGATGTTTCGGAAGTATCGGGATCAACTGCTCACGGAAGATTTCCGTCTGTACGATCTTCTCCACCCTGTCATCCCAACCAAGCTTCCCCGTGACGAGTTCTATAAGAACTTTACCCGTTCGGTTTCGGTCTATCGCAAGAGCCGTAATGGATGGTTGACACCCAAGGTGGCCTGGAAGCGGAGAGACTTTCTTCGGAAGCTTATGCCGGGTATGCCACGAACGATTATTCAGGGTTTGAAGTACCAAAAGATACAGTTTGACTACAAGAGTTACCTTCGTGATGAGGCGGGAATCATTGAAGATCCGCGGGTCAGCAAAGCCCCTAAAACCGAAACCGCCGCTGTGGCCAAATAAGGAGCGACCATGAGTTTTGATGCACGGAGTTTTCTGACGGATCTCAAGGCAGAGGTGGCGGCACATCCCGCCCCGAACCACACCTTTTTGGCCCGCATTGGGGCCAGCCCGTTCACGCGGGAAGATTACAAGGTCTTTGGATTGCAGCATTACCCACTCGTTGGGATGTTCACCAACTACATGGAGCGTTTGTTGGTCAATGCGCCTGACACCACGTCCAAGTGTTGGCTCGCCAAAGTATTGGTCGATGAGTACGGCGAAGGGTCAGACGGCGATGACCACGCAGTGGTCTACCGACGCTTTTTGACCGCATGTGGTGCGGGTCCGGGACTGGAAGATGAAGTTGTGCTGCACCCGGCGGTGCGGGACTTCATTCATACCCACCTGGTGTTGTGTAGCCAGCGTCCCTTTTTGGTCGGTCTTGGCGCCCTCGGTCCTGGACATGAGTGGGCGATTCCACGCATGTTTACTCCCATTATTGAGGGGTTGCGTCGGGCCAAGTTCACAGAAGAAGAAATCGAATACTTCACGTTGCACATTGGCCAAGACGAAGACCATGCCATTTGGTTGGAGGAGGCGTTGGCCATCATGATCCAGACGCCGGAAGAAGCGGCACAGGTTCGGGAAGGAACATTGATCAGTCTCGAGGCTCGCCGTCGGTTCTGGGAAGGGGTGCAGGAGCAGGTTGTACGCTGGCGTCAACCCGGGCTGAGCATGGCGTTTTCCGAGCGCACCCGACAATGGATGGCCGGTACCCACGGGTGGCTTGGCAATGTGTCGACGGGTCTCGCGGTTTCCACGGCGGTGTATCGCCCACAGGTTCACTCATTGGCCGACAGGATTCCTCTTCGCTGAGAAGTTCTGTACGCTGAGTTCTTGGCGAGTCACCCATGATTGATCTGCACATCACCACCGGACCTCAATGGGTGCACGCCGTCCTGTCGGATTTCGACACGTTCTTACTCGACCATGCAGCGTGCGAGCGAAAGGCATCGGCGATGGCCATGACCTTTGTGGTTCGGTATCCGGACCGGGACAAGATTCACGAGCCCATGATTGTACTGGCCCGTGAAGAGTTGGCCCATTTTCATCGGGTGTTTCGATTGTGCATGGAGCGCGGCTTACGTTTCTCACGGGATCAAAAAGATCCGTATGTGAATGCTCTGTTGAAGCTGACGCGACATGGGCGGGACGCGGAATTTGTGGATCGATTGGTCATGGCCGGCGTGGTGGAAGCCCGTGGACATGAACGGTTCGGGCACATCGCGAACGCGCTGGATCCGGGACCATTGAAATCCTTTTATGCGGAAATCACCCAGTCGGAGGCCCGGCACGCAGAGATCTTTATTGAGCTTGCACGCGAATATGGTGAGGCCGATGAAATTGACGCTCGCTTGGCCTACTTTTTAGAACAGGAGGCCGCCATTGTGGCCCGGCTTCCCGCCCGTCCGGCCCTTCACTAATGAAGCGGGGCACCGTCGAAAAATACCTGAAAGGATACGCGGAAGCGGAGATCCAAACGATGCCGGTCGGTCGGGGGCGGTGGAAGTACGTGGTGTGCATCCCGGCGTGCGCCGAATCCGGAAGTTTAATGGAGACGCTTCAGGTGATGGCGAAGGTTCGTCACGCAGAATCGGCACTGGTTGTGGTGGTCATCAACGCGCGTCAATCGGCATCTCAACGCGTGCATGAAAGCAATGCGGAGACCTGGCATGAGGTGGTGGGTGACACACCCTACGATGGCAGTGGGTTCGCTCATGTCACGCGGACCGGACTGGATGTACTCGCGGTCGATCGGTGGTCCGCCGGACGGTGGTTGCCGGAGAAGCAGGGGGTTGGCCTTGCACGAAAGATAGCGGGAGACATTGCGTTGGCACTGATTCAACGGGGGCACATCGAACACGACTGGATCCGGTGTACCGACGCTGATGTACGCGTACCCGACGACTTCTTTGAACAAATACACGATGTATCGTCCGATGTATCCACGGTGATAGCACCGTTTATACATGTACCCGAGGGAGACAAAGCCCAGCAAACAGCGATGGCAGTGTATGACGAATATCTGCAGTCATACGTCGATGGCCTGCGCGCTGCAGGCTCCCCATACGCTTTTCATACCATCGGCAGTTTGATCTCTATTCGAGCGCAGTCGTACGCGGCCGTTCGAGGCATCCCCAGACGAGAGGCTGGAGAGGACTTTTACCTGCTCAACAAGCTTGCGAAGGTGGGAAGGGTGGTGTCTTTAGCCGGGAACCCGATACAAATCCGGGGCCGGTTGTCCGATCGGGTGCCCTTTGGGACCGGTGCTGCGCTTCACCAGATTTGCGATGCGCTCGAGCGAAATGAATCCTATCGTTCTTACGATCCCCGGGTGTTTGACGGGTTGGCTCATTGGTTGAGCGCATTGGATCAGTTTGTGGTTCATTCAGATGCCGCGCGTCTTCAACGGTCGGTGAAGGCCCTAGAAGATCCGTTGGGGTCCGCCTTGTTTCAGACGCTTGAATCGATGGGTGCATTTACGTCCGCCGAGCAAGCCAGTCGACAGGTATCGGGGATCCAACTGCGTCGGCGTTTGATGGAGTGGAACGATGCCTTTCGAACCCTCAAATTGATTCATGGTTTGCGCGATAAGGGAATCGATCAGCCTCCCCAATAAGAGCATGTCTATGCTCGGTGGGCCCCGGAGATTGGCCACCATTAGGGTCTGGTGCTGATGTAGGATTGTTTCAGACTTCTTGGAGGCTCATCGATGCGCATACCCCACCGGTTTCTTGTACTCGGCAGTCTTGTGGTCGGATGCGACAACAACGGGCAGACGCCTCCGAGTGTGAATGTCACGACGGAGGCATATGATGCCACGCCACTGCAACAACAGATCGATGACGTAGAGTCACAGTTGTCCACTCTCGAAGCCTCCATGGACGGAGCAGATTGGGCGCTGTTGATGGCGCAGTTGGAAGCGTTGAAATCGGACTTGGAGGGTACAGTTGATACCCAAGAGGACCAAATAGAAGAGCTTGCAGAGACCGAGGAGCGGTTGGATACCCTCGAGTCTGATGTCGCGACTATTGCGACAGAGGTTTCCGACTCACACACAGAGATACAGGCAAGAATTAATGCCATAGAAGCGGAAATTGAACTCCTGTTTGAGGGCGTAGATGGAAGCCCAACATACACCGATGAAATGGCCGTTAATGCGGTGCAAAATCGAGACCCATGGACGGATCCCGATGCGGCCAACCTGACAGATTTGTGGAGCAAAACAGAACGGGGTTCCCATCATCTGACCGAGTCTCGTTGGACGATGGACAATCGAACCGATCCTGCGGGAGCGACGCCCCGTCATGAGTTGATACAAATGTTTCATGAAACACCCGAGTGTATTGATGGGGCAACCTTTGCTGAATGCAATTCGACCGCGGCACTCAAAATGTATGTCAACGGCCCTCGGGTCACCGATCACGACTGGTCGGAGGGGGGTTTAACGGACGCTGCGCGGAAGTTTTATCACACCCATGCTTCGGGAATGTACGTCGTTTCCTTTGGTCAGGGAAGCTCAGTGAGTGACATGGCGTACGGCCTGATTCCTCCGAGTGGGATTCATCTCGAACCGCATGGTGCCCATCAAGCGCTGCGGATTGACAGTACGCAGAACAGCGGCGAAAACATCCGGATCGACACGACCATTGGATCGACGGGTATCGCCATTTACGAGAGTCCGTTGACCTCTCCGCTCTGTGAAGAGATGCCAGGAGACTGCGAACTCAGTCACCCGCTGTATATCCGTGGTGGTCGCCTTCATTTGGAAGACATTGAGGTGGAACGATCGGTGGTGGATGCTCGGGGGAGCGGGCCGGCCACGCTTCATGGCGAAACCATGGGGATTGAGCACATGTACAGTTGGCACATCGGCTCAGGGTATGCCTTGGATGTGCCGGTGCACTGCACATGGAACCGTCGAGCCACCTCGGACACCATTGTGAAACTCACGCCCTATGGTACATCGCCGGATTTAGCGGTGAGTCATACCTACACGATTGTGGATGTGTGGGGGCCCGGCGAAGCCCCTGAAGCATGTCGGGAGACCCAGAACATCAAGACGGATGCCGCCGGCGTGTACGGCTATACATTCCCGTCCAGTATGATCGAAGAGGGCGGATTTTCGGTGGCCATGCTCGGCCCAGATAGCTTCGATGCATTGGACCCAGGGATGTGGCAAGAGGCGGAGAGACCCAGCTTTTTGTTTGAACTTATTGAGCCTCTGTAGGGGGTCGGGTGACCGCCCAGGTTCCGGCTTCGGCGGGTTCGGTGATCAAGCCGTAGGCAATGAGAAGCGGCAACAATCGGCCATCGTGAACCCGCACGGGTCTCACTGTGGCGATTTCTGAACGTTCCTCCAGTAACACCAGTGGTACCAGTCCTTGAAACCACTCATCGAGTCGCTGGATGTCTCCACCATCCAAACTGATCCGAACCACATCCACGGTCTTTCCGATGTCGTCCAGCTCGCGTACAGCCACTAAGCCCGTCCGAGACTTCCAGTCGTCGCTCAATAAAATGGTGTTTTCGGGAACAGCCGAAAGAACATCTCGAAGTTCTTTCTGCCATGCGTCGATGCCGATTGTGCGCAGTCCTTGTTGGTTGATCGCGGAGACCAGCAGCACCAAGACCAGAAATACTGTTCCAGCGTTCCTACGGAACGAAGACGGGATGCGCTGGAACGAGAGTCCCACACAGACAATCCCCAGCCACAGGGGAGGCAAGAAGAGGGGTTCTGAGTCGGGAACCTGGAATACGGCAATGAACAACAAGTGCCAGATGAAGACAATCCAGATGGCCCAGCCCAAGCGTTTGGGACGGATAAGAAGGGGGGCTATCAGTCCGATCCCAACGAGTGCAGTGGCCTGAAGGCCGAGGACCAGCGGATTGGAGACAATGGGGGTGTCGGCGGGGCTCCAGACAAAGAACGCTTCAAAAGGAAGTCCAAGAATGAATCGACCAAACCCTGTCACGGTGGCCACTGCATGTTCATCGACCCAGGCGGTGTTTGGGTGTTGGATGCGTGTCCATAGGTCCCAATACAACAGTCCTTGCAGTGAGACACCGGATGCCAGACCCCAGGCTATACCTCGCTTGGCATTGCGATTGAAATGCCACCCAAGCCCCAACGCCAAGAGTAAAATCACATTGATGGGGCGATGACCAATGGCCAGAACGGCGGAGATGGCACCGAAGTATGTCCATGCCGGGGTGTCGGTCTGTTGGCCGCGTTGAAATGCAGCAAACATCCCACACATCAGCAGCAGATCCAGGGCGAATACTTCGGGGATACTGAAGGCCCGGATCCCCATGGGGACGACAAAGATCAGTCCAGCCGCCGCGGTTGCTGTCCATATGCCAGCACCGCAGTCGCGTAAGAACCGTCGGGTCACAAGGGCGGATAGACAAGCCAGAACAACACCCATTCGACCAATGGCGTGAATGGGGTTGCTGCTGTGCTGAAGGGTGACCGCAAATTCAGCCAGGCGGGTCCACAATGGGTACCCTGGGCTGTGGGGTACCCCACCCACCCACGCACAGAGCGTCAACTCTGAGATGTCTCCAGAGTAGGGACCCGCTGCAACCACATGGGGTCCCAACAAGAGGACTCCCCACACGGCCAAAAATACATTGGCCCATGTATCTTCGCGGGTGAATTGGGCAGCGATGGTGTTCATCTAGTCGGTGCGTTGTGTGGGGCGTGGGTGAAGCGGTGTTGTATGCGGATTAGGCGATGGGCCCAGAGAGCTTGGCTCTCCACGTCCAGGCTACCCAGCCAAAGAACATCATAAAGGCCAGATCTCCGACTCCGTATATGGCGTAGAAGCCACCGGTCAGAATATCGGCCTCCATCATGGTGGAAAGTTCACCCGCGTGCTCCGACATCCAGGTGAGCCAATGGATGCCGTAAAATGCTTTCTCGATGGCAAAGACGAGGGCGACTGCGGGTGCGACTGCATAGCGATTGGAGAGCGCAAAGTATGCTGCACCCCAGAGCAGTACGGCCACACAGCCGGCTGGAGAGAACAGGGGGTCGACTTCACCAAGGGAATTTGAGAAGCCCTGGCTAAACACGATGATGCAGAGATTGTAGGCTGCTGCAATGTAGAAGCCGAGTGTGGTTCGAGTCATGATGCCGTCCGCAGTTGTGGAGACGGTCATTGTACATCTGTTCACGATGTTTGAGGTCGTTACCGAATGGGGTTGGCCAGGTTGTATCGTCCCGCTTTTTTGGCGTAGTCGATACCGGGCTCCCGCTCGATCTCGGGGGGAAAGGTGTTGCGCTTGTCCGCATAATATCGTTCTCGACAATCGCCTTCCGATGCCCGGCTGTAGGTGATGTACAGGCTGCGTCGTGGGTTGTTGCTCTCATTTCGAGGGGAGCGGTGAGGAATGTAGCTGTCAAAGAAGACGATGGAACCCGCGGGCAAATCCATGGCAGTCCACTGCATCTGTTCTTCGACAGAATTGGCCACGGTACCGTCAGGGTTTTGCGCGAGGACGTGTTGACCACCGGTGGTCTCGCCAAATTCCAGTCCGCCATTGTGGGTGTCGGATGGATCGACTGTGATCAACACCGTGATGTGGTAGCGCTGTCCAAATGCATCGAAGGCCGGCGCATCTTGGTGGGCGGCAAAGCCAGAACCTCCAGGCAGCTTGAAGTTGATCTTCTCCTTGAAGATGACCGCTCGCTCTCCCATGAGTTCGGATACCCGGGCGAGAATTTCTGGGCCACGAAGAAGGGCGTCCATGCCTGCATGAAACGGCACAAAGTTCTCGATGCGACACAGCAGGCGGTCATCATCGGGTGTGCGTTCGAAGTATTTCATCCATCGGCCAGCTTGCTCGGGTCGGTCGGCCAGATCTTGGGTCCAGGCGAGAAGGGCGTTGAGGGCGTCACCTTGGATGGCTGCAGGCATGACCAAGACTTGGTTTTGTTTCCATTCGGTGAGTTGGGTTTCGCTCAGGCCTGTCTCCAGCGGAGCGGTGACATGGTGGGTCGCTTGAGCGTCCATGTGAGAGCGGATCAGCGGCCGAAAGGACGCCAAGGGTTCAAACCGAGCTCCGAGGGCTTTGGCGCCTTCATCGAACCCGCGAAGTTGAACCAGGGAAGCGTGATCGGGACCGTTTTCAAATTCCAGTCGCTCATTTTTTTCCATGGGCCCTCCCTGCAATTCCAAGGTTCGACTGGAGGCCGCAGAGAGGTTGTGGAGGTACCCGGGCCGGGTGGAAGCCAAATACCGCTTGGCGTCTACATGACCGGCCACGAGTCGCGCGACCCGCGGAGAAAAGCCGAGACCCAAGAGCGTGTCCGAACCAATGTGTTCGTGGTTGCGGGTGCCGAGTTGCTCCATGGAGGGCTCATCGCTTGGAACGATGTGGCCAATGTCATGCAGTAAGCTGGCGAGGGTCAACTCGTCATCTCCATGCTTTTTGGCCAAGGTCGCACACTGCAGCGCATGGTCGAGTTGAGACACGTCTTCACCGATGTAGTCTGCTTTCGCGGCGGTCTTCAATTGCGCCATCAGCCAGCTGAATCGGGTTTCGATATCGGTGCCAATGAGGGCGTGCGGCAGAGGGGTCATCATGCAGGTGGTCTCCGAACGTATGGGGATGAGTACCACGTGCTGCGGTGAGTCGGGTCACGATCTGTCCCAATCGACTGTTTTGGCGGGTTGGTTCCTGGGTTCCTCTATGCGAGCATGCATGGACCCATCGGAGCCGAATGATGCAGCTACAGACCGTGCGCAGTAGATTGGCGGAAGGCTCAGGCGCGATGTTGACCATCTGGACGCTGACAGCCGCTTTTTCGACCTATTTCTGTATGTACGCATTTCGGAAGCCGTTCGCAGTGGGCACCTATGAGGGTGTGGCCTTGCTTCCAGGTCTGCCGGAAATGGATCTCAAGATTCTGTACATCGTGGCCCAAGTCGTGGGCTACGCCTCGAGCAAATTTTTGGGGATCAAGGTGGTCTCTGAGTTGCCTGCCGCCAAACGGGCCCGTGCCATCGGGTTGTTTATCGCCCTTGCTTGGCTGTCTCTGCTTCTCTTTGCCGTGCTTCCCGCTCCATGGTGTGCGGTGGCCTTGGTGCTCAATGGTCTGCCTCTGGGGATGATCTGGGGCTTGGTGTTTGGGTTCTTAGAGGGCCGCAAGGTGAGTGATTTCTTGGGCGCGGGCCTGTGTGCGAGCTTCATTGTGGCCAGTGGGTTTGTGAAGTCGGTGGGCCGATGGATCATGGAGGCCGGTATCTCTGAAGCGTGGATGCCATTTGTCACCGGTGCGCTCTTTCTACCGCCCTTGGCGGTGTTCTTGTGGATGCTCAGCCAGGTACCGGAGCCTTCGGCGGAAGACATCGCAGAACGGGTTGAACGAAAGCCGATGAACGCCGCTGAGCGGTGGGCATTTTTTACGTCCTATGCTCCGGGTTTGAGCGTGCTGGTGGTGGGCTACGTCATGCTCACGGCCTACCGTGACTTTCGAGACAACTTTGCCCGCGAGATCTGGGATGCGCTTGGCTATGCGAATGAGCCTTCAATCTTGACGACCGCCGAACTGCCGGTGGCGTTTGGGAGCCTCATAGCCGTTGGTGTCTTGGTTCGGTTTCGGGACAATCGGACGGCTCTGTTGGCCATACACGGCTTGATGATTGGGGGTGCTGTGCTCACTGGGGTGTCGACCTGGATGCATGAGGTCGGCATGATTTCATCGGCGACGTGGATGATCAGTGTCGGACTTGGCCTCTATCTTGGCTATGTACCGGTGAATTGTGTCCTATTCGATCGCCTGATCGCTGCGGTGGGTAAGGTCGCGACGGCAGGCTTTTTGATCTATGTGGCCGATGCGTCTGGCTATTTGGGTTCGGTCGGTCTGCTCTTATACAAAAATTTTGGGCAACCGTCTTTGTCATGGCTGTCCTTTTTTACGGGCTTTAGCTACGTCATGTCGGTGTTCTGTGTGGTTCTGTTTACGGCCTCGGCCATGTATTTTCGTCGGGTTACGGCCCCCGAGAAAGGAACGACTAACGGTCCCTGAACCGGTGTTGTTTCTTGCATTAAAATGCCAAACTGGACACATTGACCCAATACACGTGGAGTCGAGATGCGTTCAATGATGATCTGGGTTGTTTTCAATGGGTTGATTGGGTGTGGTTCGGATACCCCCGCACCGGAAGCGAAGGTGGCCACGGTAGCGCCGAGTGCAGAAAAGGCGGCACCGGTACAAAACTGTACCTACATGCTGTCTGAAGCCAAGCCTGGATGGACGGCGTACAAGACGTCCGACAAGGCCCCCGTTTCTGGCACATTTACTGCGGCGACATTGAGCCCCACCAAAGCGGCCCCCAGTGTTGCAGGAGCGCTTGATGGGGTTTCGATGACCATCGATCCGGCCAGTGTGTCGAGTGGCAATGAGGGTCGAGACAAAACGCTTCAAGACAAGTACTTCGGCCTGTTTGCTCCCCAAACGGAATTCACCGTGGGTGTGGTTGCGGTCAAGGGTGATGATACCGGTGGCACGGTGGATCTCAACATCGGAATGAACGGTGTGAGCAAGACCCTTTCCTTTCCCTACCAGGTCTCTCCCGACGGGACGCTTACAGCCAAGACCTCCATGGAGATGATGGACTTTGGACTTCAAGCCGCCTTTGATTCGATCCACGAAGCATGCAAGATTCTGCATACCGGTGCCGATGGTGTGGCCAAGACGTGGACGGATATCGAGCTATCCGTCACAGCCAAGCTCACCAAGAGTTGTACATAGTCGGTCTCTTGGCCTTCAAGATGCTCTGCGGCGTCGTGTAAAGATGCCCAGGCACACCAGCCAGCCAAGCCAATTGTTGGATGCTGGGCTGCTTGCACAGCCGCCACATCCATCGTCGCTTGGTTTGCCTGTGCCCAGTTCTCTTGATGCGAAGTCTTCGCCGTCTGCAGCACCGCCGTCTGCAGCACCGTCGTCTGCAGCACCGTCGTCTGCAGCACCGTCATCTGCAGCACCGTCGTCTGCAGCACCGTCGTCTGCAGCACCGTCATCACCAGGGTCGCCCGTGTCTTCCATGCCGGTATCCGTCATGCCGGTATCGGGTGCGATGCCTGGATCGGTGGCGTCGAGTGGGTCTGTCCCCAGGTCGTTGACTTCCTCTCCATCGGTCCAGCCATCATCGTCTGAGTCTGGATCATCCACCGATGTTCCGGCTTCGACTTCTTCAAAGTCCAGCAGACCGTCTTCGTCGAGATCGCCCGTCAGATCGTAGGGGTCTGTACCGAGGGCCAACTCCGTCGCATCATCGAGCCCATCGTTGTCAGAGTCGGTGTCTCGGCAGTTCGCGTATCCATCTCCATCGATGTCATCATTGGATGAGTCGCCATCGCCATCGGTGTCTTCGTCGATGGTCAAGATTCCATCGCCGTCGTCATCGTCATCGGCCACATCTGGAATGCCATCCCCATCGGTATCGTCGTTCGAGGGATCGCCATCGCCGTCCCAATCTTCGAGGTGGTCGGCCACGCCATCTCCATCGATGTCCCCCATGCTGTCACGGGCGTCTGTGCCCCCGGCTAGCTCTCCAGCATTGCTGAGTCCATCGTCGTCTGAATCCCAGTCGAGGTAGTCGAGGATTCCGTCACCATCGGTATCCACCGAGCCTTCTTCGAGGTCGGTAAATCCATCGTCGTCGGAGTCTTCATCGAGGTAGTTGGGGATGCCGTCCCCATCAAAGTCTTCATCGGTTTCGATGGCATCGTCGATTCCATCGTCATCACAGTCGGTGTCTCGGTAGCAATCGAGCCCTTCGACGTAATCCATGATTCCGTCGTCATCGCAATCCGGGTTTCGGTAGCAGTCCGCACCCTCATCGAGGTCCGATAGCCCATCATCATCGGAGTCATCGTCCAAGTAATCCGGGGTCAGATCGCCATCGGTATCGACCGACGATTCGATGATGTCTCCAATCCCGTCACCATCCGAATCCTCGTCCTTGTAGTTGGGGATGCCGTCTCCATCCGGGTCATCGGTTCCTTCGTCGACGTCATCGAGTTCGTCTCCATCTGAATCGAGATCCCGGAAACATCCGAATCCATCTCCGTCGATGTCATCCGCGCCCTCATCCGCGTCCGAAATTCCGTCGCCATCGCAATCGAGCTCTCGGTAACAGACCGCTGTTTCGATACTGTCGGACAAGCCGTCGTCGTCACAGTCTGTGTCTAGGTAGCAGTCTTCGCCTTCGATACTGTCGGCGATTCCGTCGTCATCACAGTCTGTATTTCGGTAACAGTCTTCGCCTTCGATGCTGTCGGGGATCCCATCATCGTCGCAGTCGGTTTTGTCGAAACAGTCGGCCCCTTCGACGCTGTCTGGGATTCCATCATCGTCGCAGTCTGCGTCGAGATAACAGTCCTCTCCTTCGACGCTGTCGGGGATGCCGTCGCCATCGCAGTCTGACTCGAGGTAGCAGGTCTCGCCCTCGATGCTGTCGGCAATGCCATCGTCATCACAATCTGGGTTTCGGTAGCAGGTTTCTCCCTCGATGCTGTCATCGATACCATCGCCATCGCAGTCAGAACTGAGGTAGCAGGTCTCTCCTTCGACGCTGTCGGGGATGCCGTCGCCATCGCAGTCTGACTCGAGGTAGCAGGTCTCACCCTCGATGATGTCATCGATACCGTCGCCATCACAGTCAGAGCTGAGGTAGCAGTCTTGGCCTTCGATGATGTCATCGATACCGTCGCCGTCACAGTCAGAGCTGAGGTAGCAGTCTTCGCCTTCGATGATGTCATCGATACCGTCGCCATCGCAGTCTGACTCGAGGTAGCAGGTCTCGCCCTCGATGATGTCGGCAATGCCATCGCCATCGCAGTCTGGGTTTCGGTAGCAGGTTTCGCCCTCGATGCTGTCATCGATGCCATCGCCATCGCAGTCTGGATTGTTGTAACAGTCGGCACCTTCGATGATGTCGGCAATGCCATCGCCATCGCAGTCTGGGTTTCGGTAGCAGGTTTCGCCCTCGATGCTGTCATCGATGCCATCGCCATCGCAGTCTGGGTTTCGGTAGCAGGTTTCTCCCTCGATGCTGTCCAAGATGCCATCATCATCGCAGTCTGGGTTGAGGTAGCAGTCTTCGCCTTCGGTATTGTCGTCGATACCGTCCCCGTCCGAATCCAAGTCCAGAAAAGCGGGAATCAAATCGCCATCCGGATCAGCCAGCCCTTCGACAAGGTCGGATAAGGTGTCTCCATCGGAGTCATCATCCAAGTAGTTGGGGGTCAGATCGCCATCGGGATCATCGACGCCTTCAATCGCGTCATCGATGCCATCATCATCGGAATCGGTATCCAGCCGATCGAGAATGCCATCGCTATCGAAGTCACCGGCTCCTTCGTCCACATCGTCGATGCCATCGCCATCGGAATCGGCATCTGCGAAGTTGCCAAGCCCATCTTCGTCGGGGTCGTCAGTACCTTCTTCGGAATCCGAGAATCCATCATCATCCGAGTCGAGGTCAAGGTAGTCAAACGTCCCGTCACCATCGGTGTCTACAGGGCCATCAACCCCCCACTCGTCGCCATCGGAAATGCCATCAGCATCGGCATCGGTTCCCTCATCGATAGTCGGATCCATACCGTATTCGTACTCATCTCCATCGGAAATACCGTCGTCGTCGGAGTCTGAATCGAGCTCATTGGTTCCGGTCACGAAGATTTCAAAATTATCGAAGAGGCCGTCTCCATCCGTGTCGGTGAAATCAAACTGTCCGGGCTCCAAAATCAAATACCCAAACTCACCGCCCCAGCGGATTCGTTCACCGTCGGCGTATTGGTCCTCATTGCAGCGGACACAAATCTCGTCTTTTGTGAGCTTGGTGATCTGTACCCACCCACCATCCGAGTGATTCCGTGCGTTTAAGCTTGCGACAGCCGGTGGAGTGGTCTCGTAGTCATTGAGAAGATCGAGACAGTACTGTGCATTGTCGATGCCCCAGCGGGTATCCTCATCGATCGATTGGTAAATCGCTTCATAGTTCACCTGGTCGCCCAGCGAATCCACGATCGTTCCATAGGCATTCCGGGTCATGGCCACATAGCCAACGATTTCGGGAATGATGGTTTCGACTTCGGTGGTGTCTTCATCGTCGATGTCGTTTACTTGCCCTTTGTCGAGCGCAACATCGAAACTAGAACCGGTGATGTTGTCGACAGCGGCCACCATCCACGGTGCAGAGTGATCCGTAGCCGGCGTGATTCCTCGCTCATTGTTGGCCGTTTGAATGGTGGTCAGCACGACGGGTGGGGAATCAAATTCGACCCCAAAATCCACGGTCTCCCATGACGCGATGACCCCATCAACCTTGTCTGTGTCTGCCTGTACGGCGTCGGTTTCGATGGTGCCGACCACTACCGTAATGCCGCCAGGGAGGTCATATATACCTGGCTTCATGGCAAAATATGTACCCGCTACATCGAGGTGCCACGAGGGGTTTCCAGCTCCCACGGGTTCCCAGGTTTGCAAGGTAAACCCTGTGTTGTCGATGTCTTTGACTTTGACCGTAAACGGTTGTCCACCGGGGCTTGCACCCGGAGACACGATCACCACCGGTGGGGTGTCAAAGGGCTCATCAAAGTCCAGGTTTTCCCAGCCCTCGGAGTCGGTGGTGTCGGGCAGATCAAAGGCGCCCGAGGCAAGGTCCACACCGGCCTGGGCCTCTCCCGAAAAGGTCAACATACTGAGGCTGGCCGCGGCCAATAGAAAAAAGCGGTTCATCAAAAACTCCGTTCGGCGAAATAGTACCGCAAAGGGGTTCAGATTGGGCGGATTCAACCCCTGAATCGAGGGCATCACTTATCCCCGCAGTGAATCATCACGGTTGGGCCAGATACCCCGACACGGTGTAGTCGATCTCCATGAGCCCACCGTCACAACCGGAGCCACCGGTGTGGTGAATCTGCAGCTCGGCCGGCATGCCAGCACGAATGAGTATTCCAGATTCAAGTCGGGCGGTCACATGCGGATCATAGGTGGTGTAGTCGCTGTGCTGGGCGCTCAATGCGATGGCAAAAGAGCCAAGGACTGTCGCACCATCGGTGATGCTCACCTGCGCTTGGGCTTTGCAAGAATAGCCGTGATCGCGTGCCCCCAAGATCACATCGGTAATGACAATGTCTTGATCGGGAGGCGCCAACAGAAGTGGGGTCACGCTGGATCCGGAAACGGTACCGCCCACAGAGACGATGGGGTTTCGAGCCGCACTGGTGGCGCCCGATCCCGGGTAGCCAATGGCGGGTGAGGATGCGACAGAAAAGCCAAGTCCCATGGCCAGAAGGGCGATGAGCACAGATTGGGAGGTGGACGGGTGCATGATGGGCTCCGGGGTTCGATGTTGATCGATAGAGTGCCACAGTTTGTGCGACCCGGTGACCGGTCAATTCAGATAGGATGGATGTTCACGAGGATTGATGATGCACACACTGCTGTTGGGTCTGTTGTTGGTGACGCCAGGTTCCGTCGAGGCCCATCCGGTCACCGCGCTGCCCGAAGTGTCCATTGGGGAGAACCCCCGCCGTAGTTTTGGGGGCAACATCGCTGGCAGCAGCAGCGGTCCATGGCCCATTGTGGAGGTACCTTCGGGACAAGAATTCATTGTCACCATGGTGGCCACATCGTCCACGGGAATCAGCCCAGCCCGTGATGTGATTCATGGCTTTGAGTTTCTGGATGATTCTGGCGCTGTCCTCTCGGGCTATGTGTTGACCACGCCGCGTCAGGCATCGATCACACGTGGAGATGGGCGGCTTCGCATCAGGGAAGGCAAAACGCTGATGGCCCAGCTGCATGGCCCGGGATCGGGCGATTATTATGTACAGGGCTTTTTTGTGGCGGTCGGTAGCCCCTACCGGTCCTTTAATGGCACCATGGTTGATCCGAGCCTTGCGATCATGACGGCCGATACTGAGCAAGACTTTGTGGTTCGTACCATTGTCACGGATTGTCCAGCAACGGGTGGTTCGGCCAATGTCTTGGTGGATGGCGCTGTGGTGATTCCAGATTCCACAGATCTGACCATTCTGGGGCACTCGAGCATTCCCAATTCACCCTTTGTCTTGGGCAAGGGCCAGCTTGTGGTACCCGCCGGCAAAACGCTCAGCATCGCATCGACTCCAAAGTGCGACTACTACATTGATGGCGAGTATGTGAACCCGTGACCGTTCAGTCCGCAGTCTTCATGGAAATGACGACCGACTTGCTGGTGGGTGTATTGCTCAGTCGAGCCACACTGCGCGCGGGCACCAAGGGATTGGCTTCCGGAAAATAGGTAAACACACAGCGCCGTGGGACGTCTTGTTTCACGATGACAAAGCGAGGAGCGTGGCGCTCACCATCGTCAAAATGACTCGTGAGATCGACCACCTGCCCCTCTTTGAAGCCGGCATCCACAATGTCTTGAGGGTTCATCATGACCACCCGCCGTTCTCCGTAGATGCCGCGGTATCGGTCGTCGAGTCCATAGATGGTCGTGTTGTATTGATCGTGGCTTCGCACGGTGGCCATCAGGTACTGATCGTCCGTTAGATCGATTTGTGGGATGGAGTGCACCGTGAATTCAGCCCGCCCGGACCCCGTCTTCCATACGCGGTCTCGTGGTCCGTTGGGCAGGACAAACCCACTCGGATCTTGGACGCGCTCGTTGTATTGTTCGAAGCCAGGAATCACGGCTTCGATGAGCGTACGTATTCGATCGTAGTTCTCCACCAAGCCCCGCCAATCGACCGGAGAACGTTCCCCGAGCGTGTGGTGGGCCAGTTGAGCGACAATCGCGGACTCACTCATCAGGTGTTCAGAAGCCGGCTTTCTTCGTCCCTCAGAGCGGGTCACGATGCCCATGGAGTTCTCACAGGAGACAAATTGGGGTCCATCGGCTTGCTGGTCGATTTCACTCCGACCCAGACACGGCAGAATAATGGCGGTGTTGCCGGCGATGAGATGAGAGCGGTTTAGTTTTGTGGACACCTGAACGGTCAGGTCACACTGTGCAACCGCTTTTTCGGTGTAGTGGGTGTCGGGTGTCGCGGCGACGAAGTTTCCACCCATGGCGAAGAAGACCTTTCCGTGCCCCTCATTCATGGCGTGAATGGCCTCGACTGTGTCGACCCCGTGTTCATGGGGAACATCGAAGCCCATGGCCTGATGCAGCTTGTCGAGAAACGCCTCGGAAGGCCGCTCCACGATGCCCATGGTTCTGTCTCCTTGTACATTGCTGTGGCCCCGCACAGGACAAGCCCCAGCGCCCGGCTTGCCAATGTTTCCGCGGAGGAGCAGTAGATTCACCACTTCTTGAATGTTGCCCACCCCATTTTTGTGCTGGGTGAGCCCCATCGCCCAACAGATAATGGCGGTTTTGGCTTCGCAGTAAATTTTTGCTGCCGCTTCAATGTCCTGGCGGCTCAGCCCCGACTGCTCGATGATGTCGTCCCACTCGATTGTGGCCAAGGCGTCTTGAAACGCCTCAAAACCGGCCGTATGGGTTTCGATGAAGTCGTGGTCCAATACCGAACCCGGAACATCGTACTCACGCTCCATCATCACCTTCATCATCCCCTTGAGCAGGGCGACGTCACCATTGATGCGAACCTGAAGATACAGTTCCGATAAGGTTGTGCTGCGTCCGAGGAGAGCGGCAGGGTTTTGGGGGTGTGCGAATTCTTCTAATCCCCGCTCTCGGATCGGATTGATGCTGACAATTCGGCTGCCCCGATGTTTGGCCCGTTCGAGTGCTGTCAACATCCGAGGATGATTGGTGCCGGGGTTTTGTCCGATGACGAAGATCGTTTCGGCTTCATCGAAGTCTTGCAGAGAGACGGTTCCTTTTCCAATACCAATCGTAGCGCCGAGCCCTCGGCCACTCGACTCGTGGCACATGTTGGAGCAGTCCGGCATGTTGTTGGTGCCGAAGTTGCGGACGAAAGCTTGGTACAAGAACGCCGCTTCGTTGCTGGTTCGTCCCGATGTGTAGAAAATGGCCTCATTGGGGGAATCGAGTTCGTTCAGGGTTTGACCGATACACGAAAAAGCATCGTCCCAAGAGATGGGTGTGTAGTGCGAGGCCCCAGGATGTCGAATCATGGGGTGCGTGAGTCTTCCCTGTGCCTCCAGCCAGTGGTCGGGCTGCCTCAATAGATCTTCTACCGACCACTGTGCGAAGAAACCCGGATCGACCCGATGGCGTGTGCCTTCGGCGATGACGGCCTTGGCGCCATTTTCACAAAATTCAAATGCAGACCGTTCTTCCGCGGGTGGGTCCGGCCACGCGCACCCCGGACAGTCGAACCCTTTGGACTGGTTCATTTGGGTGAGTAGCTTGGCGCTTTGAAGGATTCCGGTGTGGCGCCAGGCTTCTCTGAAGACGGAAGTCAACGCGCCCATTCCGCCGGCTGCGGGGCGGTATGGGCGGGTCTCGAGGCCCTCAGAGACCGTCTTCGCCGGGAGTTTTTTGTGATCGTCGGACGTTTTGGGCGCCATGAATCCCTCGGTATGCGGATCGATTATCCCACAGTGGGACGGTGGGTGCGGCTATGCCAATCCGACAATCTCTCCATCCTCTGTCAGATGCATTCGTGTGGCACCCGGCACCTTGGGCAGTCCAGGCATGCGCAGGATGTTGCCACAGATGGGTACCAAGAAGCCGGCACCTGCACTGATCTCAATCTCGCGAACATGAATATCGTACTCGCCGGGCAGTCCACCGCCCTTGGGGTCATCGGAGAGGCTCGATTGGGTTTTTGCGATGCAGATCGGGAGCGTTTCGAGTCCGAGTCGCTTGATGCGCTTGAGGTCCTGTTCGGCTTGTCGGTCCCATCGCACCTTCCGGGCTCCATAGATGGTGGTGGCGACCTTTTCTACCTTGTCCTTTACCGGTGTGGCCCAATCGTAAACGGGTTTGAATCCAGGAACTGCGGCATCCACGACCTTCACGACACTCTCGGCCAGTTCACGGGCGCCCTCACCCCCATCGGCCCAGCCACGGTTGACGACGGATGGAACGCCCCTTTGTTCGCAAAATTGGTGCACTATATTCACTTCATCATCGCTATCGGCATCAAAGTGATTGATGGCCACCACCGGCGTCAGCTCGAATGCTTTCGCGGAATCCAGGTGTCGTCCTAGGTTTCCAAGTCCCTTGCGTACGGCATCCGGATTGGGTTGGCTCAGCTCGTCCAAGGCGATGCCCCCATGTGCTTTAAGGGCACGGATGGTCGCAACAATCACCACGGCACTGGGTTTGAGGTTGGCTGAAACACATTTGATGTCGAGAAACTTCTCGGCGCCGAGATCAAAAGCAAATCCAGCCTCGGTGACCACGTAGTCGGCCAAGGAGAGAGCCGTCTTGGTGGCGATGACCGAGTTTGTGCCTTGTGCAATGTTGGCGAAAGGGCCGCCATGAATGATCGCGGGCGTGCCTTCCAGGGTTTGGACAAGGTTGGGACGAATGGCATCTTTTAGGAGCATGGCCATGGCGCCGGTGACCCCCAAGTCTGCGGCATAAATTCCTTCGCCGGTCTTCCGTCTTTGACCAATCAAGATGCGACCAAGCCGGTCTTGAAGATCGGCCAAATCACTGGCAAGACAGAGGATGGCCATGATTTCACTGGCTGCGGTAATGTCGAAGCCGGTTTCCCGTGGAACCCCCATGGAACGGCCACCCAAACCCACCATAATGTTCCGGAGGGAACGGTCATTCATGTCGATGACCCGTCGCCAGATGATGGTACGGGGCTCAAGTTGCAACGCATTTCCAAAGTGGAGATGGTTGTCGACGGCGGCGGACAAGAGGTTGTGTGCGGCGGTCACGGCATGAAAGTCGCCGGTGAAATGGAGATTGATGTCCTCCATGGGAATCACCTGACTGTGGCCTCCACCCGCAGCCCCACCTTTCATACCGAGACAGGGTCCAAGTGAAGGCTCACGAAGTACGACACAGCCTTTTTTACCAATTTTTCCAAGCCCTTGGGCCAAGGCAACCGAAGTGGTTGTTTTGCCTTCTCCCGCCGGTGTGGGGGTGATTGCAGAGACCAATATGAGCTTGCCCTTCGGGTCCGCTGCAGGCTCGGCCATGATTTTGGCCTTGTCGTATCCATAGGGGACCAACTGATCGGCACTCAAACCCAGATCTTTTGCGACTTCTGTGATGTTGCGGCCAGTGACCGAACGAGCGATTTCAAGATCTGTAGCCATGGGCGTCTCCGATAAGAAGCGGGCGGACAGCGTAGGCTGTTTTACGAATAGAGGAAGCGAATGTTCTCGGCACAAAGCAGGGCGAGTTTGCCCCTTAGAAAGACTTCCCAGTCAGGCGTTCGTACATGTGCACATACAAGGCGGCGGTCTGATCGATCACGTGCTGAGGCAGTGCTGGAATCGCAGGTTCTTCCGTGCCATTCTTTCTCGCTTCATACAATGCGTCGTGGTGCCCCGTTTCGATGTAGTGTCCGCGTACAAACTCTTTGGAGAGCTGTACAATTTCACCGTTGTCGTACGCTTCCTTGTCCCACCACCGGTCTTCGTCCAAGGTTCCAAAGGAGTCCACGAGTACCGGCTTGCGGTCCTTCCCCAAGGCAAACTCTTTCTTACCATCCACGTGAATCAGGCCGGCCTTTGCGGCTTCACGTTCGATGATTTCATCGACCTTGACCACAATGGCGAGAATGGAGTCGAATTCTTCTTCGGTGAGGTTGGAAATCTCAAGGGCTTCTGTTCGATCGAGCAAGCGATCGAATTGTTCAAATTTGGTGGAGACTTCAAGGTACGGCTTGGGCAGTTTGACTCCCTGTTCGATTTTGGTTCCGGGTGCGAAGCCAAACTCTTCTACAGACACATCACCGCGTTCGTACCGACGCCAGCCGGATCCTGCGAGATAGTGCCGACAAATGACCTCGAGGGGTACGAAGAAGTTTTCTGCATCGCGGGGGATGGCACCGGGCTCTTTGATGACATCAAAGCGGCGGGCACGAACCCTGTCGGGTGCATTCATTTCTACGACGTGGGTGTCGCAGATACCCGCTTTTTCGATCAGTTCAAACCAATGACATGAGGTCCGGTTCAAGGACTCGCCTTTGCCGGGGACCAAGCTGGGAATGATTTGGTCGAACACCGAAATCTGATCGGTGTAGCGAAACTCAATGATG
>Ga0315320_10000224_pt1 | contig 45579 bp, 29 predicted proteins | sample M140m21515metaG_FD_203458 | JGI IMG/M metagenome (GOLD analysis project Ga0315320, IMG submission 203458) | Ammonia-oxidizing marine archaeal communities from Monterey Bay, California, United States - M1 40m 21515 | ecosystem: Environmental > Aquatic > Marine > Coastal | place: USA: California... | reverse complement strand
GGCCAGTCGAAGGTGTCGTTCATGAATGGCTGACTTTGATCCCAACTCAGAACTGTCAGATGGTTAACGTCATGGTTGATTGCAACTCCTTCAATAGACAAGTAGCCATGCGTTCGACCGTGCATCACGCCACCATAGTGTGGCTCCATCTTAAGCGTACTGATGAATGTGTCAGCAATACCGTATTGCTCTAGATAGTCCGCATATCCAGAGATTCCGAACTCTCGAACCATTGTCATGACATCAGCTGGATCGCCAAGGCGAGCCGTTCGCTGGATGTCTGCCAGAATTTGTGGGTCATACTTATCCTGAGCAATCCAGCCAACTTTTGCACCCTGCATGGCATACCAGAGACCAACACTCTGAATGTCGTTTCCGTATGGATCAGCATTGTTTGTCAACTGTTCAGCGAACGCCCATTCACCAACATCATCAATAGTCGAAGCTGAAAGACCTAGGAATGCACGCAGGTTGTTGTATGCGTCCATGGCCTCTGTTGTGATGGCTGTTCGGCCGCCAACCAGTTCATGATTATGAGAGTTGTTATTGGAATCATGGAATGTTCCATATGCCGTAATGTCAATAAACTCTCCCGATGAAGCTGGTGGAGCCATATGATCATGACCGTCATGATCATCCATGGGCATGTCATCGTGGTCATCATGACCGTCCATAGGTGGCATCACTGGGACAACTGGATCCGTGACTGGGTCAGTCACAACTGGATCTGTTGGCATTGGCATCCCGCCATGATCATGATCACTGTGATCATGGCCATCATGCGGAGCTACACTTCCTGGACTTGTCTGAAAACCATCCGTAAGCTCACCAGCCGGTGCTTCTGGAGTAACTAATTCGGAGCGACTCACCATCGTCAACTGCTCCACCGTAAATCCAAATGGAACCTCGAGCTGATCCTCTACCATTTGATCGTGGTGAAATTCAATGTTACTTGAAACTAAGTCACTTTTTGCAACACCAACAAGCAAGACGCTTTGGCCGGTTGGCTCAACGGAGATAAGCAAGCCTTCATCGGTATCATCAACGGAAAGTCTTTCTCTTGTACCGAAGTAAAGAAAACTTAATTTCGTAGTGGCAGGATCAAAATCCTCGACACGCTCCTGCACGCCATATTCATGCGAACGAACATATACGGTGTTCGCATCTCGAGGACCAACACCTAACTCCCATGAAAGAACTCCGCCGATGTCCTGACGAAGATGCTCATTTACAATAATTCCAAAATTTTCAGCAGTTAAGTCACTCAAGGCTACGCCTGAGACAACCTGATATTCTGGCGACCAGGCCCAAGGATTCACAATCGCAACTTCACCAGATTCTGTTTTACCAACAATTAAGTTGTGGACAGAAACGTCCCCAAACTCAAGCCTATCTGTCGAAGGGTTAAAGCCGACAATATCCGAGCTTGATGGAGAAATTGTGAATACATTGCCTTGGCCATCGATTGGGTCAACAACTGGTGTTGGTTCTGGCATCGGAAGTGGCGTAGGCACTACTGGACTTGGGGCGATGGGCTGCGGTCCGTCATGTATACCCATTACAACAAAGTTCTCGAGTGCAGCTTGCGTGCCTCCAGGTGTTCCATTGAAACCAAAAGTGACTGTGCCACCGGGCGAAATGTCTGGATTCCAAAGTGCACCCCGGACCGTGTACCGAGACCCGGCCTGGTTTACTACTGCTCCATTCCAGATGGAACTGATGTCACCACCAAAGTCAAAAGAAACTTCCCAACCTTTGAGCGTGTCCGAACCGAGGTTCTGCACTGCGACCTCTCCGGTAAAACCAGAGCCCCAATCAGAAATCACATTGAAGACCACATCAAAAGTACCGGTCTCTGACACAGGATCTGGCGTGACAGGATCTGGCGTGACAGGATCTGGCGTGACAGGATCTGGCGTGACAGGATCTGGCGTGACAGGATCTGTTGCAATTGGATCTGTTGGTGAGGGCCCAACAGGAGCCAGTGGAGGGGTGCCAACATTATCGTCAATGGGCTCTCCGTTCAACTGATAACCAACAGGTGCGGCTACGCTTGCTCCGGAAACATCTGGAGAACCAATAAATCCAAATGCTACAGAGCGGCCTGCCTCAAGATCTGCATTCCATCCAGCATTTGCAATTGTATATCGATCACCCTCGCGTGCGACGACCGTTGCATCCCAAATTGACGTAATGTCTGCCCCGTAATTGAATGAAATTGTCCAATCATTGACAGCTTCTACGTCTAAATTCTGAAGTTCGATTTCTGCTTGAAATCCACTGCCCCAGTCCTGAGTTACTTCATAAGCTGGAGCAACAACCGCCATCATTGCCCTTTGTTCAAGCGATTCTGGATTGTATTGATCCCGTGCAGCTTTTCGCTTTCGCCACCGCTTATCCCTTTGATACCTTTGTCGATTTGCCTTTGCGGTATTTCGTTCTTCGTCCATCCCAAAAAGAGAACGCAACGTCCAAGTGGTCATGACGACCTGCCTTTCTGCTGCGGCAACAACTCTCAGAATTCCACAGACACCAAACTGCGTTTTCTGAAACTTGCTACCGGCCCTTCGTGCCCTGCCTACTTGTAAACTTCCGCAAGCCAAGACAACGATTCAAGATAAATCTGGCACACCTGTGCCACCGGCAACTCAATACGGGAGGTGAAACAGTTTCGTTCACTTGTTTCAGGCAAAAAATTACTTTCAGCACAAGTGACCAAGAAGGTCTTCAGGAAAGTTTTGAGGACATTTTGTATTTATCTTTTTACCGCTGGAATAACGGGTGATTTCCATCATTTCTCGGAGGTATGAAAACCTTTCTCCCTGTTGTGACATCAAGGCTCATTACTGCTGAACTCTTGAACCGAACATCCGTAAAAAGGCTACGTACGGACCTAGAAATGTGATTACTTTTGCATTTTTTAACAAAAGTTCCTGTCGTTCTGGTGCGTGGCATCGAGCGATGCTCTAGATACGCTCACCTGAAATGAACACCCAGCTCGCACAACTGGTTTATAACAAAGCTGAACTTTCGCTTATGGATCTTTGTTTCTGAGAAGACTCCACCCCAAGGAAGGTCGGCCAAAATTTCTTCCGAAAGTAAATAGACTGCGTCGAAACAGTAAGAATTATAAAAAGGCCATGCCCGGAGGAGGTCCTGTGGCAGCATCCGTGCTGAAAGGGCCCGTTCCGTGGCTGTGTTATGTGCCTGCAATGGAAGCCTTTCCAAAGCAAGTCAACTTTTGCCTCTCGTCCGGGCATGGCCAATGTTGTTTTTTGTCTTTCTCTACACCGTGAGCTCATCAATTTGTCTACGAAAATCAGGCATTTCAGTCGTTATGAATTCACTCCAAGCGATTGGGTTCCAAAGTTCAATACACACCGCAGCACCAACGACAAAAAGATCACCGCCGGGTTCGACACCAAGAAATTCCCTGAAACCATCTGGAACAACTAGACGCCCTCGCCCCGCGAATGAAATTGTGCGATGACGTGTTGACAGCAAACGCCCAAGACTTTGCACCTGATCGACTCGCTGAGCCAAAACCCCTGCAGCTAACTTGCTTCGAAGAACATCTACTGCAGCATCGATTCGTGGCTTCCAAACCACAGCGTTCCACAGCGACAGGCAACCAGCTCTCTCCTTGGCAAGAACAATCTCCTCTCCCTGGGAAACTAATGGCTCCAACAATTCTGGTGGCAACCCAAGGCGATAGCGCTCGTCGAGCGTCCGCGAAAATTCGCCAAGCAATAAATCGGATTCGATCGTCATGACACCGTTGCATGCTTCTGCTGCATTGAAGGGAGAGGGTCTTTTTATTTGCGAAACTTTACGACGCTCCTGCTTGTTTTGGCATTAAACCCACAAATCTATCTTTTTAAAGCATCTTGTGGGTTAACTTCCCACAGAATAATACAAAAAGCTGGCAAACATGCAAGCAGTTATGCCTGCAGTGTTCAAAGTTTCAGGCAAAAGACTGTTTGATCCTTCACAAAAAGACTCTTTTTGCGGCTTTTCCGAGAATCGCCTTCAAACTGCATATTTCCCAAACGCGTCGAGGGAATGCGTTGAGTTCTGCCGGAGGCAAAGAAAATGATTTTTAACGGCAGGAATCACAGTTTGTCTGGTCATCCGCACTGTTTTGATCACGATACGCTTTAAGCGCTGCTGCTTCCTTTGAGAGTTTAAATTCTGGACCTGCTGGAAAATATTGAATGTCATCCTGCAAGTAATAAGCGCTAGGTAGAGTTTGCCCACTCACATCAACTTGGCACCCAACAAGAGACGCCCCGACGACAACAACGAAAAAGAGTAGGAAAAAACGGTGCATAGTAGTTTGCTTGACTGATGCTTGAGAATAACGATCCATAAATCAGAGCCCTTAAAGTCCGGTATTAAATGATCGACCGCTCTAACCCGTAAACTTGTGGTAATTCCAATTTTCATTAAAACCATCCAAGATCTAGCTACCGACCCTGCCCATTTGCCCAAGTGTGACACGTCACACCCTCGTAATAGTGCTAGCCTCGCTTCACGAGACCATTCAGCTTTTGCCTCTCAGCACACCTAACCATTAGTTTGGAAGGGACCATCTTCGAGAACAATTTGTTCGGCAGCGACTGTAATCCACAATCTTTTCTAAAAGTTCAATCCGTGATCCGTTTTTCCTCTGTTGTAATCAGTGTTTTTTTGGGCCTCATTCTTTACGGGTTCTCAGTAACAGCTTGCCAAAGCCAGACGTTCTCCATGTCAGCGGACGGCGGACGAACCGTTCCGAGCCAGGCATATGATCTGGCACAACGAGCTCTGGCCTACGGCAACTTTAGCGGCGCACTTGAATTAGCTCAGAAGGAGTACAAGAGCTGTCTAAAATTTGGAACCAATCGATGGATTGATTCAGCTGCTGCTGCTGCAATCGTAGGCGAATGTCTTTTTGAAACCGGCCGCTATCGGGAAGCAATCGGTTTTTATAACGAAGCAATAACTCACGGATCGTCACACGGCAATTGGCTACAAGACATTCGTTTCCCGAACCGGCCACTCAGAGCTCGCAACGAGCAAGCTCGACAACTCTGGGGCCCCTTACCGAGAAACATAGCCCTCTCTGACCTTCCGAGCCGTCTGACAATTCGCTTAGGCACATCAGATCCACAAAGTGTTTTGCAAGGAGGCGGCGTACTGTCGGCACCCATTGAATATCCGTTGCGACCGCAGGAAATCATGCGTTCACTTGCCATGAGCCTGTACAGGCGGGCTGATCTCCTTGGACCATTAGCCAAAGATGGCCGAGCGTTAGAAAACATCTCTTCGTGGCTACAGCAACGGCCCGCACCCCAAAACCATTTTTCACAGGCATGGATTGATGTCTGCCTGGGCATCGTCTATTGGTCTGAGGCACGAAACGAGCAGGCACTACCCTTATTAAATCGTGGTTCACTCCTTAATACTCAATTCGATCACTCTCTAACGCCATGGGCGCTGTTAGTCGCAGGCAGAATTGCAATTGATGCCGGAGATTTTGAAAGGGCAACAAAAGTACTCGAGCAGGCCACATTCGCAGCGGCTGTCCAAGAAGATGCTCGCGCATTAGAAGAAGCCTTTCGTTGGGCAGCTAATGCACATCTTGCACTTGATGGCAAACTACCGCAGTCTGTAGCGTCAGCAATTGAATGGTCCGAAAAACAGTTGCCGAGTCTTTCTTTGAGGCTTCTGTCGAATGCTACGGCAGTTCTTGCTGAACAAGGTAATATCCAGCAAGCTGCCAGATCTTTATTTAAACTGAATCAGCTTCTAGAAAACAGTGAACTCGCGTTGAGTCGTTGCGGTGCGTACTTCAAATATGCGGGTGCTTTGATTGCATACTCTGGAGGAAATAACCCTCAAGGCGATGCTGAATACGCAAAGGCACTGACTCTTGCACGGGGGTGCTCACCGACACTCTTCCAAACTCAACTCCTCACCGATGCGATTCTCAGAAAAGAATCGGCATACTCCGACCGAGAAGCGAGTAATCTTTTCAAAAGCTTACTTGCAGACCCTCAAACAGCCAGCATTAAGACGGATCCACTTGATGCCATTGCTGTCATCTCTACAGACAGATCCTCTGCTTTTAACGCTTGGCTCGTAGTAACCCAAAATATTTTTCTTACAAATAGTCGAGGTGATGAGGCCTGGCTTGATGCCGTTGAGCACGACCGACGTAACAGATGGCTCGCAAATCGTCCGTTAGGCGGCCGACGCGACAACCTTCTTCATTTATTGAGTAACACTGCAGAAATACGTGATGAAGAGTCTACGCTTCGTAAAAAGATATTGGCTCATTACCCTGATGTCGCAACCAACATCAGCACAATTAATGCCACACGACTGTCACTGAAAAAGTCTTTACTAGAATCCGCTGGCCTACCTCTTGATGAAAAGATTGACGACACTTCTAAGCTGTGGAAAGAATTTGCTTCGAGAAACGTCGTCTTGCAGAATCAAATCAATTTTATCGCCGCAGGAAGAAATATTTTGCCACTACAGTTCCCACCGCTTTGGGAAACGACGGCAGTCAGAGAACGACTTGTCGACAAACAACGTCTCCTTTCATTCACATGGACGAATGCTGGGTTGTTTGCCAGCCTCGAAGCCCCAAAGCAAGCAGCCTCCTGGAGAGTGAAGCGTCCTGACGAGGTACGCAAAAAAGTTATTGCACTGGCACGTTCTCTTAGTCTCTACCACCCTCTGCGGCCCGTAGAAACTGACAGGCTTAATAACAATGAATGGCGGCAGGATGTCGAAGAATTGGCTTCCTTATTGTTCGAAGATTCAAGCGTATCACTGCATGCTCACCAAGAATATAATGAACTGATAATTGTTCCAGATGGCTTCCTGTGGTACCTACCATTCGAGTTACTTCCGGTGGGTCGTAAGAAAATAAATACAGAAGACGACGAACACCTACGGCTAAGAGATGTCTGCTTACTCCGATATTCACCATCTCGAAGTCTCGCTGTTAGACCGCGACAAAAATCATCCGCGGCTTACCTCACTGAAGTGCATGCAAGTTTGACTTACCGTAACAATGCGTCGGAACAAGCCAGTGCCTTACTCGCACGTGTGCAGGCTGCTTTACCTGACGCTCTTGTACTGCCATTGAGGGAAACGAACCAGTCCGTTGTCGGGTCCGCTTCGCTAGCAGATAACCTGCTCGTTTTTGATGAACTTGCAATACCCGGAACAGGTGCAAACCGATCACTAATAGCGACGCACGGTGGCAGGCCAGGCATGTCTTTTAACGAGTGGCTCAATGCTCCCGCGAAGACCGCACGTTGTATTGTTCTAACAGGCATGCAGACACAAGCGTCTGAGGGACTCAATAAATTAACAGTTCCCCCCGGAAGTGATCTCTTTATGGCTGCTATGGATCTTGTAGCAACGGGAACCGAGACTGCCGTTCTAAGCCGGTGGAATGTCGGCGGACGCACAGCCATCGACCTCGGCATTGAGTTCATAAAAGATCGCCAACATGAAGCTCAACAAGACGTTCCCCTTGCTGCCGCAAAAAGCTGGCAACGTGCAGTTGATCTTGTCACAGATGAACAGCCCGACTTTGACAGTGAGCCTCGAATCAAAGTGGTGGATTCTGTCATTCCAAAAAATGCAAAGCATCCATTTTTCTGGGCTGGATATACCTTAATCGACTGTGGCGTTGTGCAACCAAAGCCCCCCAAAAAAAATGGCCACAAAAAAGAACGTCTCTCTCCAAATAAAATGGAACCAGCCGAATAATGTTGTGCGTCTGTGCTCTCTTGTTGTCTGAGTCGGCTACTTCCCTACAATCTTTAGCTTTTATCGCTGCAGTTACCGCAGTGGCTGCAGCAATCAATTCAGTAGCAGGTGGTGGCACAATTCTTACTTTTCCGGCACTTGCCGCTATCCTGCCTGCTGATCCGGCCCGTCTCGTTATTGCCAATGCCACAAGCACTATCGGCCTTTGGCCTGGAACATTATCAGCGACCTGGGAATACCGTCACGAGCGTGGTGATAAGCCAAAATGGTCAGCCTGGCTTTTTCTTCCCAGCATTATTGGTAGCGTCATTGGAACACTTCTTGTCCTTGTGTTACCAACAACATATTTTGATTCAGTTGTCCCTGTACTCATACTTTTGGCAGCCTCGCTCTTTGCAATTCAGCCTTTTATATCAAAACACTTTGCTAAAGGTATAAAAAACAAGGAGCATGATGCCGAAAATAACCCGACGAAAAAAACACTTTTACTTGCAGCGGGTGTTCAGTTTTTTATCGGAATGTACGGCGGATACTTTGGAGCTGGTATTGGCATTCTCATGCTTGCTGCACTTGGTGGACTTGGACTCGGAGATGCTCATCGCCTGAATGGATTTAAAAACTTGCTTGCAATGGGAATTAACGCTTGTGCCGCAATCACTTTCATATTGACTGGTTTATTTACTGATTCGATCGTTGCATGGCCTGAGGCTGGAATCATGGCTTTAGCCGCCATATTGGGAGGTTTAGTTGGGGGCCGTCTCGCTCGCCGATGCCATCCAAATACAATTCGTAAATTTGTTGCAGTGATCGGCTTTGGATTAGCCGGCTACTATTTTATAACTTGAACTTCAACAGCCTCGCGTAATTATACCTACAAAACACACAGTGTTATGATTGTTTCAACTGAAAATCTCTCAAAATCTTATGGGTCATTTTGTGCCCTCAGAGATTGCAACGTAGCTGTTGAATCGGGCGAAATTTTTGGATTACTTGGCCCAAACGGTGCCGGGAAAACAACGTTGCTGAGAACACTTCTTGGTTTCATTAAACCAACATCTGGGCGGGCCTCTATTGCTGGGTTTGACTGTCATTTAGAGTCAGTACGGGTACGGCAAAACACGTCCTACCTACCTGGTGAGGCACGACTCTTTCGTCGCATGAAAGGACAGCATGTTCTTGATTTTTTTGCTCGCTTACGAGCGGATTGTGACCGCACAAAATGTTTTGAAATCGTAGAAAGGCTACAACTCGATTGCCGGCGACAGGTTTCACGAATGAGTACTGGCATGCGACAAAAACTAGCATTGTCTATGGTCTTGGCAATTGATTGCCCATTAGTCATTCTTGATGAACCAACAGCTAATCTTGACCCGTCTGCTCGGGCCGAAGTACTTGACTTGGTCCTCGAGGCCCGTGGTGCTGGGAGAACAGTAATTTTTTCTTCACATGTCCTCTCGGAAATAGAATCAACCTGTGATCGTGTCGTTATCATGAGACACGGACAGATTGCACACGAGCAGTCGATCGCAACCCTTCGAAAACGTCATCGAATATACGCACGACTTAATGGCCCGCAGTGCAGGATTCCGGCAAACCTATCGGACACCATTTCTATCGTAAAAGAATCTTCAAGTGAGATTGTTTTAGAATCCACTGATTCCCTTACTCGTGTGCTTGATTGGCTTTCGACTCTTCAACTCAGTGAATTAAAAATTGAGCCCGTAGGACTTTCTGCTGTCTACGACCACTTTCATCGAGAAGACAGTCGGCACAGAACAAATACTTCACTCTTTCATTCTGCATCTTCTCCTCAGCAAGGATCATAAAGTTACCGTTATGTGGAGCACCACAATTTGGAGAAAAACGTGGGGAGACCAGGCGTTGCTTGGTTTGGCATTTGCTGTTCTATGGGCTGCTTTTCCGTGGCTCTATATCGGCCTATCTGCCCAAATTGAAATGAATGCATTTCAGGATGTTCTTCTTCGAGCAATCCCAGAAGATTGGCAGAAAATGTCTGGTGTTCCTTTTTCAGAAGTGGCGACCCACGTCGGAAGAGTAGCATTGGCTTTTGTTGATCCGGTTGTAGTGCTCACTGCAACTGTTTGGGGGGTAACTCGTGGCAGCGATGCTGTCTCTGGCCAACTTGAGCGAGGAACACTTGAAATGATTCTTGCCCAGCCAATTCGTCGTCGCACCCTTTATTCTACCCAGGCACTCGCAACTATCTGCGGTGGCCTTTGTCTCTGCACAATTTTGTATGCTTCCGTTTTCACGGCCATACAGTTTGGCCCATGGGCTGGAAAAGTCGACCCTATTCAATTCCTGCCCCCGGCTCTCAATGTTTTTGGACTTATGGTGTGCATGAGCGGCTTAGCCGCAGGGGTATCAGCATGCGATAGCTACCGATGGAGAACCATTGGAATCCTTTGTGCATTTTACATAACCTCGCTGTTAACAAAACTCGTCGGTCGCCTTAGTGAGGCTCTAAGTTGGACTGGATATCTCTCAGTGTTTAATGCCTATGAACCACAACGTCTTGTTGGTGGAGAGTGGTCAGACTGGCAACTCTTGCTCCAATACAACGGGATTCTTTTTGGAATTGGTATTACTAGTTACGTCATTGGGGGCTATATCTTTAGCAAACGAGACCTTCCTGCCCCGCTGTAAACCAGAAATAAATTATTCTAGACAGAATCACTCTTCGGCTGGCACTGAAGAATCAGTTACATTTTCTTCCACGATTGCTTTTTTTTAATGTTAGCAATCTGCTTCTAAATCACTTCGTTTTCAAGGAACATCCGAATGCTTACGTCTTGTTGCCTGAAGATCTGCTGGCTCACCCTTGTGAAGCGAAAAGTCTCTTCTTTAATGTGTTCCCCAGGAGCTGTCTTGGTTTGCATGCTACTCGTACTTTCTGACAGCGCTCCACGTTGTTTTGCAACAGATACCGAAAACAAAGGATTGCAAACTTCTGAAGAAAGCGTGGGCCAACAAGATCTCGATGCTGCAATTGAGCAGAAGTTATCAGCACAGAGTCTGGATGATTTCGAGCGAGTTATTGATCTTTGTCGCAGAGCAATACGTAAGGGACTTCCGGAAGATTCAAAAGACTTTGCCAACAACCTGATTATTGGCACACTTATCGACCGCTCTGTAATGCTTGTCGATGCAATATTCGATGCGCCTCGCCCGTCTCCTGACTGGCCAAGAATGCGATCCTTCGCAATGCGTGATCTCCGAGAATTAATAAAACGTGATCCAAAGCTTGGAATTGCCCATCTCATGATAGCTCGACTCCAAGCATTACCAGGAGGTGATCCGGAAAGTGCAAAACAGGCCGCAGACAAAGCAATAAAGTTTTTGTCTCCCGATCAAAATAAGATCGAACTTGCAGAAGCCCATATTGTTCAAGGAAACTTATTAAAAGATGGAGAAAAGCGAGCCTTCCACTATGACAAGGCTGTCGCACTCGCACCGACAGATTCTCGTTTCCGTCGTACACGAGGATTATTTCGGCTCCTCCGAAGTGAATTTGGTCCAGCACGAGAAGATTTTATTGCTGCAATAAAACAAAATCCCGGTGAATCTGGAGTACATGAGGCGCTTGGCATGTCCTATATGATGGACAATGAGCTTGAAGATTCCAAAAGGTTGGAAGAAGCTAAAAAAGCTTTTGATAAGGCAATAGAGATAACTCCTGATTCTGCAGCACCTCGACTTCAACGGGCTCGCGTACTCGCCATGCTCGGTGAACAACCGGGTGCCATTGCTGACCTGAATAAGGCAGTCGAGATGTCGGCCCAAAAGGCTGTGCCTCTTGTGCTCAGGGCTCGAATTCAGCAACAGTCTGGCAATCTTGAAGCTGCTGCTGCTGACTTAGCCAAAGTACTCAAAGATCAGCCTGAAAATCCAGCAGCGTTAGAACTTCGCGGACTTATATCTGCGGATGCTGGTGACTATCCAGCCGCTATCCGTGACTTTACACGTATTGCCACTCAAGATCCTCCTGATCCTCTTGTCATGGGTCAATTAGGGATGTTGCACCTTGCGGCGAAGCAACCTCGAGCCGCTATAAAATGGTTTGGAAAATCACTCAATCTGGACAAAACATTGTTTTTAAGTTTGAGAGGCCGCAGTGATGCTCTGATTTCGATCGGTGAACACAAAAAAGCTGCTCAAGACCTCCAGTCAGCCTTAAAAATTCAACCAGCAGACTCTGGAGTACTCAACAACCTCGCATGGCTTTTCGCCACGTCCCCTGAAAAGAGTCTACGTAACGGTGAAAAAGCAATTACACTCGCAACCAAAGCTTGCGAAGAAACGGAATGGAAAGCTGCGCACATAATCAGCACATTAGCAGCTGGATACGCTGAGAATGGTGATTTTGAAAAAGCGTGCGAGTACAGCCACAAAGCACTCGATACCGATGATGGAAATGGTGACATCGACGAACAACTCCAAAAAGAATTGAGCAGCTATAAAGAAAAAAAACCCTGGCGAGAAAAACAAAGCATGCCAGAAGCAGAACTTCAAATGAAGAAGACACCAGATGCTCCTCCAGAAAAAAAACATCAGGACAAAGAAGGCCGTGAAAGTAAGGTTCGTGGAACTGATCAAGAGAAACCGCGTAGACCCTTTGATTAAGTGCTTTCTTGTTGATCACGAAATCGGTCAACAAATACTGCATAATCTGCAGCAGTATCTATGCCTTGAGCCGTTTGATTAATCCTAACTGCAGCAATTGGTATGCCCGCCTCAATAAGCCGTAATTGCTCAAGACTTTCGAGTTCAGCAAGGGATGACTCAGGCAGGCTATCCCACTTTTCAAGGACAGATCTCCTGTATGCGTACACGCCGACATGCTGCCAAAACAAGGGTGGATTGCTGTCGAGCAGACTATCGTGCCAGTCTCTGGCCGATGGTACAGGTGCTCGACTAAACGTAATGGCTCGCCAAACTTCTGGCTGTGAGCACAACTCTTGTTGAAAAATGTCGCTACGCCACGGAGTTAACTCTGCTTTCACAACAGACGGATCATGAAGAGCCGATCTTTCACGAAGCGGCGTAACAAGCGTAACCACATTTGCATCAGGAATTCGTTCGAGACATTCTATTGCGGAATCAATTGCTGACGGCATCAACTCAGGTTCATCGCCTTGCAGATTGACAACAACATCAGCATGAGGAAGGTGTGGTAGTGCCTCAACGATTCTCGCTGAGCCACTCGTTGCATCAGGAGATGTCATGAAAGCCTTCCCACCAAACCTTTCCACTTCTTGCTGAATCTTATCGCTATCCGTAATCACAAAGAGATCAGTAGCCTTTGATGCTTTTGACGCATTTCTCCACGTATGTTCAATAAGAGTACAGCCCGTATCGCGTAAAAGCATTTTGTTCGGGAGTCGCTGGCTAGCCAATCGTGCTGGAATGGTAATGATCGCGGACAACTTCATATTGCTACTGCTCTGAGCTGAATTGGTGCTACTGGTAGGCGAGTTACCTGACGTGGTGTCTTCACCAAAATACGCAGACTACCATGTACGACTTCCGTGGGTAGCTATAGGCTGATTTTCAAAAATTAAAAAGAGGTATTTCTCTCTAAGATATCTGCACCGTATGGTCTCGATTCATCCATGTGCCTAAAGGAGTCGTTAATGTGCGGAATTGTTGGTTACATTGGTTTCCGGAGAGCCTGTGAACGTATTCTCGAGGGCTTACAACGACTCGAATATCGAGGTTATGATTCTTCAGGAGTTTCCGTAATCGACCATGAGGGAAACCTTTCCGTCCAAAAAAGTGCGGGCAGACTTGCCAACTTAGAGTCACTTGTGACAGACGATCTTCCGGATAGTTCTATCGGAATTGGCCATACACGCTGGGCAACTCACGGACCACCAACCGACAGAAACGCGCACCCTCATCTTGGAGGTGGATGCGCGAACGGACAAGGTCACTCTGTGGCAATCGTCCATAACGGTGTCGTTGAAAATTATCACAGTATCAAGGCAAGGCTCGAAGTCGAAGGTTATGTATTTCAGTCCGAAACTGATTCAGAAGTCATTGCGCATCTCATCGATAGCTGTCTCAAGCACATTCTTTCAAAGGGGCCACGACTGACTGACGATATTACGGACTCCCCATATGTCGTGGCGGTACGTGAGGCCATCAGCCAACTGCGGGGCACCTATGGACTTTTGATACTGTTTCAGGACCAGCCTGATTTGTTAGTCGCTGCGAGGTTTGGTAGCCCACTTGTCATTGGCGTTGGTAACGACGAATTTTTTATAGCAAGTGACGCAAGCCCGTTGGCAGGTCATACCGACCGAATTGTCTACCTTGCTGATCATGAGGTTGCCGTCATAAAACGGCAGCAGCTTCGAGTTATTCACCGTGATGCTGGAAGAGTTGAGCCTACTGTACAACCATTTTCACTTGAAGCCAACGACGTGGGCATGGGTGACTATGCCCACTTTATGCTCAAAGAAATCTATGAACAATCGGAGACTGTTGCGGCAGCGATGAGAGGTCGAATTGATCGAGACAACGCAACATCAGTGTTTGGCGGCCTCAATCTCACCCCTTCTCAACTACAAAACATAAACCGAATCGTGCTCACCGGCTGTGGCACGAGTTGGCATGCGGCACTTGTTGGTGAATACCTGATTGAGGAGTTTGCACAGCTTCCTGTTGAGGTTGAATATGCGAGTGAACTTCGATATCGAAATCCACCACTTGATAAAGGAACATTACTCTTCGCGATAACACAATCTGGCGAGACAGCAGATACGTTGGCTGCACTGAGAGAGATGAAGCGAAAAGGACACTCAACGCTTGCAATTTGCAATGCAATAGGAAGCACGATTGCAACGGAGGCTGATGGTGGCATTTATTTGCATGCCGGACCCGAAATTGGTGTCGCAAGTACAAAAGCCTTTACGAGCCAATGTGTTGTTCTCGCGATGCTTGCGCTCTACTTTGGGCGATTGCGACATATGAGTTTTGAACAGGGAATAGCTTTCATCGATGCGATTGAACAACTTCCGTCGTTGATCAGCCAAGTATTAAAAACTGAGTCGACCGTTCGTGGCATCGCTGAACGATACCGAAACGCCAACACATTTCTTTATCTAGGTCGCCAATATAATTTTCCACTTGCGCTCGAAGGAGCTCTTAAACTAAAAGAAATTAGCTACATTCACGCTGAGGGTTATCCAGCGGCTGAAATGAAGCATGGCCCCATCGCACTCGTCGATCCACTTACACCCAGCGTTTTTCTAATTCCGAAAGATGCGGTTTACGAGAAAGTCATTCTCAACCTTGAAGAAATCAAAGCACGCAAAGGACAAATTATTGCCGTCGTTAGCCAAGGTGATGATCGTGTCCACAATCTCGCCGATGAAATAATTGAACTGCCTGAGTGCCCTGATTTCTTGAACCCTATTGTTGCCTCCATTCCTCTTCAACTCCTTGCCTATCACATTGCCTTACTCAGAGGATGCGATGTCGACAAGCCTCGAAATCTCGCGAAAAGCGTGACCGTGGAATAACAAGAGCTTTTCGTGTTCTAGGCTGTGCTTCAGGCTGTTTTCAGAATAGTATTTTTTCTGCCAATCGTGCGATACGACGGCCTGGGGAAGTCATCGGCAATTTCTGAATTTCTCGTGGTAAAAGCCATCGCTGATGGCGGCGAACAGCCGGTCGTTGCGCTATCATTTTCGTCAATACGGAACAGGTGATCTTATGGTTAGTCACGCTATAACAAATTGATCCAAGGCGACGCTGTGGACCACGTAATGATATATGTTCTGGGATCGCACGTGGAAAATCCCAGAGACCCTCCCACCACTCCCCGGGCTGACGACGCATCACAAGAAGCTTGCCTTCGTGCATTAAGACGTAAACTTTCTCATCAAGCTTTTTTATTAATTTTCGCTTTGGCACATTTGGTATCCGATCAACACTCCCAAGCTGATATGCCTGACAATGTTCGACAAGCGAACACTCTTCGCAAAAAGGACTTACTGGTCGACAGACAAGTGAACCAAGATCCATTAACGCTTGATTAAATGCACCAGCTCCTCCATCGCGAGGTACGAGTGCTGCTGCAACATCCCAAAGCGGCTGCTCACTTTTACTGCCAGTCAACGGACTGTCATAATGTATTAGTCGTGCCAAAACGCGGCGGGAATTTGCCTCAAGAATCGGCTCGGGCAGATCAAATGCTATCGATGCAATCGCTCCAGCAGTGTACCGACCTATACCAGGAAGCTGCTGCAAAGCACGTATGTTCTGGGGAAACTCACCTTCGTGCTCGAATACAATTTCCTTTGCCGCTAGGTGTAATTGACGGGCTCTTCTATAGTAGCCAAGACCCTCCCAATATTTAAGAACAATCGCCTCCTCGGCTTTAGCCAAATCAAAAACTGTAGGAAATCTTTCAATAAAATTACGAAAGTATTCTTTCACCCTCTCTACCTGTGTTTGTTGGAGCATAATTTCACTGATCCAAACGCGGTACGGGTCCTGAGAACTTCGCCACGGAAGATCTCTCTTTTGACTGTGATACCACTGAAGAAGCGAGTGAGATATCAATTCCGTTTGATCTGACCATTGCTTAATATCAAATCGCACGGAGTGCCGCCTATCTCTGATTTTCATGCAGCCTGCCTAATATTTTCCATAACACTCAGATTACCGTACAGCATTCAGAATCAGGCATGGGACACCCTCACAGAATTCTGCTCACCGAACAGTGAATGTCTGCAAGAGATTAAGAACCGCAACATATGTAGTGAGAGTCTGTGCAACCAAACCAATATCCGCAACACCTTGATGAAAAAGTCTGCATCAAGACAACAGAAGAATACAACGGTATCAAAGATTGTCCGAATGATTTCACGAAAAAATGAGTACCTTATTTCTTAAGCTACAGCCCAAACCACAGATAACTTCGAACTGAAAAAGTTTTTAAAATAGACACATCTATCCCAAAGCAGCATATAGACTTTTTTACATGCTTTCCCTTTCATAAAAACACTATACTCGCCTTCATTTACATTTCCTGGACCAGTGTTTCGTGAAAATCTACATGGTGACCAAACACTTTATTACTGAAGCGAGACACGCCGCAACAACTTATTGTGTAATGAAAACGGTGATAATTATGGGGCGGAACGAATCCATAGGCTTTCACCAAGACACTGGAGGACCTACGTGAGCACAGGAAAATTCATTGTTTTTGAGGGTTGTGATGGATCTGGAAAATCATCGCAAGCCGTGAACATTGCTCAGTGGCTTGAGCAACGTGGATTTCGAGTTGTGTGTTGCCATGACCCGGGCTCTACACCGCTAGGAGACGCAGTCCGAGAAGTCTTACTTCATCGTAAAGAACTCCGATTAGACCCTGAGGCGGAAATGCTTCTTTATATGGCAGCTCGGGCACAATTAGTTCGAGAAATCATCCAGCCTGCTTTGCGAGAGGGAAACTGGGTTATCTCTGACCGATTTCTTATGAGTAATATTGTGTACCAAGGATATGCTGGAGGTCTTGATATTGATACCGTTCGTAAGGTTGGGGAAATCGCAACGTGCAATATCAAACCTGATTTGACTCTTATTCTCGATATCGATATCGATACAGCATCGGCAAGGATGGATCGGCCTTTAGATCGCCTAGAAAGTCGGGGAAACCCCTATCGTGAGAAAGTACGAAATGGATATCACAGCGAATCACACTCACAAAACACCGTTCTTATTGATGCCACCGGAGATGCGGCAGAAGTTCGGTCACAAATAATTACGACCGTTCAATCTTTTTGTGCAGATTCCCTCAACTGTTCATTGGATAACTGATACCACCACCGGGAAGAGAGCCTCATTGAATGCCTTGGGAAGGAATTGTAGGACACGACCTAATAGCCAAACAGTTTGCATCGGCAGAGGCCGCGGGCCGCATTGCAGGGAGTTATTTATTTATTGGCCAAGAGGGCATCGGAAAAGCAACATTTGCAAAATCGCTCATTATGTCGCTGGCTTGCCAACGCTCAGGGAATCAGCTCAAGGCATGCGGCAAGTGTATTTCTTGCGTTCAGGCACTCGCTGGAACACATCCAGATATAGAAATCGTACAAAAGCCAGCTGAACGAACGACGATTCCCCTCGAGGCTTTGATTGGCTCTCCAGACCAAAGGCTACGAGCCGGTTTGTGCTGGCGATTACTTCTTCGTCCACAACTTGCTTCAAGAAAATTTGCTGTTCTCTTGGATGCTGACCATCTTTCAGAGGAAGCTGCGAATTGTCTGCTAAAAACACTCGAAGAACCACCGCCCGGGGCTGTTCTTATTTTAGTAGGGACAACACTTGAGAGACAACTGCCCACTATTCGATCACGATGCCAAGTCATTCGATTTTCACCCCTCAGCGACACCATGATCAAGGAGATTCTAGAAACAGAAGAATTACAGAACGGACAGGAAATACTCGATTCAACATTGGCAGAGATTGCCCGCGTCGCACAGGGCAGTCTCTCAAAGGCGAGGCTCTTTCTTGATCAAGAACTCACTTCTTTTCGAAGCAGTCTTTTCAAAATGCTTGCAGAACGACCTCTTCGGGGAGTTCAGCTGACGCGTGAAACGATTGGAATAGTCGAGGCTGCAGGAAAGGAACCTTCACTGCGGCGGGCTCGACTTCGTCTTGTTTTAGACTTATCAATTGATTTTTTCAGAGCGAAGCTTTTCAAATCACATGGTGTAGAACATCCCACAGACGAGACTCTCGCAGATGCAATCGATACGTGGAGTGCATCACCAGAACAGATTACACGGTGTTTAGAATATTCCCTGGATGCCCGTGCCGGAGTAGACCGGAATGCGAATCTCGGAATCTTAGTTGATGCTTGGACAGCAAAAATTGAGCGGGCATAAGGCAGGGAAACACCTCTCCACCCTGCCCCAGACTGCCTAGCTCCTCTATATGCTGGCGTTCCTGTGTAATTTTTTCGATTTTCAGAGTCATAATCATTTTTCCGATGATTTCTGTCGATCCAAACTTTCAGGCGGCGGCCTCAATGCTAACGCCAACCGAAGGGTGTCGCCTTTGATTCCCAGAATTGGTTCCGTTGATTCGAGGATTGACAGGTATGTCACAAAAGCAAGTATGCGCTATTTTCGCAACGTCATTCTTAGCTGGCCTGCTGGTAACGGCTGTGACTTTTCAGCCCTTTTCTAGCAATTCTGTGACTGCGCCGTACTTTGGATTCCCAGGCGAGACCATAGCAGTTAACGCTTCTCGCACGCAGCCAAAACCAAACGTCTTACCAGAATCTTCACCTTCGCAACCGCAGAATCATAAGCCCAGTTATTTCAGTAACTTGCCAAATGAATTAGCGAGGTCTTTGAATAGCACATTTGGAGATCATCTTCTTGATTCAGATGAAACAAGTTCAGTCACATCTGGACTACCATTTCCGGAAATACTCTCTCCTGGAGATATACTTTCCCTGAAGAATTTTGCAGAAAGGGCAAACAACAACTCGATTTCGGTCGCTGCTTTTAACCGTCCACCGGCTCCCGACAAACTGCAGGTTTCCAATGAACCGCACAATCACATTCCTATAGCCGACCCACCAAAAGAAGAACGCAAAGAAACTATACAGGCTCCTCCATCTCCAGCTTTGGCTCATTCAGAAGTAGAAAAGATTCCAAAGAATAAAACTGGGCCCACCGAAATACATCGTCCAGATACAATTTCTCCACCCGATGATGGGACATCAGGAAACTCATTACCACAGTCAGCCAGCAGTTCACTGTCAGAAACAAAGCAGTCTCTTCCAACAGTGAAAAAGACAACTACCCCTGTTCCCTCAACAACAGAAACCCAAGGGCACGTTGCCGCCAAAACAGATATTGTCTCACCAGACTCGCTACGATCACTCGTTTCACGCACACAAACTCAACCAGAAGATCGAGATGAAGTCACAGCCGAGAATGCCGAACCACCGGATTCTTATGATCGGCGATCTATGGCAACAGAAAAAGGTCTTCAATCGGCCGCTCTCGCGCTTCAGAAAACACCACCACAAGTGCCCGTACAAAGCTTATTAACACGAACATTCGGGCAGTCTCCTAAAGTGGCGACCGCCAACAAAGAATCCTTGGGGACCAGACTTGGTTCCTCTGCAGCCGACACCAACCTGCCAAACTTCCGTAAGGATCGGACCAAAGTGCTTCGGCCAATTTCAGCAGAAACAACAAAAACGCTTACATCACTACCTCAACCAAAACGTTGGAAAAAAGTTTCTGATGTTCAGCTATCACCTCGCTACGCTCGACCACACACAGAAACAGCGCCATCTCCTCCGCTACAACTCGAACAGGCTGGGCACCCGGTCGCAGTAAAAAACCTAAAGGGATTTACTAACCAACAATTGGTATCTGATAAGTCATGGATCAATCTTGATGAAGGCACTTGGACTGAGGCCATCACTACCGCTAAGACGGAGCCTTCAGCACCACCCGAGACACCCCGTGAAAGAATCGTAAAGCGGTTATCTGCAGAACGCAAAGCAACCGCAATACAACCACCACCAAACGCACCATTACCCACTTCCGCCCCGTTGATTAATGTAGAAGAAGATACGACTCCTGCTCCGTATGCAGAGCCTCCAATTAAACGAATCATCGAACGACTCCGGCCCGGCGAACGCTTGCGAGACCGACTCGGCCAGAATATCAAACGATCCGAGCCGACAATACTTACAGCAGCGACGTCTCCTCTCACAGTGTGGCCACCACCAAAAGAACTCTTGCGACAACTTGACGAACTGGCCGTGGACAGCTCTCCGCGGCCAGCGTCTTATAACGACATTCGTAAATGGGTCGACCAAACCGTATCGACTCTTTCTCAAGTTATGGCAACACGGGGTCCTCACGAACCAAGTGTCGCATCCTTAGTTATCTCGTTAGAGCAATGTTTCCAAGACGGAATGACTTTAGCTGATTCTCTCACTGATATGGACCGTGCTACTCAGATTCGCCGAACAGCATTCGCTGTTAAACGCCGGATGAAAACCTGGCATGCAGCAGCAGTTGTATCTGATGGACTCTCTGAGGAAATAGCTGCTGAACGAAATACATTAGACAAAATTTCTGCTCTGCTCGCTGTACTTGAAAACTTTGAAACAAACGCAGATACAGGCAATGCCTTCGCTGTTCAACAAGCCCTCGCAACAACAGAAGCATCAAGGCCATCACATTCCCAACCACTAAGGCAAGCAATTATTCACTACTATGCCGCGCCGAATGTTCGAATTGCTATTCGTGAAGAATTTCTTACACAACTCATGCCAGAGTCGCCAAGTCGCACCGAATCAGTACGCGAAATCATTCTTGGTAAGCCAGTTCGGGGTCGAAGAGAAGTAAAGCAAACAACTTCCATTGATCTTACTCCAGATGCTGATGAAATCTGCTTTGATTTAACTGTAGAAGGACAAGTTTCGACCTATGCAATAACAGAAACTGGGCCAATAGCACTCACTTCACGAGGCTCCGGTCAGTTTACCGTCAAAAAGCCTATGAAGCTCGGCTGTGATGGGCTGGTTGTGGGTCGATCAGTAGCGTCAGCCTCCAATCGCGCGCGCTTAATGAACGTTTCGACTAGCTTTGATTCCGTACCGCTGATGGGATCATTGCTAAGAACTCTTGCTCGGAACCAACATGCAGACAGTTTGCCAGAAGCAAATCGCGAGGTTGCCCAGAAGATCATTTGGCAATCGTGTCGTGAGACTGACCGGGAATCAGAAGAAAAGTTTACAGCACTCTCAAATCAAATTGATAAATCATTTTGGCAGCCATTAATACGCCTAGGCCTTGAACCAACTCCTTTTATGGAGACGACGGAAGACAGAGCTACGCTTCGGCTACGACTGAATGCGAACACTCAATTAGCTGCCCATACTCCCAGACCCCGTGAGCCGAACGGGACACTCTTTGGTTACGAAGTCCATGAATCGACCATCAACAATGCATTTGATCGGCTCGGCATTAATGGCGAACGTCTTTCACTTGAAAACTTATTCATCCGTGTGCAACAACAATTGGGGCTAGACCCAGAAATCCCTGAAGATCTTCCGGAAGGTGTTGCCGTAACATTTGAAGAAACCGAACCACTCCGAGTCGATTTTGATGAAGGACTTGTCGAAGTGAAGGTCTCCATAGACGCCCTCGAAAGTGGGCGGCGAAACTGGTATGACGTTATTGGGAGTGTTACGTACAAACCAGTTGGTATTGGCAATACTGTAGTTCTTCAGCGAGAAGGGCCTATTCGCATTAGTGGACCAGGACATAGAGGACGGATTGAATTTGCCTTAAGAACAATTTTCGGGAAAATATTTCCGAAAGAACGACCGTTACCCATAGTGCCAAAAAGAATTTCTGATCACCCTCGACTCCAAAACATGACGGCTTTACAAGCAGTGAGTTGGGATGGCTGGATTGCTATTGCCCTTGGTGGTCCTCCAGAAATTCAAACAGCCGAGATGATAGACGAAAAGTCTTCCGTCATCCGCTAAGATTTAGGCACATGACCGTTCCTTTTGGAGACGCTACGACCACGGGTTGCAAACAAGGGCGGCTCCTCTAACAATTTGAAAAGTCTTATCCCAAATTGCTTTGCCTGAAAGGTCTTTACTGTGTCGACATCGCGCGAGTCATTCCGAATAGAATCTGACAGCATGGGGCAAATCGAGGTGCCAGCGAATTGTTACTGGGGAGCTCAAACTGAACGCTCACGTGATAATTTCAAAATCGGTGTTGATCGCTTCCAGTGGGGACGAGCAGTCAAACAAGCACTCGGCATTCTGAAAAAATCAGCAGCTCTTGCTAACGGTGAACTGGGACAGCTTCCAGCGGACAAGGTGGAATTGATTACTCGAGCGGCTGACGAGGTGATCGCGGGGACCCTTGACGACCACTTCCCACTGGTGGTCTTTCAGACTGGCAGTGGCACGCAATCAAATATGAATGCCAACGAGGTGATCTCAAACCGGGCTATTGAACTAGCTGGTGGCGAGATGGGCTCAAAAGAGCCTGTACACCCGAACGATGACGTCAATCGTGGACAGTCATCGAACGACACATTTCCCACGGCCATGCACATTGCAGCGGTCGAGGTCATTCACGACCGGCTCCTGCCGGCCGTCCGGCAATTACGAGACACGTTTGCCGAACTTGAGAAGCAGTATGCCGACGTCGTAAAGATTGGCCGGACTCACTTGCAAGACGCCACCCCAATCACTCTCGGACAGGAAATCTCGAGCTGGCGGTCCCAACTCGACGATCGCTTAGCAGGACTCGAACGAGCCCTCCCCGGACTCTATGAACTAGCCATCGGTGGCACCGCCGTTGGTACTGGCCTTAACGCCCATCAAAAGTTTGGTGATATGGCCGCGGTCTTCATTGCTAAGGAAACGGGGCACCCTTTCGTCTCTGCGGCCAACAAGTTTGCTGCTCTGGCAGCCCACGATGCATTGGTGGAAGTGAGTGCTGCGGAGCGGGGGCTGGCAATGGCCCTCCTTAAGATTGCCAATGACGTCCGCTGGCTGGCCAGTGGGCCGCGGTGTGGCATTGGAGAAATTACAATTCCAGAAAATGAACCGGGGAGTTCAATCATGCCGGGCAAGGTGAACCCCACACAGTGCGAAGCCCTGACCATGGTCTGCGCGCAGGTCTTCGGTAATGACGCCACGGTTGCCTTTGCTGGCAGCCAAGGAAACTTTCAGCTCAATGTCTACAAGCCAGTGATGATTCACAACGTGTTAGAAAGTGCTGATCTGATTGCCGACGGCTGTGATTCAATGCGGTTGCACTGTGCAACCGGCATCGCGCCCAATCTAACGCGCATCCAGCATCACCTCGATGACTCACTAATGTTAGTTACAGCGTTAAACACCCACATCGGTTATGAGAACGCTGCAAAGATTGCCAAGAAGGCCCACACCGATGGCTCAAGCTTGAAAGAAGCAGCCGTCTCCCTCGGCCTGCTCACCGCTGACCAGTACGACGAGTGGGTAGTGCCGGTCGAAATGACCCGGCCACTAGAAACCTGAGAATAGGCCATTGCTTTCTACTACCACTGCTTTTAATCGCAGCCATCCAGATGGATTCTCTTCCGTCCACCATGCGAGAGGTGATTGAATCTAGTAAGGTTCCGGATGAAATTTTATCAACCCGCTACAACACCGAGAGCACGCTCACCGTCACTGTGTCTGCGAACGGCCCGAAACGAGTTTACGTTTGAACTCATCTCATGAAGGCACACAAGCCTCATCGGCGTGGAAATGCATCACCTTTTCTGCCAATATTCACAGTAAGCTGACCGTCACTTAGCGAGAGATTGGACGGCCGATTATTGATCTTCAAAAACATTGGGCTGTTACTGATCGCCGTGAAGCTCGTCTCTCCCCCTTCAGCAAGAACCTTGAACTTGGGACGACCACCTACATCCGGTTTTTCATCCCACTGGGCGATAAGTAGACGCCCCAGTGGCAGACCGCGATACCAGTCGATTGAAATACCCCCTGGAGTGCTCTCCAGATCAAGCATACCCTCTGCTCGTTGTAGCTGGCCAACCCGGCAGTGGCCCGATGCTCGCAGTTGATACTGCCCACCCGCCTCCAGCTGCCAGCCACTGTTCTGCCATCCATGCGTAGCAGTCACCGCGATTGTAGCCCCAGTGACTGGTAGCCGGCGACCCGATGACCAGTTGATTGTCATGCGACTGCTATCAAAGCCATAGTCGAGATCTGCCGTAAAGGCATCAAAATCACGGCTGGCAGCGGCACTATTCCAACCAGGTTGTCCCTTCAATCGGCGAGTGAAGTCAGCATCAAGCGGATGCTGTTCGGTAAGAGCAAAAGCCTCTTGGTACCAGGGATGTCTTGCCAAAAAGGCTACCATCGCCCAAGCTGAGGCATAGGAACTGACCGTTCCATGGAGCGTAGGCTTGAGTGCGAACACCTCATCGAGGCTGGGGGCCTTGTTCGACTGCCGCAGCCGTCTGATCATCTCTATCCGCCCAAGCTGCTCAACATCCTCTGGCGTTACTGGAATCGGCGTATGCTGAAACTGGGGTTGCCCCTCGACCAAACGATGCGTCGCCAACCATTCTGCTATACCCTCGGTGTACCAAGTGGATGTGTTCAGGTTCAGGAGAGTCGCTGTAAACGCATGAACACCCTCATGCAATAAAAGATGTCGTTGATAAGCCGGATTAGACTGCTCAGTTAACCAGAATCTGTAGTGATCACAATAACCGTTCGTAAAGTCTGGAATTGTATCTGGTAGTAGACCAGCTTTTCGAAATCGCTCTCGATCAACCACCAAACAGCCACAGACTTTCCATTTCCGAACAGCCGACAGCGGAATCCTGTAGTGGCTTGCCCAGAGCTTGACAGCTTCATCAAAAATTTCAGGCAAACCCTCTAAAGTATCATCAACACGAGAAGCTCGATCTGTAATCAAAACCAGATGATCACTTTCGAAGATTCGTAGACCTGCTAAGCGTGCTCGGTAAATGAGTCGCTGCCAATCATGCTCCGTCACGACTGCATACGATTTCCTTGGAGCTATTTCTTGTTCCCTGGAGAAGCCAGGAATCACCCCAAATATTACAAAAAGAATCACTAGAACAATTTCATTTCGTAACCATTGGCAAAGCGGTTGTACCCGTGCTTTTTGAGATTTCAGCGCCTTTTGAGCCATACGAATACTCTTTTTATAAGAACTTGTTTCAGAATATTGCAGCGGTTACAAGCAGATTCAAAACAGGTTGCATGGGAACACTGACAAATCACGACAATAGGCTACTTTTGGAAAGGGAGGCAAGATTCAAAGAATTTTACGGCTGAATTGGCCCCGTTGAGCCGAAATAAAATTAAACGGATAGTGTCAGCGTACGAGTCCATGCCCTTTTCACAAGAGTTCCTTACAAGATCATGATACCTCATCGTGCAACGCATAACTCTGCCTTCACAGTCATCAGCAGGTTTAGCACTTGGTGTACTTTTGTTGGATGCTGGCTTGTCAGCGTAAATGGTATTGCCCAACAAGTGTTTGTTGCTCCGGGAGTCACGCAAGTACCGGTGAATCGAATACAGGCTCCCGGATACATTCCTCCTACTCCAGTTGTACGTCGTCCTTGGTGGTTTACTGTTCAGACAGTTTCAGGACCTGGAGCTATCGTTCCAGTACCGCGAGTCACAAGGTATCGACCCCAACCCTTCCGATTTCCGCCCACTGCTTCAGTCCTTGCTGGTAAACCAATCACACCGCCAACAAGTACATTTCCTTCCCAGTGGGCCTCAGCTCCACCGATTACACCTTCCTTACCAATAACTCAAAAACCCGTTCCCACACCGCCTTCTTCTTGGCAGCCAAGTATTCCTTTACCTACTGAAAAAGCAAAAACAACACCTCCAAAAACACCTCCAGAATTCAGCACACCTGCACCACCAACGCAACCTACGCCTGCTCAAGCAACGCCACCACCGCAAGGTAACTGGGCGACGATTGCAGTTGATGCAAGCAATCCTAAGCCAAATGCTATGGCCATTGTAATCCCTCCTGAGTCAGGTGGTACGTTAGCAGCTCAGCCTCACCAAAAAACTCCTCAAACAAACCCTACGCCTGCTCAGACTGTGAGCGCCCCTCAAGTACCGGCACCTACGCCGGTTGCCACACCCGCTGCATCAGTTGCTTGGTGGCGATGCACCGGTGTCACAGATGGTGACACAATCACGTGCCTAGACACTTCTGGAAAACAGCAAACAGTTCGAGTTTCAGATATTGATGCGCCCGAAATGAGCCAGTCTTATGGACGAGAATCTCGAAACACACTTGCTGATTTCGTATTTGGCAAATCACTTGCTATTAGTGAAACTAAAAGAAACTCAAATGGGATTGTCACGTGCCGGATTTCTGTCGACGGGAAGGATGTTGGACGTGCAATGGTTGTTGCTGGGGCTGCATGGGTAGATCCACAGTCAACGAGCCCTTATCTGAATGATCAACAAGATGCTCAGACATCGGGCACTGGGCTCTGGTCAGAAGCAGCTCCAGTACCGCCATGGGAACATCGAAAATCAGCCGAGGCCCCTTGGCAGCAAGCGGCCTGACTATTCGTGTTCGCTCCTGATTAAAGGCTGGCCGTCCTCTGCAATATCGACGTGGAGAACCATTGGATTACAACACACCGGACAGTCTTCGACGTAGTCCTGATGCAAACCTTCGGTGACATCGACTGGAACGACTATTTCTTCACCACATGAGTCACAAATATAGTGCGCGTCCATCTCTGCAGGTTGCATCTCTGCTTTGTTGGTACGTAATCGCATATGGCTCAACTGCCATTTCTCATCGATATTGTGTTTCATCTTTCTATTCCCTTCGAAAGACTTTGAGGTTGTGAATGACAAGAGTTACCACACCAAAATACTATACATACCGAGTCAGCAGCATAGGATTGCCCCTCAAACAGAAATCGTCATGACGACACCCCTCTGCTACAGGCAAGACCAAAGAAAAAAATTGCTTCGATACATTTTGATGCCAAAACGAGGGCTTTTGACTCATACGAATGCCACTGGGAACTTCATTCCAAAGGCGTATGAGTGTGTCTACACAATAGTTTGTTATCAAACACATAGACTCAGACACTTCGTTCGAAACATCTCGTATCCTCTGGAACGAAATAAGCTTGTGAAGAGTCAAACATCGAGCCAGAACTGCCACGACATAGAAACTCGTAGCTTCTTGCCAACATGTGCCGCACAACAATCAGTAGTGACACAAAAATGAAAAAGCCACTAACGCCCTCCAGACCCAGGTACCTATTTTCACCTACAAATCACTGGAAGCCAAAAATAGTTTGATGACTCTATTAGAAACAGAGCAGTTTTCGCAATCATCTATGAACTTACAAAACACATCAGGGCAGGTATTCTTCAATACCAGACAGCCTACGCACGCGACCCAAAAGCGGGCGACCGGGTTCGAACCGGCGACAACCAGCTTGGGAAGCTAGTGCTCTACCAACTGAGCTACGCCCGCAACTCAATAAAACATTACTGTAAATAACAGAGAATCCAAACCATACGTTAAATTGATCAAGAATTTATAGGTACACTGAATTTTGAAAGAGGTCGATGACTGCGTCAGACATCTGGCTTTCCTGAGCCATTTTCATGCATTCGTAATCTAGCAAGGACTCCGCAATGTCAGATCAACCAAAACATGCAGAGAACAAGAAGATGGAGATACATCGAAATAAAAATGATGAGAACCACGAGGCCACTGGCCAAGAAAACAACACTTGGGCCAGCACAGCTACACAGCAATCTGAAAGACATCGCAATAGAATCCTCTCTCGATTGTTCTTCGTATGCATCCTGATTGTTCTTCCTGCGATCGCTTTGCTGCCACAATGGCTCGTCTCTGCAAAAGGAATCCGCCAACTTATCATTCGCTCAGTACCCAATCTCCAAGGAGATGTTCTTGTCGGCGAGGCGTCAATCGGATGGCTCAAACCTCTCAGAATAAACGACGTTGAATTTCGCCCTTCCACAAGCGACCCAACACCTATACGAGTCGGCAGTATCGAAGGCACGCTAGGCCTACTCGAGATTATTCAGAACGGCGGTCGACTCGGAACCATTACCGTAGAAGATACGGAAATCCATCTCGCTTATGACGACGACCATGTTTCAAACCTACAGAAAACTTTTAGTACGGAGCTACAGAAAAAACAGTCCATAGAACCATCAACTCTTCCGGAAGCAGCTCCCCAAAAAGTCCATGGCCTCGCCGACGAGCGTGTTCGTATCGCCATCAAGGATGCCCACCTACGCATTGATGGACCATGGTCGAGCAAACCGTGGGAAAGTGAGCCAATTGACATTGAAGTTATTCTCAATCAGTACACCAACGGCATGAAAGAATGGGCACTCACCCCGGTCACCCTGCTTGACCATGCTCGCCTCAATCCTTCTGTTGCTGCAGGCGCACTTTCTTACGCGGCGCCTATTCTCGCAAACACCACTCGAGCTCAGGGAGAATTCTCTCTGGTTGTTAATGAAGCACGGTGGATCGCAGGCAAAGGAAAGATGGCTACTATCGATGGCAACCTTACACTTCATGAAGTTGAAGTAGGGCCAGGTCCGCTGGTTACGAAAATTGTGGCATCATTGCCAGGAGAACTTCCAACGCCACCCACGATGCGCATCGCTGAGTCATCAAAAGTACATTTTCGAAAATCGGACCGTCATGTTTGGCACGAAGGTCTTTCGTTTGGAATCCCTTTAAAATCTTCCGGACAGCGTCTTGACATTACATCCGAAGGCTTTGTTGGCATCGATGATCGATCAATCGACCTGATCCTTTCCCTACCAATACCTAAAAACCTACCCTCAGACAGACCACTTTTTGCTGCCCTTGCCGGCAAAACCTTAAAAGCTTCAGTAGAAGGAAGTCTCGATCAACCTACGTTACAATTAGATACTTCACTAAAGCAAACCGTAGCCAATGTTGCCGCTGATTTTATAAAAGAATTGCGAAATAAAAAATCAACGATGCAAGCGGGCGATGCTACAGACCCAATCCCCGACACTGACAATCAGCCAATTAATACAACGAGTAATCCACAGAGTATGGAGAACTCAACCAATCAGACCGCATCGGAAGAAAAAGTTGGAACTGCAAAAAAACTTGACCAACTCAAGGATCTTTTACCTGCTGAAATTTCAGATGACCCCACGACTGATACCGTTATTGACGCTGTAGGTGGATTACTCGATGAGGTTGCAAAAAGGCGAGCAGAACGAGAAAAGACAAAGAGCAAACAGCCGTCCAACAATAACGCCAATGATCGTCCCGCCCGTCGATTCCTAAAAAAACTTCTAGATGGTAGTACTGAGGATAGCCAAGATCTGTCATCTGAAAATACTGATTAGCCCGCATCATTGGCACACTGTGCATAAAAAAACCGGGTCCTGCATCATGCAGAACCCGGTAAATAATCATTGAATCTCAGGGCAGATTCGTACAAATTGTATAAAACCAATATCAGGTTTTAGCAGGAGCTGCAGGAGCTTCAGGAGCTGCTTTTGTAGGAGCGGCTTCTTCAACGATGACAGCACCACCACCACAGTTACCATCTGCGCATCCGCTTGTGCAATCAGAGCATCCACTTGTGCAATCAGAGCACTCGTATGATTCACAGCAATTGGTCTGCTCACCGTGGCAACGATTTTGACGACGATGACGAAGACCATGACTACGACCATGACAACGACGACCGTGGCAACCATGACGGAAACCGGCAACGGCACTAGTGTCGACGCTGATCAGAGCAAAGGCGATCAAGGCGATGAACGCCGCGAATGAAATTCCCAGAAAACGCTTCATTTCTTTCTCCGAAACAAGTTAAGTGGTGCGGAATTGCACCGTATTTGCCGTCAACAGAAAAATCCGACCCGGGACGGCCACCGGAACAGAGAAAACGAGTGAAAATTTGTTTGCTGAAAGCCCGTTGGAACAACCCGCGGCACCCCCCTGCAGGTGTTGCAGGTCGGCCGATACTTTCAGCATCCGAATTTGAACAAAAGCTAGCAGTCAAAATAAGACTGTCAAGCAATATAGGCTATATGGGGTATTTTTAAGTCCTGCCTGTCGGGACTATCCACTGAGCCTCATTTCCAAAGAGTCGCTGATTTAAGCCTAATTTGGCTTAAAATCTGGCATAGTGAGAGTTTTTCCTACCTACAACCACCCCCCTTAAACGAGTGGTTTGGCTCGCATTGAGGAACGTTTTCTGATTCAGTCACTGTGATTATTAGTGGTCACGACATGCTAGCTAACGGACGACATCACAGCGGGCTCACGACAGAACGTTGATTAAATTGATGCTACTCCTACTCAACGACCGTTCCAGAATCTCCGGCAGCAGTTCGAGCAGTTGGTAATTGTTGTCCTGACTCCTGCATGGCCAACTTAGCCCGCCGCGTAATCTCTTCAGCAACTAGTTGTTGCTTCGCAAGCATGTCTTCGGGATCCTCAAAATCCAGCAACAGTGGCGGCATGTCTGGAAATATTCTCATAGCCATTCCAACAACACGCCACCCCTCAGGATCTAACCGACAGACCCAGATCACATCATCTGTAGTCGTGAATCCCTCGGAATCGGTATCTGTCCAGCTGGTTGCTACGTGAACGATATCATCTGTTCCTCCAACAGCCTCACAGTCACCTACGCGATAGGTTGCTGTATCTTTCACTGGAGGAGCAACAGAGAGCCCTAATTCTTGTGTCTTGGCCCGTGCTACATCTGTAAGCATACCAAGCGCCGACTGTTCGTCCCCACGTTTGATTGCCTCAAGAAAAGTGGTGACCGTAACTTTCGCCGGCTCGATATTCGCAGCAACAGAGGGCTCGGCACCACCCGCTGAGCAACCTGATTGGCTTGTCAAAGCAAGCATGCCGCATCCAGCGATAAAAGAAAGGAGCCAAAGGGACACAGCCTTTTTCAGACGCTGCCGATACACGCCTCGCACGCCGCCGACAGTTGACGACGAATTTGGAGAAACCATTGAACAGCCTTTCTTCGAAAAAATATGCCGTTGATACCCACCGGTAGGTGCTGTGTTCACGCACAAGATAGTGGCATTTTTACTGATAATATCAAATCTTTATCTTTTTGATCATGATGCCCAAGATAGGATGCGGTCAAGTCGAGAAATAGTATTTCGATCACGAGTCCACAACAGTCGCAAACCGCCTATTCTGCGTATAACCCGTAAGCCTTCGAGCAACCTGCAAGCACACACTTCGTGACAGAGTAAACTATGATTCAAATGATGATTTTAAGCACTGAGGTTCTGTGATGACTGTTTCATCATTTCTGGTCCGGACCACCGGGCTCTTCAAAATTAGACGGCTTCTTCAGTTCCTCACTGCACTGATTTATTGTGCTTTTTATTTGACTACTGCGAAGCTCTTTGCGGAGCCTATCAAACGTCAAGCTGCACCACGACCTGAAAACATTCCAAGCAGTGAAATCATTGAGCCGGACGCCTTTCGTCTCCTCGTTGGGCCGAAACCCAATTTTACCGTGCTCCCGCAATCAAAAGCCCCAACAGGAATAAAAAAAACCACATACGGAACGGCTTGGTCACAACTCATTTCAGGATCAACGCTCGGTGATGAAATCAAAGCTGCAATGCCAAGACTACAAAAGATGGTGGCTACAAAAACATTCTTTGATAGCCATATAGATGATGCCGTTGATGAATTCCGCATGCTCTCTGTTTACTTTGAAATCATTTCTGAATTTGATAAGGAGGGAGAAGTTCGTTCGAGCTGGAAAAAAAATGCAGTCGGCTATCGTGATCGTTTTCAACAATCAGCGCACAGATGCGAAAGGGCAGGAGGAAACCCCTATGTCACTGCAGGCACAAGCGTGGGAGATCTTGAAAACCTGATCAGAGGAGAACCCAACGACTTTAGTGGCGGTGAAGAAAAAGATTTCGAATGGAGTCAGTTATGCGACAGATCGTTACTTATGCGGCGTCTGAAAATTGCAAATACACAACTTACAGCCGGCACTGCATCTGAGACAAGTTTTCTAGAATCAACCGACCAGCTGTTTTATGCATCTGAAATCATTGCTTGCTTTGGTGAACTGTTGGTGCAGCCAAATTTTATTGATTGGGACGATGTTGACTACAAAGGCTTTTCTTACAACATGAAAGAAATGGCTGTGCAAGCTAAGACTGCTATTATTGAAGGCAACTATGACCTTGCAAGAAAAGCCGCAAAGTCAATAAGCCAAGCCTGCTCAGCATGTCATGCTGACTTCCGATAAAATCAGAAACTAAAAACAATCTTTTCTTGTCCCTACAGCTGACTATTCACGCAACTCTGCCAACGGCTGCAGGTCAATAAGTTCGGCTAACCCCGCCTCGGCAACCTCACGACCGGTTACATAACGATGCTGGTTGCACCACTCCCGAACTAGATTCGCAACATCAGCGTCTTGTTTAACTCCAAAAAGATCGATCAATAAGTTATCCATCTCAATTTCAAGGCTAGAAAAATGGCGTGACCATTCAGCTGCCTCACGAATACCAACCTGCTCCTCGCTCTGCCACTTCATTGGATGAAAAAGCAACACGCTGGAAGTTGTTACAAGCCGACGACGACATGCTGCAAATGGCCATACAGCTGCCGAAGAACATTCTCCTGTGACAACTCCCGTTGCCTGCAAGCCACGTAATCGCATGATAGTAACCAAAGAATTCGCAGTGTAAGGATTACCGCCTGGAGAGTCGAAATAAATAGTGCAATGACTCCCAACTTCAATTGCAAGCAACTTATCAACAATATCGACTGCGTTATCGGTCAGATCACCAACTACAGCAACTTCAATTCTCCCACTCGGATCGGTGTTTACTTCCGATGATGGAACAGCATTATCTTTGTTTGGCAAAAGCACCACGGGTCTCAATCTCCAAAAAGTATTCCGGCGGTGGTACAAACACACGCTTTTTTCCGACTTGTGCATTATGATAACGGAATCTGGAAACCAGTTATCGTTTTAAACCGCCACAAGATACAAAACTTACTTATTCCATGGGTATCATCTGCCTCTGCCCAAATGGGCATCGCACAAAGCTAAAGGACCGTTTCGCTGGCCTCCGCGTGCGTTGTCCGAAATGTGGTGACAAGTTTCAAGTACCTAAGAAAAATCTGCTGCATGATGGTAGTAAAACTAACTTGCAAGCTTTCATGCCAGCTGCCCAACAGACTGATTTCGAATCTCCATTTAATGATGATCACGTTCCCCCAAAAGATGAACGAGTTATCACCAGATCTTGTACACCTACAAACCTCCACGCTGCCACAACGCCGCCTATTCTAGAAGAAGACGTAAATCAGTTTTGGCGTATTGCACCTCCTGGCGGTGAACCAAGTCACGCAATGGTGGGCAAAGACTTGCTTGCTTTGCTATCATCATCAAAAATCAGTCCAAAGGATTATGTATGGCGAACTGATTGGGCGGAATGGAAACCAGTCGTCACTGTTTTTCCAGAGTTTTTTCCAAACTCTGTAGGATTTTAAAAAAATTGCAGTCGCTTTAAAACAGTCACGAAAAAGACAAATCATGTCCGTGTTGCAAGAAACTTCCGTTATTTTGATATCATCAGAGTACAAATTCCAACAAACTCTTACGTTACGACAACGAACCTTTGGGTATTTTCATGAATTTACGATTTGAACGAAGTATGTATTCCTGGCTATCTCGACTGCACTCAGGGCTGGTCGTAGTTTTTTTCATAATGCTTTCGATGAGTTCCGTGCATAGGGCTCATGGTGACAATACTACGGAGTTCACGATCGCTAACGGCAAACTTTCTCTTGGAGCGCCTGACGGATGGAAGCGAGTCCAACCTCGATCACGGATTGTTGAGACTGAATTTGCAATAAAGCCAATAAAGCCAGACGATCAACCAGGTCGTATGACGTGCATGGGTGCTGGCGGGAGTGTTGAAGCGAATATCTCGAGATGGTACGGCCAATTTAGCCAACCAGACGGTTCCGCTACAAAAGATAAAGCAGCATTGAAAACACTCCGTATAGCCGGATGCAAGGTTACGCTTATTGATATATCAGGAACTTTCAAAGATATGCCGGGTGGCCCGTTTGCTGGCGGGCAGTCGATTGATCGGCCCGATTACCGCATGATGGCTGCAATCGTTGAAACTACTGATAAAGGCAATTATTTTATAAAATTTTATGGACCTGCAGCAACTGTGGAAGCATCATCTCAAGGTTTTAAAAAAATGATTGAGGGCATGGTCACCACAAACTGATTTCCTAGACGTTCAAACTTTAAAGTCACCTTTCCAAACAGCTTAAAGGCCGTAATGAAAATCCAGGAATTCTTGGAACACCACGGGATTGCGGGCAATCCCTTTGCTGAAGAAGACGCCCAAAACGACACTGTCTTTAAGCGGACATGCTTGGAATCCACATTTCATCCCGGATGGGACAAAATCTATGGATCACCAGAAGACCCCAGTACCTCTATTGTCTTCGGCGAAAAGGGTGCTGGAAAAACTGCACTGAAGCTGCAGATGGTTCGCCAATTCGAACTTCATAATGAAACAAGCAGAGGGCCCGACGGAAGTAAAAAGCCCTCTTTTGTTGTAATCTATGACGACTTCAACCCCTTTTTAGACAGGTTTGTTAGTCGTATTGGACGGAACAGACCGCTTGGGAAATCACTTGACCACTGGAAACTCTGGGATCACATGGATGCGATCCTATCTCTGGCAGTCACCCAACTCGTATCCGCGATCATTCATCGGTCAAAAGCAGAACCGGTTGGAGATGGCAAGAGTCATTCCTGGAGTGTCCCGCACGCTCGTGACCTCGCGTTACTCGCCGCACTGTATGATCAATCAACTGCCGAAACTTTTCCCTCTCGCTGGAGAAAACTTCGTTGGCGTGTAGGTTACGGCTCGATTTTTGGGCGTTGGCCAACATTTTTGGGTCTTATTTCCACCGCTCTTTACATTGCCGCTATTGTCACAAGTTTCAGCCGAAACGACATCCAGTGGCTCACGCAGTGGTGGCCGTGGATAATTCTTGCTGGCGCATGGACGCCTTGGTTGTGGCGCAGGTGCCAATGTCTCTGGAAAGCTTTTCGTATTGTTCGGAGCATGCGGACAGGCAATCGCACGGTTGGCCAACTCGCCAAGGCACTTGCCAAAATGCCCGAGGTCGATCTTGCAGGACAACCTCTTCCCCTCATCGCACGCAGCGACGACCGCTATGAATTACTTGATAAATTCCAAGGGATACTCAAGGCTGTCGGCTATGGCGGCATGATTGTAATTATTGATCGACTCGATGAACCACATGTGATTAATGGTTCTGCCGAACGCATGAAGCAGATTATCTGGCCAATTTTCGACAACAAGTTCCTTAAATCACCAGGACTTGGCTTTAAGATGTTGCTGCCTAACGAGTTGTATCGTTTCATCGAACGCGAAGATGAAGCCTTCAATCAGCGAGCACGGCTCGATAAGCAAAATCTCATCCCATCTTTAGAATGGTCAGGAGAAACTCTGTACGACATCGCTTCAACAAGGCTTAAAGCCGCAAGCATTAAAGAACCACCGGCCACGCTCTCTGAACTTTTTGAGCCATCCGTGAATGAATCTCGATTAATTGATGGGCTACGCAGTGTTCGTGTACCGCGACAACTTTTCAAGTTTCTTTATCGGCTCCTAGTTGCACATTGTCATGCACACACTGCTGAAAATCCAAATTATAAGATTCCATTAGAACGGTTTGATACTGAATTAGCAGTTTTCCGTAGAGATCAGGATGCTTTCGATCGCGGCCTAGCACCACGATAACTTTCTAGAGCAATATGAGGTGCGGTGTGGAAACGGTCCATACCATTGTTGTTGGCCGCGATGCGATGGCGTGTCGGTTTGAAGTTGTCTTCAATCTTGTTGATAACGACATCGCCACCACCGTTGGTGCCGCAGCCCTTGATCTCATCGAAAATGTGGAAGAAAAAATTTCGGTGTATCGAACATCGAGTGAAATTTCAGAAATAAATGGCTCGTCAGTGAAAACTTGGACCGAGTTGTCGCCAGACTTGTTCGAATTACTTTTACTCGCAAAACAGATTCACTCTCAAACATACAAGGCTTTTGACATTACCGCGGGGCCCCTTATCAAAGCATGGGGATTTCTTCAAAGGCAAGGACGAACGCCCTCTCCGGAAAAGCTAGCAAAAGCTTTTTCGTGCTGTGGGATGGACAATATTGAATTCCATGACCATGAATGCAAAATTCGGTTTCACGTACCTGGTGTTGAAATAAACCTCGGGGCTATCGGTAAGGGTTGGGCGATTGACAAAGCAGTGGACCTCATTGAAATGGAGGGAGTTGAAAACTTTTTCATCCATGGTGGGCACAGCAGTGTTCGTAGCCGAGGAAAACGTGGCACCGCGGAACAAAACATTGAATTAAATGGATGGCCTGTGGGACTTCGACATCCACTCCACCGAGAGAAAAGGATTGGCACAATAACGCTTAAAAACAAGGCTTTGGGCACCAGCGGATCCGGAACACAATTTTTCATCGAAAAAGGACAGAAAATAGGGCACATACTCGATCCGCGTACGGGCCAGCCAGCGACCGGTGTTCTATCTGCCACGATTCTTGCTGACACGGCCGCTGAGGCCGACGCATTGGCTACAGCAGCATATATTCTAGGCCCACGCCATATTGACCAGGTTGCACCCGACGGGAGCGATGTAGCTGCAATATTAGTTGTACAGGAGGATCGCACCGGTCGATTGACCGTGATTTCAGCCAATCTCGACATGGATCTATTTGTACCGAATCTAACAACTCCCGGACTAACGGTCATCGAGGCGAAAGACTATGTCCGATAGTCCCCTAAGAAATTTGATTTTTACACATTTCTGAAAATTTCAGACTACACTTTGATAAATCTTCTCGTATTCCGAACGCAGTATGTTCGGAAATGGAATGTAAAAAATGTCGTCAAAAAACTGCACTAGCTTCTTGGTAGGCATTGCTGCCTGTTTCAAAAAATTGTGCTTTCAAATGAATGTCGTTTTGGTACTGAACCCCTCCCCCGTGCATTTCCACTAGACATGATCGAATGGTTAGAGCAGGGTTCGTATCTCGGAATCATGCTTTTTTTGACACTTACTGGTTTGGGGCTTCCAGTCCCAGAGGAAGTTCCGATTGTAGCCGCTGGCGTTGCAAGTCGGGCCGGAGCCTTGGATTGGTGGTGGGCCTTACCCGCTTGTTTTGTCGGCGCATTGGTTGGTGACAGTCTCATGTATGCCATAGGACGTTTTTTTGGTGCTCGATTCCTCCGAGAACACCGCTTGCTGAGTGGTTTCCTTACTGAAGAGCGAGAAAAAAAAATTGAGCTTCTGATACAGCAACACGGAATCAAGGCCTTCTTTGCAGCCCGCTTTCTTGTGGGACTGCGCAGTCCGTTTTACCTAACCGCTGGTATTCTTCGTGTAAAATACAGATGGTTTCTTCTCGCTGACTCTATCTGTGCTTCCATTGTCATTAGTGCTTTTTTTGGTCTTGCATATGCCTTTGGAGATCGAATCACAGGACTTATCCAGTCTGCTGAAAAAGGTCTCACGCTTGTTTTACTAATTGGTGGATTCATAGCCTTTGCCGTCGCTACTTTCCTCTGGTTCCGTAAACGTAGAATGCAAATTTTAGACAAAGACCCTGACAGTCTTCTTGAAAACAGAGAGCTTATCTTTGGGCCAGCAGGTGATCGTCTTATTGACGCCGGCATCACAGGTAACCCACAACACTCCGAACGTATTCCCAAGCACCAGTCTTCCGACGCTTCCAAGCAAGACACCAACTCCACGGCAAAAGCCTCGTCGGACGGTAACTGACGCTCAGTACCGTTTCCCAGAACTCTTCAATACGATCATGACGATTAGATCGAATGAACTGCCACGCATAGAAATATATATTGGTTATATGACTGAAGTTGACTTTTCTGGCGTTGTTCCATGACCTAGGAATTAAAGGAGTTTTATTCCTAACCACATGTTCTTAACACACACCCCCGGCCACCTTGCCCCGGAGTGTTGCTGAGAATAAGAGAATCTTAATGCCTGCATTCCAGAATCAAACACCTGTTCAGCCTCCTAGAAACTTGAGCACACATTCTTTTAATCGTATTTTAGTTGTCGAAGATGATCGAAGAATGGCATCTCATATTGCTCAGTTTCTTTGTTCTTTAGGTTGGCATGCAAAAGCAGCAGATGGTGTCACAGATGCCATAACGAAACTCGGGCGCCACCGGTATGATTTCTGCATTCTTGATGGCGAACTGCCTGATAACGGGAGCACTCGACTTGCCACTCTCCTTCGCTCCATGTGGAAAGAAGCCCACCTGATTGTTTTTGGAGCGGGACGTAATCAAGAAAAGCTTCAATTGCTTAATGCCGACGCCCTTCTTGACACACCAATCAATGACACTGATCTGCTCAACATCCTCGACACTATGCGAGACCAGAGAAAAGACAAAAATAACCATCAAACAACAAAACCATGCACTGCGTCTAATACACCCGATTTTTTTGGACATAGTTCGGCGATGCGTGAAGTATCACGAGTCATTGAAAAGATTGCCCCAACAACTGCAACTGTTTTAATTACTGGAGAAAGTGGTACGGGAAAATCATTATTGGCGCGCGAAATTCACCGTAGAAGTAATCGCTCAAACAATTCACTTGTTGAAGTTGCGTGTGGAAGCCTGACAGAATCACTTTTGGAAAGTGAACTTTTTGGCCATAGTGCTGGTGCATTCACCGGAGCGACAACGTCACGTGATGGGATGTTCACGCGGGCGGACAACGGCACAATATTCCTTGATGAAATAGCAACCGCGACTCCTGCAATGCAGGTCAAATTACTCAGGGTTTTACAAGAATTTAATTTTGAACCCGTTGGTGGAGGTGAAACAAAACAGGTTGACGCCCGCGTCATTCTTGCAACTCATGAAAACTTGGAAGAACTGGTGTGTTCTGGTAAATTCCGGGAAGATCTCTTTTGGCGGATAAATGTCATTACCATTCGGCTTCCTCCTCTTCGCGAGAGACTGGCAGACATCCGACCACTCGCTGAGCAATTTCTTAATAACGTGAAGGCAAAAACAGGGAGAACCATAGACGGGTTTACAGACTCAGCTGTCGACTGCCTCGAAGCACACCACTGGCCCGGAAATGTGCGTGAACTAGTACACGCAGTTGAACGGGCCGCTTTCCTTGGGTCTGGCAAGCACCTTGATGTCACAGACTTTCCGCTTGCCGTCATTGAAGGAGCAAGTCGCTTAGGACCGGCTCACTCCAAGGACGGATCGAGAAATACTGTTGACGACTCATTGAAAGCACAGCTTGCCGCGCCAGAGAGACTCTTGATACTAGACGCACTACGTCAACATAACGGGCGTCGAGATGCCGCAGCGAAAGCCCTTGGTATCAATAGAGCAACGCTATACAAGAAAGCCAAGCGGCTTGGTGTCGATCTTGCTCAGATTGGCCGGATGAGCACAAAAATCGACTAGGAATCTGCACTGGAAAATTTGTTTAATATTGCTTTTCAAGCAAGTCCTGGGTCGACAAAAATACTGTTATCCAATTCGTCACCATCCCCGATGAAGGTAAGCCCATCGCCTTCGTTCGCTGTCCTGCTCGCAGCCCATCCCGCAGCAATATCCGCAAATGCTTGTGCCCGCGAAGCCTCGGAATTCCGTGCATCCGACAGCATTTTGCTTTCCTCCTCTGAAAGGACACCTGGCGTACTAATCACATCAGTTCTACGGAAACTTCCTTGGTGGCGTAAAAGCATCTGCCTTGGTGGTGATGCGGAGCCAACTGAAGGCCCCTGGTCCCCACCGCTAAGGCCAGCGATTATTGCAGCGTCAAGCATTGAGACCATTCCATTCCCGGTGACGTCTGCCACCAAAGAAGGATTCGCCAAAGGATAATTGACAAGTCCACTGTCTAGCCGCATTGCAAGTCGAGCTGCAAGTGTTGAGTCAGCTGCACTGTAGCTACCGTCACCGGTGGTATCACCCAAAGAAGCCACTAGCTGAACCGCACTGCCTCCACCAACACTTAGAGTATCGTTACTTACCACTGACTCTAGACTAAGAATCGCCGATGATCCGTTGGCTGCTGTTGCGGACACTTCTGATTGCACAGTCGCAATAACAAGGCGACCGGCAGGAGCCCCTTCACTGCCTGGAACCGATCCTGAGGCATCGAACATAATTGCAATACGTCCAGGCTCTAAAACCTCTGTCGTAAACGTTACAAAGTCCGGCAGTTCACTCGATGGCACAATATCTTGGACGTTCAATAAATTTGAATCATATGAAAAGACAGTATAGAGCGAACGGACAGTACCATCGGACTCTAAAACAAGTGGAATACCTGCGTTGCTTTCAGCTGGCACATTTACATTTTGGCCTGCACTTCGGGCAAAGCTAGGAATCTCTAACCTGATTGCAGGTATTTCTGAAACTGTAAAGCTTCCGTTGTAGTCATCACCAACTACTTCATCAGAATTTCCATCGAGCCACTCTCCTGCTACCGTCTGGAAAGCATGAGCACCGCTGCGAGCGACTACAGAGTATGTATCAATAGCAAGCGGAGAGTCGGCAATAAACTGCAGACTGGTTCCATCTACCGCAATGACTACTGAGCCATGAACATCTCCCGTAGCTGCCCCACGAATAGTTAAATCTGCTTCACCATGGATGCTCATAGCATCATAAAGATTGACTACATCTATGTTTATTTGCTGACTAAATGACATCCGAAAGCCATCAAGAACGCTTTCCAGGGAGGTGACATAAAGCGTCTCGACTTGATTGAGCACCTGAATATCAGTGGTTAATTCAAAAGATTCTCCATCGCCATCAGTCACTCGAACACGAATGCTTCGAGTCATACCAGCCTCAAAATCAAAATCTGTCGTCGTAATCAACTGACTACCAGCAATAGCGAACGACGCATTGTTGACGTCGCCCTCTCCAGCCACAAGCTCAAAGGTGAATGTGTCTCCATAGTCAGGATCACTGGCATTCAATATTCCTACAACCGTTCCGGAAGGACTATTCTCCACCACACTGCTTGTGGTGAGACGAATATCAGTTGGCGCTCTGTTACCAACTGCAACTACGTGAATACCATCATCATCAATAGCAGAAATCAGACCCTCATTGAGGCTGGCACCTCGTACATCAAGCACGTGAGTTTGGTCTTTTTCTGCAGTCGTTGGCACCGTGGCAAGAAGCCGAGCTACTTCGTAACTTCCTGCTCCAAGTGGCTGTGGTGAAAAGAATCCAATAACTGCGCGGCCTGGCTCAAGAACATTAATCAATGACAAGGCACCGGAGGGCATATCTTCCGCTAATTCGATACCAGAAATATCGAGCAGTTCAGGGTTGTAAAAAAGTTCCACGTCAAGTGACATGACCCCTTCCGACGCCGTCACAATAATCGGGATTCCGCCAGCAGATGAAGCCGGGACATTAACCTCCTGCCCTGCGGTTTCAAAAAACCCAGGGACACCTACGATTGCTGTTCCGGCTGGTAGTGGCTGAATCATGAATGTCGACACATAGTCATCACCGACTAATCCGTCACCGTTACCGTCGAGCAAGCGTCCATCAGCTGCCACAATGCCACCCTCACCACTTCGGATAACGAGTGTGTAATCACCCGCAGACAGAATGCCATTGTTTACCACCAACCGGAAGCCATTCCGGGAGTCATTGATAGCAATAGCTGATTCAATAAGCTCTCCAGCACTATCCCGCAATGTCACGTCAAGATTTTCGGGGGCCGCTGCTCGATTGTGGAGGTCAAGATTCGACACATCAAGCTGACCAGTAAATCTGATTTGGAAACCATCTCGGTCAGGAGTAACTTGCTCAACAAGCAATCCTTCTGGAACATCCGTAATTGTGATTGTGAAAACTCGATCTATAGAGGCGCCTGCTGCGTCAGTAGCACGTACTCGAATCGAGTGAGCCTCAGTTGTTTCAAAGTCAAATTGCCCTGCTGTCACAAGGTTCGTGCCATCAATTGCAAAGAGCGTATTACCATCACTACCCTCGCCAGCGATGAGTGACAGGGTGTGAGTGTCTTCGATGTCCTCGTCCAAAATGGTGAACTCTCCAACAAAAGACCCCGGCAGTGCTGTCTCTGGCACTAAAACTTCAGATAATCGTATGGCTGTTGGGACATCGTTGGCATCCACAATAGAAATAACAAATGTTTTTTCAAATGAATCTTCACCAGAAACTGCCCGAACTCTTATCGTATACGAGTTGTCACTTTCATGGTCAAACTGAGCACGTGTTTTTAAAACGTTGCCCCGAATAGAGAATTCCTCGTTATCATTGGGGCCGTTTCCAGCGACTAACGAATACCTCACGTCGTCACCACCGGCTGCTTCGAGAACACCTACGAGCGAACCCGCAGGCAAATTCTCATTAACTTGCAAACTACTAAGAGAAATATCTGTAATCGGTTCAGGAGAAACTGCAGCATCCAGCGTAAGAGCCACTGCAATTGAACCGGTATCGCCGTCATAACCATCGACAGCAATCTGGTACGACTGCCCAGCCGTCACCGAAAGGGCAAGCCGGCTCTGTAACACCCTTCCGTAATCGATATCATCGTTGCTTGCGAGCCGTGTTAAATCACCGACATTCGAACCTTCATATATGGCAAGAACCGTATCAAAGCCACTACCGACAGTATTTATTTCAACATTGCCCGTGGCCGGCGCGGTCCAAGTCCACCAAACACTTTTGCCACCACCAACCCCATGGTGCGTCGGCTCACCTGCTTCCTCTGTCGCATCAAGGTTCGTCCCTGATGCAGTTGATTCGTAACCAACCAGGATTGCACGGTCCACAAAAGCATCGTTTGGCGATCGACTCGGTGAATAGAAACCACTATCCGAATTACTAAGTGGACTTGTGCCTAATTCATTTATTGCAGATGCCCAGTAGTAGTAGGTTTCGTTCAGTTCCGCTGTTACGTCTTGATAGCTCGTAGCTGTGAGATTATCCGTAATAATTACTGCTGTCGACGTATCGTCTATTCCATTTCTCCACAATGTGTAGCTCTCGGCGAAGAGTGATGATCCCCAAGAAACTCTCACGGAACCAAGCGTGCTTCCATCACTGGCATTAAGTCCGGACGGTGGTAACGGAACTGTCGGATCGCTTGAGAGACTTTCAACAAGGCGACCTACATTAAGCCGGCCTCCTGTTACCGTTTTTCCCGCTAAACCCGCAACCGCATCGACTGTGCCAAGGAGCCCGGATCGTAATTGAGACACCGTCAGAGTAGGATCAACGGCAAGAGCAAGTGCAGCGGCTCCAGCCACATGAGGAGTCGCCATACTCGTTCCGCTAAATGAAGCGTAACTATTTCCCGGAGTAGTACTGACAATACCAACTCCAGGTGCTGCAATATCCACACTTGTTGCACCATAATTACTAAAATTGGCCAGTGCATCATTTCGATCAGTCGCTGCGACTGAGATTACTGCATCACTTATGTACGATGCTGGATATTGGGGATTGGTGTCATTGTTCATGCCGTCATTACCAGCAGCTGCAATAAAAACAATCTCAGCCTCGGCCCCTGACTCGATCGCCTGCCGCATTGCACTGCTCGACCCACCACCACCCCAGCTATTACTCGTTACTCTGACATTCTGACCGTATTGATTTTTCATCATGGTCGCGTAATTAACAGCTTGGATGGCATCTGATGTTGAGCCTGACCCATTGGCATCAAGGAACTTCAGACCCATCAGGGACACTTCCCAATTAACACCTACTACTCCTACCCCATTATTGCCCACACCACCAATGGTTCCTGCACAATGCGTCCCATGACCATTGTCATCAAAAGGATCGCCATCATCATTTGCAAAATCGTACCCGTGGACGTCATCAACGAAACCGTTCGCGTCATCATCAATACCGTTGCCTGCAATCTCACCTGGATTTACCCACATATTGGCTGCAAGGTCAGGGTGGGTGTAATCAATCCCAGTATCAACGACACCAACAATCAGGTCGCGAGACCCTGTGCTCACTTGCCACGCTTCCGGGGCATTAATGTCGGCGTCAGTCGTGCCGCCACTTTGGCCCGTATTGTGTAGGCCGTAAAGATCACCATAACGGGGATCATTCGATGTTAACAGCGTCGAAGAACTGGAGACAGAAATCGGAAGGTCCGGCTCAAAAGATGAAACAAATCCTTGGCCCGCTAGGTACGAGAAGATTTCAGATGAACATGCCGTGGACTCCAGAAGCAATTGGCCAGGTAGACCGAGACCACCAAGAACTCGAAGACCTGGTGCAGATGAGAAAAGCCCAATGGCATCTGTAACCCTTGACACAGTCTGCAGGGCTGATGGGGACAGCCGTACAATCCATCCATTTGGTTCCGAATTTGTTGAGCCGCTGTCATTACTTAAGGCACCAATCCAATTAGTCGCTGGCGAACCGACGGATACATCAGTTGATGGAGAGGACTCGGCTACTGTTTCAAACCAATCAGCCGAAACTGTATCGTAGCCAAATGGAGCGACAGTAAGCAGATACCGAGGCTCAAGTTGCTCAACACGAAAATGACTCCTCGAGAATGCCACGCGTTCGTGTCGAATTTGGTCACGTCGTCGCCAGAAGCGAGTTCTCATCGAATCACGATTGGGGAAAAAAGTATTCATGCTGCAGAACCTTTCTGGTTACTGTGCGTAGAAATGAAAAATTCGACTGAACCTTAGTTGACTCCAGTTTTTCGGTGCACTTGCTGTGCCAATTTAGGTATTGCGCCCAGATTCTTCAGGCTCTCGAACCTAAAAATTCAGGTCTTTTGACAAAAATAATTTTTTAAATATCGTGCCTTTCCGGTTTCACAACCGCTCACTCTGAGACACTCAGCACGCAATTGAAGCAAAATGCTCAAGTGCGCCTCAAAATGCTGCGACCTCCGTATCTTGGCGTACCAAAATGCGACCGCTTCAAAAATGGTGCGTAATCGTGCATACTAGATCAGGTTCATCAAACAGCGACTTGTATTTGTACTCATTTTGAGAATATTCGCTGTGGCTACCTTATTATTTGT